>Ga0070733_10000467_pt1 | contig 33036 bp, 22 predicted proteins | sample Coa_R1_9_FD_66450 | JGI IMG/M metagenome (GOLD analysis project Ga0070733, IMG submission 66450) | Surface soil microbial communities from Centralia Pennsylvania, which are recovering from an underground coalmine fire - Coalmine... | ecosystem: Environmental > Terrestrial > Soil > Unclassified ...
TCCGTCCCGGACCGATCGGCCGGATTCTCAAGAAAACGCTGACCCGGAAGGGAGAAGCCAAGCGGGTCTTCCACGAGGCGGCGGCGTTCCTGAAGTTCATGACCAAGCGGAAGGAATTGGCCGGAACCCCCCATTAACGGCGTTGGGGCGATCCTGAATCTTCTTCTGCTTCTGGGTCTGGCCGCTTGGGCGGTCTATACCGCAATTGCGTTCACGGCCGCCCTGGTTTTCTTCCGTCGCCGTCCTTCGCCCGTTCACTTTTTCGCCCCCGTCACTCTCCTGAAGCCCGTCAAAGGATTAGATGATGAGGCCCGCGAGAATTTCGAGAGCTTCTGCAACCAGAGCTATCCAAACTATCAGCTCCTCTTCGGCGTATCGGACTCCGATGATCCGGCGGTCCCTCTGATCAAATCCCTGATCGCCGCTTACCCTCAGCGGGACTTTTCCCTGGTGATCTGCTCGGAATCCCTCGGCCCGAACGGCAAGGTTTCGACGCTCTGCCAGATGCTTCCACAGGCGAAGCACCCGATCCTGATCGTCAGCGACAGCGATATGCGTGTTTCCCGGGACTACCTCCAGCGGATCGTTGCGCCGTTCGCCGATCCGAAGGTGGGTCTCGTGACGACGCTGTACCGGGGAACGGGAGCCAGGACTCTGGGAGCCGCCCTGGAGGCCTTAACGGTCAATACGGAGTTCTTCCCCTCCGTCCTCGTCGCGGAAAAGCTGGAGGGCCTTTCTTTCGCATTAGGAGCCACCATGGCGATCCGGAAAAAGGCCCTTGAATCGATCGGAACGTTTTCCCCGCTGCTGGATGTTCTTGCCGACGACTATCAGTTGGGAAATCGGATCCTGCATTCCGGTTGGACGCTGGTTTTGTCGGAGGTCGTTGTCGACCATGTGATCCGCTATGCAACGCTCCGGGATTTTCTGAGCCATCAACTCCGATGGGCGCGAACGTATCGGGTCTGCCGGCCCAAGGGTTATTTTTTAAGCATCTTCACCCGCGGGATCTTCTTTTGCCTCGGTCTTGTACTCCTCAATCCCCGGGCTCCTTTAGCGTATCAACTCATGATCGGCTACGTGGTTCTTCGGTTTGGGATGGCGAGTTGGTTTCAGCACAAACTCCGGGAGTCGGATCCGAAGTACCTGTGGCTTCTTCCCCTGCGTGACCTGCTGGGATTAGGCCTTTGGCTCGCGGCCTTTTTGGGGACCGGGGTGAGTTGGCGGGGAAAGCGATACCGGATCACCGCGGGGGGAAGAATGATCCAGGAGAAAGGGGGAAGGCATGCGGCTGGCGAGCCCGATGTGAAGGTGAATGCCGATTGAACAATATTTATCCGTTCTTCTTTTTTAGACCTCTCTGAATAAAATCGTTATTTCTCTTGGGTATTTGTCATCTCACGGGTCGTGGATGCTGATGTGGTCTTCTCCGTAGAGAATCTCTTGGACAGCCGGGTCAAAACCTTCGGAAGGGCTCAGGCGGATCACCTTGCATTCGGGGATCAGAACCGGGGATGGGCGGCCGGGTTTTTCCGGAGCTCTACGGCGTCGTCGCGGGAGGCCCGGATTTCCTGCTCGGGGGGAGAAGTTCATCGATGCCTGAATCTGATAAGCGAATCACCCTGGAGGACCTTAGTCCGCCGCGGGGGCGTCCGACGACGCTGGGCGCTCCAACGGTTGGTTTTGAATACATCGGGAGCACGACTGGCGCCGGGCCCACGGCCGAGCCGATTCGAGGACGCGCTCAGCTTTTGTCGCCCGCGGCGCGGCCGGCCAATTTGGCCACCACAGCGGTGAGCTTCTCCGGTTCGACCGGTTTGGTGAGGTGCAGTTGAAATCCGGCCGACAAGACCTTCTCGCGATCCTCGTTGCCCGCATAGCCGGTAAGCGCTGCGGCCGGGATGCGTACCCCATGCTCCTCCTCGAAGCGCTTGAGCTTCCGGATCAGACTGTAGCCGTCCTCGCCCGGAATCGCGATATCGCTCACGAGAACGTCCGGCCTTGACTGATCCAGTGCACCGATGGCGTCTTGCACAGAACCGACTGCGATCACCTTTGCCCCCACCTGCCTGAGCACCGTGCTGAGAAACTCGCGGGCATCCGCTTCGTCCTCTACGACCAAGACCCTCAGTCCCTCAAGCGTCCTAGCCTCATCCCGCGGGGTCGCCGATCCGAGTGGGGTTTCATTTTGATTCAGAGACCGATGTTCCTCTTTAACGGCCCTCAGCGGAAGCGTTGCGGTGAGGGTCGCCCCTTTCCCTTTACCGGCGCTCTCCGCCCGAACCGTTCCCCCATGAAGCTCGACCACATGTCGGACGATCGACAGGCCCAATCCCAGTCCCCCGTGTATGCGCCTGCTGGTCGAATCAGCCTGGCGGAAGCGTTCAAAGACATGCGGGAGAAATTCGCGGGGGATACCCTGGCCGGTGTCGCTCACTTGGATCCGCACCTGTGTCTCGATCTGCTCCAGCCGGATTCCCACCCTCCCCCCTTCGGGAGTGAACTTGATGGCATTCGAAAGGAGATTCCAGACGACCTGTTGGAGGCGACCCGCGTCCCCGAGCACCAGGCCGGACTTCGGATCCAGATCAGGCTGAATTTGGATTCGCTTGGCCTCGGCCGCCGGCGCGACGACGCTGAGGGCGGCTTCGATCACCGGCATGAGGTCGATCTCGCGCACGTCAAGCTTGAGTTTTCCGCTAATGATCCGGGAGACATCGAGCAGATCCTCGATGAGGCGAGACTGGACCCTGGCGTTTCGCTCGATCGACTGGAAGGCGGCTGCAGAAGTTGACGGATCAAGGGTACCCTTAGAGAGCAGACACGACCATCCGAGGATCCCGTTCAGGGGGGTTCGCAGCTCGTGGGAAAGAGTGGCCAGAAAATCATCCTTGGCGCGATTGGCCTCCTCGGCTTCCTCCCGCGCCAACCGCGCCTCCTGGTACGCCCGCGAGTTGTCGATCGCAGAGGCGGCCCTTCGGGCGAGCTCCTCTGCAGGGACAAGGTCTTTTTGCCCGTAACGGCGGCCCGACGCCGTGCTGATGAAGGTCATCGCTCCAATCGCCTTTCCTCGGACTAAAAGAGGCATGCACATGTAGGAACCCGGTCCGAGCTTCCGCAACATCTCCAGGTGTGTCTCGTCGCGGGCAACCTCGACCAACAGCCCGTCGGAGATTTCGGGTGCGATCTCAGGCTTGCCGGTGCGAAGAACGCTGTAGATGCCATATCGATCAGAGGGACGCGGAGGATATTTCCGTCGCAGATCCAGGAACAGCCTCTCCTGTGCGGGGTTGACATGAATGGTTGCCGCTTGCCGGATTCTGTCGTCTTTTTCGACGATGTCCACGCTGCACCAGTCGGCGAAAAACGGGACGATCAGCGGTCCGAGGCTTTCCAGGGTTGAGACATAATCGAGGGAAGAGGCGAGAATCCTGCTCGCCTCCGCCAAGAACGCGGAGTGCCTCTCGGCCGCTACAGCTTTGGCTCGCGCGGCCTGCTCGCAGATCAACTGAGCCTGCCCCAGTTCAGCCTTCTTTCTGTCGGTGATGTCGCGGATAATGCTCACCACGTGGAAGCCATCCGGGCTCTCCGCGGGGCTCAAGCTGATCTCGATGGGGAACTCGGTCCCGTCCTTGCGACAACCGGACAGATCGAGGCCGATCCCCATAGGCCGTATCGCGGGTTCGGCGGCGTATCTGGAGCGGTGGCCAATGTGGACTTTCCGGAAACGCTCCGGTACGAGCACTTCGATCGGTTTTCCGATCAGCTCCTCCCGTTGATAACCAAACCTCCTCTCGGTTTCCTTGTTGACCAGAGCGATCCGCCCTTCGGCATCGGCGATCGCAATGGCGTCCGGAGCCGACTCCACCATTTCCCGAAACTTCGCCTCGCTGGCCTGCAGGGCCTCGACGGTCTGTTTAAACCGGGTAATGTCCTGCCCGATTCCTATGATCTTGATCGGCCGGCCCGCCGTGTCCAGAACGACTTCGCCTTCCGCGTGGAGGGTCCGTACCTCTCCATCGGGGCGGATAATACGATGATCAATGCGGAAAGGGGCAAGGTCGCTACACGCCTGTTGGATGATCCGGCCCACAATTTCACGGTCGGCCGGATGAAGAAGGCTCAAGAACACCTCGGAGGTGATGGCCCGCTCTTGCGGCTGTAATCCATAGATCCGGTAAAGCTCGTCCGACCAGACGATCGCATTGGTGGCGATGTCCCATTCCCAGTTTCCGACATGGGCGATCTGCTGCGCCACGGCCAATTGTTCTTCTCTTTTCTTCAGTTTCTCCTCGGCGGATCGCTGTTCGGTGATCTCCCGGCCGATCAGGACCAGGAATGCGGGATCCTCCTGCCGGTAAAAAGGCCTCGCTGTGATCTGAATCAGAATCTGGGTTCCGTCCGCCCTCAGGCAGGGTGTTTCTCCGGAGAACATCCCGATTTCGCCAATCCCGCTCATGATTTTTGCGGTCAACTCCCCGCATCTGTCGGCGGGAAAGAGGACGCTCAGCGGCTTTCCGATCGCCTCCTCGGTCCTATACCCAAACATCGCCTCGGCCCCTTCCAGCCACTCGCGGATGTGCCCCTCAAGGTCACTGATCACGATCGCATCGGACATCTGTTTGAGCAATTCGCCGCAACGGTAGCGGGCGTCGTTACAGCGGGAAAGCTCGAGAGATCGCTCGCTAAGCACCCGATTCATCCGGGCCAGCTCGGTGGCCTGCTCCTCGGCGTGCTTTTCCAAATTCCCGTTGGCCAGCCGCAGCGCCTCTTGCGCATCGATCCGCTCCTTGATCTGGTCCTGAAGGTGGGCCGCGCGTGCCTCGGCACGTCGTCGAGCCGAATACATCGCCGCGCCGATCATGCAGATGAGCAGTGCCTCCAGAGTAAAGGCGGCGAGTCGCATGTGGGTGTCGGGATGGCCAGAGTCCGGCGAACTCAAGGGAGAAAGGGAGGAATAGTTGATGGCCAGAGCGGCGAGCAAGGTCGCCGCCACGCCGGGCCCCCACCCGCCATACGACGCGCTCAGGATGACCGCGATAAAAAAGAGCGCAGACGGCGTCTCCGTCCCGATGAACGTCTTAAATGCGAGGTTCGCTTCCAGCAGCAGGATCACAGAGAGAACCGGGAGCAGATAACCGAGCAGCGTGCGGAGATTTTCTTTCTTCATGTTGCGCCTTTTCCTGGCAGGGAAGTCGTCCATGCGGACACGAGCGGCGGGGAACCGGAACTTTCGATCTTCAAAGATCGAAATCCTAGAAAGGGCTTCGCCTGAACATAACCAGAATACCATTTTTGGTGTTTTAACGGAGGAAGTCAATAGAATAATTCATGGGCCGCGCCCGTTCTCGATCTGTCCGGTCGTTTAGGGTTGGGGGGCCTGGATCGGTCCTTTTGGGTTTAGGACCGGCCGATAAAATCTCTAATTTTTTCAAGAGTCTCGGGTGGCGGGTCGACAAAGGACAGGCCCAGTCCCAGACCGGGCATATTGTGCAGAACACGGACCTTCAGTTCAATTGGGCTTTCGTCGCCGGATCGGAGTCTGAATCGAAGGAAGAGGAGGGTCCCTTCCGGGAAAGAAGAAATGGTATCAAGATAAATTCCGCCGAGGCTAAGGTCGGAAGATCGGCGCATGCCGACGCCAACGATTTCCACCTCGTTTATGAACGGAACCCTTCGATCTGCACGACGCTCTGCCGCCATATTTCAAATTGACTCCTTCCAACTCCGAGAGATTCAGATTGAGCCAATACTAAACGTAACAAAAATTTGGAAGAGCGTCAAAGGGTTGGTTTCCAGAAGAGACGAGGATCAACGCCGTGACGAGGCCCCCGGGAGGGGGTTGCTTCTCCTTCTGAAAGGCCACGATTGTGCGCCCTTTTATCGACGTTTGAGGGACTCGGGGTTAAAAACCATCGGTCTGCGAGATCCGATCCCCCGTCTGTCTCGCAGCCGCAACCCACGGTGGGTGCGCCAAGGGTTGCCGAACGGCCCATCCTCTCGAGGGTTCAAGCGGCGCGGCGCTTTGACGGCTTCATCCGTTCTGGACGTCCGGGCCGTGCGTCGATCTCACGCCAGGAATATCGACCGGGCGAGCGAGGAGATCTTTCGGCGAGGTGAAGGATCTTTGCCGGGATCCCCTAAGATGCGGGAGACCTTCTCATGAACATTTTTCGTGCCTCGTCTGCGAGCAGAAATAACGGAGCCCAGGATAAGACGAAGAGCCAATCTTTCAGCGTGATCGGCGCGGTATTAAAAATCCGTTGCATGAAGGGGACACAGACCACCATGAGCAAGAAACCGCCCTCGAAAAGAATTCCCCATAAAACCCACCGGTTCGTCAAAAATCCCATCTGAAAGATGGAGGTATGATTACTCTGACAGGCAAAGACCGCTCCGACCTGGGCCAAAACGATCGCGGCGAACGTCATCGTCGTTGCCATCTGATACACGGGGGTTCCGGCGGGGGCCAGGCGCTGATTCGGCCAGCCATGTTCCCAGTTCAGGAAGAAGTACGCCGACATCGCGGCGATTGAATTAATCGAACCATGCCAAAGGAGTCCAAGAACCAGGACCCTCATGTTCAGCAATCGCTCACTGGATGGGCGGGGTGGGCGATCCATGACCCCTTTTTCGGGTGGGTCGGCTCCCAACGCGACGGCGGGAATCATGTCGGTCCCGAGATCGACCGCGAGCGTCTGCATGACCGTTACGGGCAAGGGGATCAGACCGAATGAAAACAGAGTGACGATAAAAGGCACTCCCTCGGCGATATTGCTGCCGAAAATATAGGTGATGAATTTGCGGATGTTGTCATACACGGTGCGACCTTCTTCAATCGCATTGACGATCGACGCAAAGCAGTCATCCGTGAGGATCATGTCAGCGGCTTCCTTCGCCACATCCGCGCCTTTGAGGCCCATCGCAATTCCCATTTCCGCTTTCTTTAACGCCGGAGCATCGTTTACCCCGTCACCCAACACCGCGACGATATTTCCCATCTGCTGCAGCACGCTGACCACGCGCAGTTTATGATAAGGGGTGATACGAGAAAACAGGACTTCCTCTTTAAGGGCTTCTTCGAGAGTCGGATCATCCATCTGATCTAAATCACCGCCGGTGAGAATGCGCGGCCGGGCTGTTCGAACAATACCCAGGCCCCGGCCGACTCCTTCCGCCGTCAGGCTCTGGTCACCGGTCATCATGACCACGCGGATACTCGCGCGACGGCATTTTTCAATGGCGTCCGGGACATCCGTGCGCGGCGGATCATGCATCGCAATCAGACCCAAGAAGGTCATGCCGCATTCGATGACACTGGAGCTGTATTCATCCACGTTGTCGGAGAGCCGGCGTGCCGCAACGGCCAGAATCCGCAAGCCACGGCGGGCGAATTCATCGTTCGCGCCCAAGATCATTGCCCGCAGCTCATCATTTAAGGGTCGAGCGGCTCCTTGGGCATGGAAGAAGGTGCACCGTTTCAGGACTTCTTCAGGCGATCCCTTCATGTACGCCACTTGAGAGGATTTGATCCGGTGGACCGTGGTCATTCTCTTCCGGAAGGAATCGAAGGGAAGCTCATGCTCCCGGGGAGCCAGATGCGCTGACAAATTGAGATCCAATCCACCCTTCACGCCGACGACGAGGAGAGCGGCCTCGGTGGGATCCCCCGAAGATCTCCATTGCGGGGATTTGACATCGGGCGGCACCAGCCGTGCATTGTTACAGAGCACCGCGCCGAGCAGCAGGTCTTCCAGGTCGGGATTGACAGAAGCCGAAACCGGGCTCAGCCTGTTTAGAATCTGTCCCTCGGGGGCATATCCAACGCCTGTCACCGTGAGCTGTTGACCGCCCAGCCAAAGGCTGATGACCGTCATCTCGTTATGCGTCAGCGTTCCTGTTTTGTCCGTACAGATCACATTCGTGCGCCCTAACGCCTCAACGCTCGACAGTCTCCTGATGAGTGCGTTACGTTTTGCCATTCGCTGGACGCCAATCGCAAGGGAGAGGGTCATGGTTGGCAACAAACCTTCCGGCACGAACGCGATAATCATTCCCAGCGCCAACAAAAAACTCTGGACGAGCGTCATCCCCAAGAACAGATGGGAAAGCGAAAAAAATACAACGCCCACGCTCACGCCGATAAGGGTGATCGTCGCCGAGACTTTTTGAAGCTCCCTTTGAAGGGGAGACTGTTCTTCTTCCACGCTCTGGGTTAGATGGGCGATCTTCCCGTACTCCGTCCTCATGCCGGTCGCAAAAACGATGATCTTGGCGTGGCCGCTGATCACGGATGTTCCTGCGCAGAGAAGATTGGGGGATTCCCAATCTGACAAATGCGAGTAGTCCGGCTTGGCGCTCTCGTACCCTTTAGAGACCGCATAGGATTCACCCGTCAGCGAAGACTGATCCACCCGCAGCGAGGCGGACTCCACAACGCGCCCATCCGCGCTGATGCGATCGCCTTCCGAAATGAGCATGACGTCACCGGGAACAAGTTCTTCGGCGAGTATGCGTTGCTCGGCGCCCTCCCGGACCACTCTTGCATAAATCGGAATCAGGCTGCGTAACTGTTCGATCACCTTGCCCGCCTTATACTCCTGCCAGAAACTGAAGGAACCGTTAATGATATTCACCATACAGATGGCAATACCCAATTCCGGGGTTTGCGTCACGAAGGCGATCACACCGCCGACCCACAGGAGTATGGCCATGGTATGGGTGAAATTAGCCAGAAAATCCAAATAAAGCGGTTTAGTCCGCAACTGATGAATCGTGTTTTGTCCAAAGTATTTCAAACGGGTTTTCGCTTCCTGGAGTGTTAAGCCTTCTTTTTCCGTCTGGAGGGTGTTATAAACCTCTGAAACGGGGAGGAAGGAGAGCGATTTCAGAAAGCGAGCATCGTCAAATCGCTCAAAGGGAGGGGGAAGCGTCTTTAAGGGCGATTTTTTTCGCCATTTGCGGCGCAGGTGAGTCCAGAGCGAGTCTTTTTCGTGACGTTCCATGATATAGGCCGACGCAAATGAACGGTTCGGGTGATCTTGCCCGCGTCAAGAGATCTGGCGGATTTGAATTCCATGTGTAGAGGCTGATCGATGAAAATCGATCCGAAACGAGATCCAGCCAGAGACATTCTATAGGAGGTCGAGCGCGCAGTCACTATATATAAGATAAGTTTCAAAGAGATTAACAAAATGTAAAAAGTAACCTCTCGCCCGTTTGCCGGGCCGCGGAGGGCGTCTTCGGCCCCCAGAGATTAAAGGGAATCTCATTTGGACGGCCTCCGGCGAAACAACGAGACGCCGTCCGATCCGTTTTCAAACCAGCGGACCGGCATTTTTCGTCATCCCGTCTTTTGCCTTCCGGCCCGGCGCAGAAGTTAAGGCGGTCATCGGCCGGCGCTCGCGGGGGAAGGGGAGGGGCCGCTGAAAGGAATCACTTCGAAGGAGTGTAAAGCCTTCTCTGAGTGCTGCCGTCCCACGTATTTCAGGAGTTTCGGATTTGGCTCAGCTTCTACCGAAACGGGTCCGAAAAAAACGTCGCGGTTGGGGTGATCTGCCGTCGCAGCACCGGGAGCGCGTTCGGTGAAGATGCCCGATGCAGATCGAGAGGACCACTTCGTCGTCCGGAGATTATTTCAGCACTTTGGGGGTGGGTACCGGGTCGTCGGAGGCGTGTTGGGGAGGGGTGGGTCTTTTTTTGTTAAATTGACGTTCAACTTCGTTTAGTTTTTCTCTCAGTGAAAACTCAAGGTCGTTGATCTCCCGGGCCTGGGCTAAGAAAAGCTTTCGGTGAAGCTGTTCGGTATTGAATCTGGGAAGAACCTCCTTCGGCTCCAGGGGGGCGCCCTCTGGGGAGACGGCCGGGGGTTGCCCTTCGGAGCCCCCTGCGGCCGGTCTAGGCCTGGAGTTCTTTCCGTCCCGTTCGGAGAAAAACGACCCCGAACGGGAGAGCAACCGTTTAATCTCCCCCCTGCGCTCATGGATCGTCCGAACATCCCCTTCCATTGCGGCGAGGAGGCTACGGACACTATCGACCACGGGCTGGGCCACCCCGAGGGTAATCGCATCGATCCTCCGGGTTAAACCGTTCATCATCTTCCAGCTCTTCGAGAGGTCCAGTCTCCAGGGATGGTTGAAAAGGAATTCAAAATAGGCCCGGAGATCTTCCGCGGCCCCATCGAGTTCCAAGAGGATTCGTGAAGGGGCCTCTTTGGCTGATTTTGTGGCCCGCTGGAGCACCTCGGAGGCGGCGCCTGAGACCCGGATGGCTGTGCGCCCGGCCTCCTGAGAAAGCCGCTCGGTCTTCTCAACAATTTCCATGAGCTCTTTGCGTGAGGGATCCACCCCCGCGACGATGCCTTGATTGGCTTTTTGGTCGATCTCTTCAAGGCGCCGCTTGGCCTGCGCGGCCATGGCCGAACACGCCTGCGCCTCTCGAAGGGCGCTTTTTACGAGGAGATCGATTTGGCGATTGGCCTCCAAAATGGCGTCTGCGGAGGCACGTTCCCCGATTTTCTGGATCGATTGCCCCGCCGAACCGACCTCTCGGACCAAATCTTTCATCGCGTTGCTGAGTTTTGTTCTGGAAGGCTCGGGGCGAGCCTCCGCCACCGTGACCAGAAGGAACAAGTTCAGAAGGACGAGGAAGACATTCCTTTTCACAGGGGATCTTGCCGAGCTCCAGGAAGAGCGGACGGCGGGAGGCCGCCCGTATGGATGCGCCTGTCCAAAAAGGATAAGGTAGAGGTCGCAGATTGTCAAGGAGCGCGATCTTCAGATTGCGTCCCGCGACGAACGTATCACGCTGTTTTTCTTCGTTTTATTGAGCGACCGTGTCGGCACAGAAGGACGAGACCTCCGGGGTCCCCCCGCTGATCGCGAGGTTTCCTCACCGGTCTGCCCACTTGATCCAAAGCGCGCCCGGTCTCAAGAGCCCTGCGGCCCGTTTGTCGCGGCCTTTCTTGCGCGCGTTTCTTGCGATATAATAGTCCGATGTCGGTCTCATCATTTCACCCTGTTATCTCCAAGTGGTTTTCCATCCGATTCGGGCGGCCGACCGATGCGCAGCGGTTCGGGTGGCCGTCGATTCTTCAAGACCAAGATACGTTGATCGCCGCTCCGACCGGCTCGGGAAAAACGCTCGCCGCATTTCTGGCCTGCCTGGATCGCCTGATCCGTGAGGGTCTGAAAGGACCTCTTCCCGACGAAGCCCGAGTGCTCTACGTCTCACCGCTAAAAGCGCTGAGCAACGACATCCAGCGTAACCTCGCATCGCCGCTTAAAGAATTAGAGACGCTTGCCCTCCAGGAAGGGGTCTCTCTTCCCCGAATTCGGGTCCTTGTCCGCACGGGCGATACTCCCGCATCCGAGCGTCGTGCGATGATTCGAAGACCTCCGCACATCGTGGTCACGACGCCGGAGTCATTCTATCTCTTGTTGACGGCGGAGTCGAGCCGCAAGATGCTTGGATCGGTCGAAACCGTGATCGTCGATGAGATTCACGCGATGGCGCGCGATAAGAGAGGGTCTCACCTCGCGCTGTCGCTCGAGCGGTTGGAGCATCTTTGCAAAAAGCGGCCGGTCCGAATCGGACTTTCCGCCACACAGCGGCCGATTGAGGAGATGGCCAAGCTGCTGGTCGGAACCCGTCGCATCGATGCCGAAGGGAGGGCGACCTGTGAGGTCGTCGACGTCGGCCATCTTCGCCTCCTCGATCTTTCGGTTGAGACGCCCAGGAGCCCGCTTTCGGCCGTCTGCTCCAATGAGCAATGGAAGGAGGTCTACGAGCGGATCAGCGGGCTGATCCGGAACCACCGGAGCACGCTGATCTTTGTCAATACGCGACGGTTGGCGGAGCGGGTCACGCATCAGCTCTGCGAAATCCTGGGGGAGAATGCCGTGGCTTCTCACCATGGCAGCCTTTCCAAGAAGATTCGCCTTCGGGCGGAGGAAAGGCTTAAATCGGGCGAATTAAGAGCCATCGTGGCGACGGCGTCGCTCGAACTGGGGATCGATATCGGGTTCATTGATCTTGTGATCCAGATCGGGAGCCCCCGCTCGATCGCCACCTTCCTCCAGCGAATCGGCAGATCGGGCCACGCGCTCGGGAGGATTCCCAAGGGGCGGCTCTTTGCCCTAACGCGCGATGAGCTCCTGGAATGTGCGGCCCTGATCCGGGCGGTTCGGGCGAGGCGGCTGGATCGAGTTCAAATGCCGAAGGCGCCCCTGGACATCCTGGCCCAGCAGGTCGTGGCGGCCGCGGCTTGTGAAGAATGGAATGAGGACGCCCTCTTTGAAATGGTGACGTCGGCCTATCCTTACCGAGATCTTTCCCCCGCGGACTATGAGGCGGTCTTGACCCTGCTCAGTGAGGGGTTCTCGAGGGGCTCCGGCCGAAGGAGCGCTTACCTCTATTGGGACCGGCTCCATCGAAGGGTGAAAGGGCGACCGGGGGCCCGCTTGGCGGCGATCACCTCCGGAGGGGCCATTCCGGAGCGAGCGGACTACAAGGTGGTGGCCGAACCGGATCGTGTGGTGGTGGGAGCGGTGGACGAGGATTTTGCCGTCGAGAGTCTCTCTGGAGACATCTTTCTCCTCGGAAATACCTCTTGGAGGATCCGCCATGTTCGAGGCGGCGAGGTGGTCGTGACCGATGCCCATGGTGCCCCTCCGACGATCCCGTTCTGGAGGGGAGAAGCCCCCTCTCGGACGATTGAACTTTCTCAGGAACTCTCCACGCTCCGCGCCGAACTCGATCGAAGGCTGGGCAATCCCAGTGAGGCCGCCGCGTTCCTGGCGGAGTCTGGCGGGATCGCTGAAGAGAAATCCGCCGAGATCATCGAGTACGTCGCCGCACAGAAGGGATCGGTCGGAATGGTTCCGACACAGAATCACCTGCTAATCGAGCGGTTTCTGGACGAGTCCGGAGGGATGCAGCTGGTCATCCATGCGCCGTTCGGGGGGAGGGTCAACCGGGCTTACGGATTAGCCCTTCGCAAGCGATTTTGCCGAAGGTTCGATTTTGAGCTTCAGGCGAGCGCGGAGGACAACGGGATCGTCCTTTCGCTGGGACCCCAGCAGAGCTTTCTGCTGGAGGAGGTGGTCCGAATGATCCGTCCCGATGCGGCCGAAGCGCTTTTGGTCCAGGCGCTTCTGGGTTCACCGATCTTCATTACGCGGTGGCGTTGGAATGCCACGCGGGCCTTGGCCGTACTGCGCCAGCGCTCAGGGAAAAAAGTCCCCCCGGCGCTCCAGCGTTTTCGTGCGGACGACCTTCTTTCCTCGATATTCCCGGCCTTGACGGCCTGTCCGGACGCAGGGAACGTTCCGGCGAACCTTTCCGTCCCGGATCATCCCCTGGTGAAACAGACCGTAAATGACGCTCTGCACGAGGCGATGGATCTTGAGGGATGGACCGCACTGCTTCGGCAGATCGAGGCGGGGACGGTCCGAGTGAGCTGTGTGGACACGCGGGAGCCGACCCCCTTTGCCTACCAGCTTCTCAACGCCGAGCCTTATGCCTTTTTAGATGATGCGCCTTTGGAAGAACGCCGGGCTCGGGCCGTTGCCACTCGCCGGACCCTGACGGTTGAATCCTTGCGGGATCTGGGCCGGCTGGACCCTGAGGCGATCGACCGGGTTCGCCGCGAGGCGTGGCCGGTGGTTCGCGACGCCGATGAACTCCACGATACCCTCTTGTCGGTCGGCCTTCTGCCAGAGCAGGAGGGGGAACCCTGGAGGGTCTGGTTCAAAGAACTGGTCGACTCCGGACGTGCCGGTACAGCGGGGGATCGGGAGGGGCGTCTCTTTTGGATCGCCCTTGATCGCCGGCCTTGGGTCGCCGCGGCCCTGCCGGATCTGCGCCTGGATCCGATCCTCTTCGCCGCCCCAGGACCCGGGGAGGAGTTGAGCGCCGCGGAAGGAGGGATCGCGCTGGTCCGGGGCCGCCTCGAGGTCACGGGTCCGGTCTCGGCCGAAGCATTGTCCCGAACCCTCGGTTTGTCCACGGGCCAGATTGAAGCCGCCCTCTTGGCCCTGGAGGCGGAGGGACAGGTCCTGAGAGGTCGATTTACGCCGGCGGCCGTTGAAGGCGCGGGATATGAGTGGTGCGCGAGGCGACTGCTGGCCCGGATTCACCGATTGACCTTAGATCGGCTGCGACGCCAGATGGAGCCAGTCTCTACAGAGGTGCTGCTCCACTTTCTCCTCGGATGGAGCCGTGTCCTGCCGGGCAAGCGCGTGGAGGGGAAAGAGGGTCTTCTCGCGGTCATCGAGCAGCTCCAGGGTTTTGAAGTTCCGGCGGCGGCCTGGGAGCGAGATATCTTACCGGCACGCGTGATGGGGTACGATCCAAAATGGCTCGATGAGCTTTGCTTCTCAGGAGAAGTCGTTTGGGGGAGGATCAGAAGAGAACGAGCTCGCGGTGCGCATAGAAACATCGGCATCTCGCTCATGCTCCGCGAGGATCTGGCGCCATTGCGACTCCCGCTCAGACCTCTCCCTGAACTTCTCCCGCAAGGGGATGCCGGGCAGGTTATTGCGGTACTCTCCCGTTATGGTGCGCTTTTTTTCCATGAAATCGTCCAGAAAAGCGGTTTGCTGCCGGCCCAGGTCGAGGCGGCCCTATGGGAGCTGGTTGCAGCCGGCCTTCTCAGCGGAGACGGTTTTGGTTCGATCCGATCGCTGACCACTTCAGTCCGTCGAGACGCCGATCGTCTTCGTCGGCGCTTGAAGCTTCGCGGTCGGTCTGTCCGTTCCTCCCGCGGCGGGAACGGCCGGTGGTGGATCCTCTCCCCTCTGGAAGAGGGGGATGCAGCCGGCGCGACGGAACGTCGGGATGCGGCATTGGAATTTTGGTGCCGGCAGCTCCTGGAGCGCTACGGGGTAGTCTTCAGGGATCTCCTGGCGAGAGAGGAGGCGGCGCCTCCTTGGCGGGAACTCCTGCCGATCTACCGAAAGCTGGAATCGAGAGGCGAAATCCGCGGGGGACGGTTCGTCACCGGCGTGGGAGGCGAGCAGTTTCTTCTTCCGGAGGTGGTCGACCTTCTCAGGCAGGATCCAGAAAAATCGAGCGGGAAAGCCCAAGTGATCTCCGCGGCCGATCCGATGAACCTGGTCGGGATACTCGTTGGAGGCTCGAAGGTGCCGGCAACCGCATCCAACACGGTGGCGTTTTCGGCAGGGAGACATGCCGGTCACCGTCAAGGGGGAGAGGTCTGGATCAACCCCGATCTTGACCTGGAATCGGCCTGTGCGCTTGAACGAGAGCTACGATCCGGACGCCGGGATCCTCCCCCCGAAGGTCTTCCGCTTGGGCGGGGCTCCGGCCCTTTTCAAGCCCCGTCAGGAGGGAGCTCCCCCACCGATGTCTCTCAGAGCTAAACCCCTGTTGCCCGCCGCGGCAGGTGAAGAACGGGTATATCGCCTTCCTGGGGGTCTCTGGGATCTCCAAAAACATTGCTAGAACCCAATTCTCAAAAAATATGGTCTGAGGGCACGATTACCGTCGATCCGTGGCTAAGGAACGGGGTTCAACGAATGGGTAAAGGAACGTTAACTCGTCTCAACGATAAAGTCGATTGAACCGGAGGGCTTATGCCCCGCCTCTTAGTTGATATCGATCTTACCCTGTATCCATTGAGCCGAACGGTATCCTGTTGGAGAACATAAGCAAGGACTTCGAAGAATTGCAGCGGCTTATCCAAAAGGCCTAAGTTCAAAGATTCAGAAAGCCATTCTGATCCCCCAGGGAAATACTGGAAGTGACTTCAGAATATATTCAAAGGAGAAAGTGATGAAAGGGAAGACTAATGCCGTTGAGATTCTGAGGCGGCGTGCGAAGAAAGATCCCAAGCTTCAGGCGCTTTACAAATCCAATACCGGGCGGCATTGGCGATTCGCCAGGCCAGAGAAGCTGCGGGTTTGACCCAGGGACCGCTTGCGAAGAAGAAGGCCCAATCCGTCATCTCACGACTTGAAAAATGTTGAATGGAGAGGATAGGTCAAGCCGTCATCCCGCTCGCCTCTGGCATCGCGTTTTTGTGGTGCCGGCGGCCCGGCCGGATTATCGGTGGGCCTGCCCGGGTAATCGGAACCGGAACGTAGCTCCTTCGCCCCTTTTCGATTCGATCCAAATCGTTCCTCCCGCCAGATCGATGACCTTTTTTACGATTGCGAGGCCTACCCCCGTGCCATCCACCTCGACCTCTTTCAGGCGCTGGAAAACGGTAAAAATCTTTTCCTGATGCTCGGCTTCGATTCCGATTCCGTTGTCTCGGACATAGAATTCGATCCACCCGTCGCTTTCTTCCCCGCCGATTTCGATGCGCGGTTCAGGCTGATTCCCCATGAATTTTACGGCGTTCCCGATTAAATTGAGGAAGATTTGCTTGAAATGCGTCGGATCAAAGGTGATCCTGGGGAGAGGAGACCGGAGCGTGACGGCTACGCCCCGCTTTTGAATTGCTGATTCGCATTGGACCAAAATCTCCCGAACCGCTCCTTCCGACTCAAACGCCTCGGCCCGAGCCTCATTTTTCCCGAGCCGGGCCAGCGCCAGAAGGTCTGAGATCAACTCCTCCATAAAACCGGCATTCCAAAGGATCCGCTCGATGTAGCGCCGACCGCGCTCATCGAGGGTCTGTCCATAATGTTTCATCAACAGCGAGGCTATTCCATTTAGGGAAACGACCGGCGCCTTCAGATCATGAGAGGCGGTATAAACGAATCCCTCCAACTCGCGGTTCGCCTGGAATAGCTCCGCAGTTCGCTCCGCGACGCGTTCTTCCAGGTCCTTGGAGAACGCCTTGATCTTGGCAAATCCTTCGGCGTTTTCCAGCGCTGCTCCGGCCAATATTGCAACGAATTCTCCCAATCGAACCTCATCCTCTCCGAAAAGTCCGCTCACTTGCCGATGCGTCACAAAGAAAGAGGCCATTACCCGGCCGTGGACGGCGATCAACGCGCAGAGCCCCGAACGGACATCGGTCCGAACGATCCCGTCCGGCCCAGTCTTGAGTGGATCATCGGAGAACGTCGCCGGACGGCCCTCTCGGTGGGCCCGCTCGATCAGAGTTCGGCACAATGCATCTTCGCACGCCGCCAGGAGGTCCCTCGGCGAGGGATCGGGCCGGCCCTCCCGGGTTTGTCTTCCTTCGAGGCCGCCGGGAACAACATCGATGACGCATGACTCACCGCGCAATAATGCCAGGGCGGCCCGTTGTACCGCTGCGAAGACCGCCTCGCGTGAGAGGGCCGAGGCGATTTCCCTTCCGGCCTCCTGCAGTGCGGAAAAGCGATCCACCAAGGAGAGCGTGGCGATTCGCGCCCCCTGGGAGGACCGGGCCTCCCTGTTCGATTCTTCCTTCGGGTTTTCCCGATCTCGAAGTTCCGTCATGGATTGCAGTGACTTCTTCGCTTCGGCCAGATCGGCGTCGGCGGTGGTCCAGCCTAGTGCCCGGCCCACTTCGCCCCGTGCCAGCAAGGTCTGGGCATAGTCATAGTGCGCCCCTTGCCGATCCGCGGCCGCCAGACTCTCATCGAAGCGTTTCTTCGCGATTCGCTTCCTGCCGCGGATGGCGGCGAGAAGGGCCTCTTCCCGAAGGACGTGGGGAAGACTGTTTTGAAATTTCCGGGCACTCGCCCGGCTTTGCCGGAGCGCCTGCCGGGCGCAGCGGAGCAGGTCGCGGCGACGCCGATAATCACAGGCCGGCATGTGCTCCCACTGAAGGCGAAGCGCCGTTGTTAGCCAGGCCGAGACGGGGACGACATACTCATTGCGAATATTGGACTCTCTGATGATCCGGCGCGCTTCCTGGAAAGATGAGACGGCTCGATCTATTTCTCCTCGATAAAGGAAGCAGATGCCTTCCGCCAGCTTCAGCCCCTGCAGGGTGTGGGGATCTCCCTCGGCTCGTTGCGTGCCGTCGTCGATGACCGCTTGGGGAACGGCCCCGCCCGAGGCCATCGCCCAGATCGCGAGACTCAACACCGACGCATGGGTTTCTCCCGTTTCCTGGCCGAGCTGATAGACCCGGCGGCAGGTTTCCACCGCCCCGCGAAGGTCGCCCATCCGATAGAGGCTTGCCGCAACATGGAACAGAGAGATATGGGCCTCCCATCGGTCTCCCGTGCGGTCCAGCAGGCGGAATGCCTCTCGGCATCTTTCCAACGTTTGCGGAAACTTGGAACCGGCGTACAACACCACGCCGTAGAAGCTGAGGGTTTGTCCCTCTCCCCAGAGATCGCCCAGCCGCCGACGCAGGGCCAGGCTTTTCTCCGCATAGCGCTCGCCTCGACTGAAATATCCGATGATGGTGGCCACAGGGGCATGGTTCGAGTAAGCCTGGGCCAGCTCCGCGGTCGGGGGATAACGTTCGGCCAGGTTGATTTCCCGAAGGTGGGCCCAGAGCGTCGGAATGGCCCCGCGTTCAAACCACCAGGCATAGGCCAGCCGGCTGAAGAGATGAACCGCCAGTCTCCTCTGCTCCGTTCCCTCCAGAGGCCGCCTCGCGAGGAAAAGCCGGGGTAAGAGGGTGTGGAGCGTCTGAATAGCCGTCTCCCAAACCGAGAGACTCATGAGAGTGGAAAAGCGGTTCGGAATCTTATATCCGAGCAAACCGAGCGCCCTCTGGAGGACCTCGCTGGCCTCAGCCGTCGTTCCCTTTTTAAAGAAGAGTTCCCCGAGTTTGCCATCGATCCTCGCGCGCTCGGCCGCGGTCTCGTCCCAAGATCGGACAATGCCGAAATAACGTATCGATTCATCATAGTGACCCCGAAGCATGAGCACTTCGGCCAGTCCTTCGATCACCCGCTTGCGGTCGACCGGGTCTTGACGTTCCAGACCCCGCTCCGCGATCCGGTAGTGTTGCTCCGCCACCTCCAGCGCATGTTGGCGCCGGGCCTTCTCGGCCGCGGCCAGGGCATAAGGAAACGCTCGCTCCCACTCTCCCGCGGAGCCGAAATGGAAGGACAATTCAAATGAACGGCCCGGCGATGATCGTTCGATCCGGACGGCCGCTTCAGAATGGAGCCGGCGCCGCTCCTCTTCGGAGAGCTGGTCCAACAGCGCCTCCCGAACCCTGTCATGGAAAAAGGCGCACTCCTTTCCGTCGTCTTCGGTCCAGATGACCTGCCGTTGCTCGGCCTGCCTGATCGCCAGGGAGGGGTCCCGCGACGGCGGGTCGACCAGCGCCAGGGCCAGCGCGGTATCGAATCTTTTTCCCAGGATCGCGCCTGCAGACAGAAACCGGCGGGCCTCCGCGGGCAAGCGGTTGGCACGGCGCGTCAGGAAGTCCGCCGCCTGACTGGACGACTGGATCTCCTGGAAGCCCTCCTGATTCATCTGCCAGCCGGTCGTGCCCGCCTCCAGCGCCCCCGCTTCGACCATGCCTCGCAGAACGGCGATGGCTAGAAACGGGCTTCCTTGAGCCAGCCGGATCACCACCTCCGTTGCTTCTTCCGGGAGCGGGCCGGCCATCGATCCGGCCAATGCTCGGATTTCCTGGGGTCCGAAGGGTTTGAGAACAATATGCATCGTGGGTCGAATGGTCCGCAGAACGTGGTGAGCGGGCGCTTCTTCTGCGCGAAAGGAGACGACGATCAAGATGTGTCGGTCCTGCGATCTATAACTGTTTTCATGTTGCCAATACCGAAGCGCCCTGAGCGTCAGCTCGTCTCCCCATTGACAATCGTCGAGCAAGAACGCCACGGGTCGATCGGGAGAGCCCAGGGCACCTAAAAACGCAGCCAGGGCCGTGAGATTCCGGGTTTCGACATGCTGCTCCGGGCCGAGAATGTCGGAGGATTCGGGCCCAAAAACCTCCTTGAGAGGAGGAAAGAGGGAGAGGAGGATATCCCTCAGATCCCCCATGCGTTTTTGAAAGTCGACGCAAAATGTCGGATCCGATTTTGCCGCCGCCATCAGGTCGGCGCTCAGTTCTTCCAAGAGCATGAAAGGCCGCGCTGCCATCTGGTCGACCCCGGTTCCACGAAAGACCTTGATCCCTTCCCGGGCGCAGCGCTGCGCAAACTTATTGAGGAGCGCGGTTTTCCCTTCGCCCGATTTTCCCTCCAGGAGGATCAGGCCGCCGCGTCCCTTAACCGTTTGAGCCCACGCCGAATCGAGCGCTTCAAACTCTCGGTCGCGCCCCAGAAATGAGGGGTCGGTCAACGTCCGGCGCCGATCCCTCGATCCAATTGCCACCAGCGGACTGGGCTCTCCCTGCTCCAACGCGTTTTCAATCTCCGCCAGGTCCGCTTCAGCCGCTTCAGCCCGCTGATACCGGTCCTGGGGATCTTTGCGCAATAGGCGCTGCAGCCATTCATCAAGGGCGCGGGGAGCGCTCGGCAAGAAAGCCCGAAGGCGGGGAGGAGGATCGGAGAGGTGCTTGCGCAGGATCTCGCCCAGGCTCTTTCCTTGAAAGGGGAGCTGTCCCGAAAGGCAATGATAAAATAGAACCCCGAATGCATAGAGGTCCGTTCCTGGCGACGTTTCACGTGCCAGCAGTCCCGCTTGCTCGGGGGAGAGGTAACGGACTATTTCTAAAGGAGCCTCTTCCTCTGTCTTTTCTAGGGTATACGTCAGCCCCAGATCGGTCAGAACGATCGGCCCGGTCTCGATACTTTTGCTAAGAATGACATTGCCGGGTTTGAGGTTCAGGTGAAGGCGTTCGTGTTCGTGGATGACGCAAAGCGCGGCAAGAACTCCCCGCCCGATTGCGATGGCTTCCGAAAGGGGAACCGGGCCGGCCTGAAGACGCGTGGAGAGGGACACGCCCGGAATAAACGAGCGGATGATCCAGAGGTGGTTCTCATGAATCTCGATCCCTAATATCGGGGCCAGGTGTGAAGATTGCGCCTTTGCGAGCGACCGCGCCTCGGCTTCCCATTGCTCCTTCATCCCGGCGCAAAAGGAACGCTCCTTGATCACGCAGGGCTCTCCCGAAGTTCGATCGGTCGCCAGCAGGGTCCTTGTTCCCGCGCCGTTTCTAAGAGTTTCCTTTATGCTATAGCGAAGGCTACTCATGGTGAGCGGTCTTGAGGTTCATTCCGTTTTTTTCATCGAGGGTATCAGGAATAAAAATCGGCAGGGCCCCGGCTCGCTGCAGTCTGATATTCGCTTTCATGCCCGTAGGCGGGTGAGGTATCTCGATAACCCCAGTGTAACATAGGCGGAAGATCTGTCAACGATGAAGCGCTCTTCGCGCACTTCTTCGGATGCAATTCTTTCCGAGGAGCGTGAAGGGACTCCTCCACGGATCTATCCTTCAGAACCGACCGCCCGCGCGAAGTCCTTTTCACATCCCTGTTTGACTCTTCGGTCTGATCCGTGTTGTACTTTTCCTGGGTGGAACCTCCGCTTTTTGTCGGCGCGGCTTCGGCTTTATGTAAAAGGAGAATGAAATGAAGACATTCTTTTCCCGGGCGATACTCGTCTTTTCGGTGTTGGGCCTGAACGCGCCTCCCGCTGGGGCACAGAGCGGCCAAATCCAAAGCTTCGATGGGATGATGATTCTCCCGAGTACTTACGGAGATTTGATCTGTCTGGAAAACTGGAACAATGACCTGGGACGCTGTGACGGGCCTGCAGTGAGTTCCGGCGCATTGGCCGCGATCTCAGCCGAAAAATCGGCCGACAAGCTCGAGGAAATACGGCTGCTTCTCGATTCAATCAATCGTGGCATTTCCGCAAACACTCAAGCGCTGCTTGACATTCAAAAATCGGGGGACCTTCAAGAGGGTCCAGACAAAGAATCTGTAAAACAGGCCATCGGCTCCCGATTTGATGCAATTCCTCCGGCGATTCTCACCGACGATTCCGTAAAGAAGGAAATTGCGAAATTGAAGAAGGACATCCTGCTGGAACTCGATAAGATCGAGCCGAAACCGGCTGGCGGACCTGAAAAGTAAGACGTTCAAGGGGGAGTGGGAGGGAGGTTCATCCGGTTTACGTCTTTTTCCAGATTCTCGATCGCTTTTTCAGAAGCAGAAATCGGCCCTGCCGATGGGCATCGGGGGGAGGGGAAGCCTCTGGAGTTTAATCCGCCGGGCGCTCGGCGACGAGGGAGGCCAGCGCGGAGTGGCTGCTTTTTTCGACCGGTCCGGTTTCCCGGTAGTAGAGGATACGAAGGGGCCTGAAGGCCTGCAACAGTTCGTTGGGCTTGAGGCACCACTTAATCGGAAACGACGGATTGATTTCGAGCTCCTCGATCGTGACGCTCTGGTAGAGAATGACCCCACCGGGCCGCAGTCCGCGGATCATGGACGGGAAGAGCGATCTCTCCAAAAAGAAAAAGCAACAAATCAGATCGTAAAAGCCGGGCTGGACCTGAAAGGTTGCCAGGTCGGCCACGATACCTCGCAGCTGAACGCTGCGAGAGCGGGCGAGCTCCATCGCTTTAAGCACCGACGGTTCCGACAGGTCGACGCCGTCCACTTGATAGCCTTGTTGAGCGAGATAGACCGCGTTCCGTCCTTCTCCCATGGCCAGGTCGAGGGCGCGACCCCTCGGAAGGCGGTCGATCTGATCCGCCAGAAAAGACAGGGGCCGGTTCCAGTCATATTCTCTGACATCCCGGATCGGAATTGAGGTCATCGCGCGGTTTCTGTTATTTCGGTTTTTTGTCGAGCTTCAAGGCCGCCGAGTTGATGCAATACCGTAGACCGGAGGGCGGAGGCCCGTCGTCAAAGACATGGCCGAGATGGGCTCCGCATCGATCACAGAGGACCTCGGTTCTTCTCATGAAAGCGCTTTCGTCTATTTCGGTCCGGATCCCCTCAGGGGTGAGCGGCTGCCAGAAGCTGGGCCATCCTGTTCCCGAGTCGAACTTGGTGTCGGAGCTGAAGAGGGGATTTCCGCAGCAGATACATTGATAGGTACCGCTCTCCTTGCAATCGTGATAGGATCCAGTAAAAGCCCTCTCCGTTCCTTTTTCACGGGTGACTCTGTACTGCTCCGCCGTCAGCCGCTTTTTCCATTCCTCGTTGGATTTCACATCGTTGTCGGACATAATCCGTCCTCTCCTCCTGTGACTACCAGGCATAAGCCTCCGGCGCCTCGCCGCCCGGGCCGGGCCAGATCGAGTCGAGTCTCCGGAGGATCTCATCGTCGATTCTGATCTCCAGCGCATGAATGATCTGTTTGAGTTGGGCCTGCGTTCGCGGCCCGATGATCGGTGCCGTGACCGCGGGATTGCTCAGGAGCCAAGCGATGGCCAGGTCAGAGGGTTTCGCGCCCAACTCTTTGCAAAGGTTTTCATACTGTTCGATTTGCACCCGGTGTTTCATGATCTGGGTCTGCATGTCCTCGGAGGCGCGGCGCCCCTGCTGGGCCTTTTCAAGGGCCCCGCCCAGGATGCCCCCCGCCAAGGGGCTGTAAGGAATCAACCCAAGACCGTAGGCTCGGCAGGCGGGAATCACCTCCGTTTCGACGGCCCTATTCTGGAGGTTGTAGATGCTCTGCTCACTGACGAGGCCAAGAAAGTTGCGCTTTGAGGCCAGCTGGCTTGCCGTGGCGATATGCCATCCTCCAAAATTGCTGCTCCCGACGTAGATCACCTTCCCCTCGCGAACCAGGACCTCCATGGCCTGCCAGATCTCTTCCCAGGATGTGTCACGATCGACGTGATGCATCTGATAAAGATCGATGTGGTCCGTCCGTAGCCGCTGGAGGCTTTGCTCGCAGGCCTGTCGGATATGAAGGGCGGACAGACCGCGTTCGTTCGGACCGTCACCCATCCGTCCATAGACCTTGGTAGCGAGTACGATCTTCTGGCGGCGTCCCCCTCCTTGAGCGAGCCACCGACCGATAATTTGCTCCGTCCACCCTTCTCCCCTGCGCCACCCGTAGACATTGGCCGTATCGAAGAAGCTAATCCCGAGGCCGAGGGCCTCTTCCATGATGGCGTGGCTGTCCTTTTCACTGGTCATCGGACCGAAGTTCATGGTCCCGAGACAGAGGCGGCTGACCTTCAGGCCGGTGCGCCCCAGCTTCACATAATCCATCTTTCCCGTCCTCCCAGGAAGACCTTTCGGAGATCTGCCGGCCATTATTCCATTTTCCGCCCTCCAATGCAATGGGGGCATCCGGATCGGGCATCCCTTTAGGTACGAGGGAGCTCCCGGTCAGCCTTTGCCGAGCGGAATGCCGGAAACCGCTCAGGGGGAGACATCCGAGATCCGCCATGCCGGGCGCCACCCGGCGGCCACACCGTCGCGGCATATCGTTCGACGCCCAAGTTGAAACGGAAGAGTCCCAGTTCGTCTTTTTGGACCGGAAGGCGTCCGCCGCCCTGATGAGGCGGCCTCCCCAAGGGGGGACGCCGATGGGAAGGCATCATTTGCCTTGAAAGGGCGTAGCGTTTGTCCTATCATCAACCTCACGCTTTCATAGGCGTTTGAAAATCGATCCCTTCAGCTGCACCGATCGAGTGAAACGAACCCCCAGAGGGGCCGCTTTCTTTGGAGCTTCGCCGCGCCGCTGATCGCCTTCGTCCGGGGCGATGACTCGGAGAAAGAGGGGACTCCTTGAAATGGTTCGGCGATTGTGTTACAACCGAGACCGATTCCCATTCCGGTATGAGAGACCGATGTCCTACCCCGAGGCCCTGGAATTCCTTTTCAATCTGCAATCGCACGGTATACGGCCGGGCCTGGAGCGCATGAATACGATGACAATGCGACTGGAGTCTCCTCAAGACGCATTCTCGTCGGTATTGGTCGCGGGGACCAACGGGAAGGGATCGACCTCGGCGATGGTGGCCCAAGGCCTGGTCGAGGGGGGATTTCGAGTCGGGCTCTATACCTCCCCCCATTTGATCGATTTTCGGGAACGTATACGGATCGGAGATACCCCGATCACGGAGCGGGAACTGGTCGATTTAACCGATGAGATTCGCGAGGCGATTGCCCCTTTAGGCCCGTCGTTCCGAGTGACATTTTTTGAGTTTACCACTGCCGTCGCATTTCTTTTTTTCGCGCGCCGGCAAGTCGACCTGGTCGTGGCTGAGGTGGGCCTGGGGGGCCGCTTCGACGCCACGAATGTGCTGAGACCCCGTGTTTCGGTGATTACCCCGATCGACTTTGACCATGAGGGATATCTGGGGGACACGATCGAGTCGATCTCATGGGAAAAAGCGGGGATCATTAAAACGAAGGTGCCCGTCGTGGTGGGACGCCAACGGCCCGACGCGCTCAGGGTCATCGAGGAAGAGGCCGCTCAAAAGGGATCCACGCCGGCTGTCCTCGGATCGGACTTTGAGGCGATCGGTGAGAATCCTGCCGGATTCCTCTATCAGGGCTCGGAACTCCTTCCGCTCTCCTGCCCGCTCCTCGGACGCCATCAGGTTGATAATGCGGCCTTGGCGGCGGCCGCCCTTTTTTCTCTGCAGGGAACGGGCCTCGCTCTCCCTTCGGCGGCGATCGCCCGAGGGCTTCAGAACGTCCGTTGGCCGGGCAGGCTGGAGGTGGTTCGCGAGGAGCCCCTGGTCCTGTTGGATGGGGCCCACAACCCGGCGGGAGCCCGAGCTCTCGCGGTCGTTCTGGGGGACATCAAGAGAAGACGGGGAGGCAGGCTGAGCCTGGTGATGGGAATTATGCGCGACAAAAAGATCCCGGCGATCTTCCAGGCGCTTTTACCGATCGCCGATGAGCTCACCCTCACGCGGCCCGATCTGGCTCGCGCCGCCTCGCTTTCGGAGCTCTCTGAGGGCGTCAGCCGATTTCCCGGTCCGATGTTTCTTCAGGAGAGGATTCCGGAAGCCCTCGAGGGCGCACTTTCGCGCCTCTATGCACCCGACATTCTCTGCGTGTGCGGGTCTTTGTACACCGTGGGGGAGGCCAAGGCTTATTTTTCCGGAGCGGCCGTCTCCCCCCTCCGTGGGTGATGCCCCCCCGTTTTTGGCCAATCTTCCTCCTCGCATTCGGGGCCCTGCTGGTCCTGCTCCCCCCCCCACCGGTTTCGGCCGCGAGGAGACAAAAAGAAAAGGGACCGATTCATATCTCTGCGGACCGTTTGGAATACTACAGCGACGAGGAAATATATGTCGCCGAAGGATCCGTGGTAATCGACCAGGGCTCGCTCCACCTGAACGCCGACGGGGCCCGCCTCGACTATACGACAGGAGATCTTGAGGCAAAGGGGCACGTGGTCATGAGGGATGCGGACAGCGAGATCCGCGCCGACCACCTTGAAGCCAATATGGATACCGAATTGGGTATCCTGTACCGTGCACAGATTTTTCGAAAGAGGGAAGGCTATTACGTCGAAGGCGACCGAATCGAACGGATTTCGGACGACGTCTATCTGATCGACGGGGGGTATTTTACGACCTGTTCTTGCCCGGAAAATCCGGTCTGGCGCTTTCGGGGCAGAAAGATGCGCCTTCAACTTGAGCACACGATTTCTGCGCGCGATTTTCTGTTTGAGATCAAGACCATTCCGGTCCTGTATCTGCCGTTTTTTATTTTTCCGGCCGTGGCGCACCGGCAGACCGGATTTCTGGTCACCCAGCTCACCCTCAGCACCCATCAGGGGATCAAGGTGGATCCCGCTTTCTTCTGGGCCATCTCGAAGAGCCAGGATGCGACCTTTTCTCTCGATTACCGGAGCCAGATCGGCATCGGAGGAGGATTACAGTACCGGTATGTCCTCGACCGTAATTCCAAGGGAACCCTCGATGCCAACTACTTTGCGGACAACCAGACGCACCAGGACCTTCTCCAGGTCCGCTATCTTCACCAGCAGAAGTTCTCCGATCATTGGACGCTGCGGGTGGATGGCAATTACATCAGTGCCCAGTCGTACTTTCAGACCCTCTCGACTCAGACGGCGGAGGTGGGGGCGCGTAACGTCGAATCGAATCTGATTCTCGCCTATCACGACGAGATCAGCAGCGCCTATGTCTTGGCCCGGTACACCCGGGATTTGACCCTTCCCACCGATACGACCATCCAGCGGCTTCCCGAGATCGGCTATAGCCTCCTCGATTACCGCCTTGGAACGTGGCCGCTTTACCTCCGTTTAGACGGGACCGGGACCAATTTCTGGCGCCAGAGCGGCCTGTCCCTCCTGAGAGGGGACCTCTATCCCCGGGTCTCGCTCCCCCTGGTCTTGACTCCTGGAGTGACCCTGACCCCGCAGGTCGGATTTCGCGAGACGGTCTACTCGGACTCCACCGACGGCCCGATCCACCGAGAGGCCTTTCCGCTGGCGGCCCGCCTAGAGCTCAGGGCCTATAAAATGGGGGCGAGCTGGGAGCATGAAGTCACGCCCTCTCTCACCTACGAGTATATCGCGATACGGGACCGCCCGGACGTTCCTCAGTTCGACGACGTGGACGTCATCCATCGAACCCACCGGATGACTGCCACCATCGACAATGTTCTTCTGCGCTCGAACGAGGCGACAGGCTGGCGCCAGCTGGGGTATTTTCGGCTCACCGATACCTATAATATTTATCACGACGCCGCGTATGATCCCCGGCGTTATTCTGATCTTCGCCAGGAGCTCGGCTACGCGCCGACGACTCACCTCGCCTTTAACGAGGACGCGTTCTATGATTTCTACGCCCGACGCTACGCCTCGGTCGACAGCGACGTGTCGTTGAGGGGCTTTGCGCCTCTCATCCTCACGATCGGGCATCGGTATACCCAGGAGAGTACCGTTCCGCAAAAAGGAGACGTCTGGAATCCGTTTGCTCTGGGAGAGCTGCTGCCGACCGCGGGGCCTGCCGTGGTCACCACCTCTCCCCTGAATTTCCTTACCTACCGGTTGGTGATCAAATTGCCCGAGGGATTCAGTGTGGCGACCAAGTCCTACTATGATGTTCGAAACCATGACTTTATCGAGCAGGACTATGGCCTACGTTACGAGGGGCAGTGTTGGGGCTTTACGCTGCTCTATCTGGGGCTTAAATTAAACCCTCAATTCGCCTTTATGGTTACGCTGAAGGGTGCCGGTGGATTCGAGTCCAAAAAACTCGGGGGGCTTTTCTGATCCCATAGACGCCGTCCATTTTCTCGAGGAGGGTCGAGGGGGGCTTATTGTCTTTCTTCACGGTTTGTTCGATGCCTCCCCGACCTGGCACCGGCTTTTCCCGGAGCTCTCTTCCCAGTTCCATCTGGTGGCTTTAGATCTCCCGGGATTTGGAAAGACGCGCCTCCCTGCCCCCTGGCGTGCGAGCCTCTCGGAAACGGTTGCGTTTGTCCTTCGTTTCCTGGATCGTTGGAGAGGGGAACGTCCCACACTGGTCGGAAGTTCGATGGGAGGCGGGCTGGTTCTGGCCCTCGCGAGCGCCGCCCCGGAGCGGTTCGATCGATTGGTTCTCCTGAATCCCTACGCGGTTCCGGTTCTACCTTGGATTGCCCAGCTCGCCAAAAATCCCCTGGCGGGTGCCCTGTTCCCCTTGTTCTTCCGGGGCCCGTTCGGCCGGCTGTGGGTCAAGAGGATTTTTAATTTTTCCCTTGCGAATCCCGCCCACCTGGCGCCGTCTCACCTCGGCGCCGTCATGGAGCCGTTTCAGTCCTATTCCCGGCGCCTCGAACTCATTCGATTTCTAAGGGGGATTGACCCTGCAGAGATCAGGGGGATTGACGAATCCCTTCCGTCACTTCCCCAGAAGGTCCTCCTCCTTTGGGGGGTGGAGGACCGATGGCTCCCCCCCCGCCATCCCGATCGGATCGCGTCGCGTCTTTTGCGCTGCCGCAGGATCAATGTTCCTCACTGCGGACACCTGCCCCATCTCGACCGGCCGTTGGAGGTGGCGGCCGAGATTCGGGCCTTTCTCTTGTCGGAGTCATCCGGAAGTTTTGGGCCGAGGGCCTCCGGGGGCTGACCGCCCGGGATCGGCAAGGGCCGGGCAGGGGTCGAATCGTTTAATTCCCAATTTCTCAAGGAGGCCCGACCTTTCACCGGAAAATATGTTATGATAGGAGAAATTTAATCAGAGGAGCGGGACGTGGAAGAACATCGGACATCCAGCCGTTATCCAATCAATGGAATCGCTGAGGTTTTCCGCAAAAGGTCTAAGGTCCCTATCAAGGCGATCATCCAGGATGTGAGCAAGGGAGGCCTTGCGCTTCACCTCGACAAGATCGTCAATCCGAACGAGGAAGTGACGGTCTCGATGAAATTTGAAGACCATGAGGGAAACGTGGCCGAGGAGAGGGTCAGGGGGAAGGTCGCCTGGAAGGATCACTGGGAAAACCGACTCTACTTTGTCAGCGTCGCCTTTTCCCAGTCGATTTCTCAGAAGGAGTTTCCGCACCTCTCGGCGTATCTTCAATTCATGGAGGAGGAAAAAGCTTCGGGTGGAGCGCGGCTCTCCTAGGGCAGCCTGTCGATGGAGAGTTTTTTCTTCTTCCCATTCGGGAGCACTTTCCTGCGCAGCCTCGCTGCGGCGGCGGGTTTGGGGGCGTTCCTGATTCTCGAATTGTTTTTTCCGGCTCGCCCGTCCGTCGACTCCAAAGCGCGCCGCTTCCTGACGAACCTGGGGATCATTCTCCTCGACGGGGCCATTCTCGTGGTTCTCTACGGGGATTTTTTCCCGAGGCTTTGCCGGTTCGTTGCCGTTCACCGCATCGGCGTATTGAACCTCATTGAGGTCGAACCGGCGGGAAGGTTTTTTTCCACGGTTGTCTTGCTGGACGGAGCGACCTATCTTTGGCACGTGGCCAATCACGCTTCGCCCCTTCTTTGGCGCTTCCACCGCGTTCATCATTCCGATCCGGACCTTGACGTGACGACGGCATTCCGATTCCACTGGGGGGAAATACTGGCCTCGTCCTTCTGGAAAATCGGAATCGTGATCCTCTTCGGGTTGAGTTGGCCCGCTCTGTTCGTCTTCGAGGTTCTGCTTCTCCTGGGGGCGCAATTTCAGCACAGCAACCTTCGACTTCCGGCACTCGCCGACCGGGCCCTCCGATTGATTTTGGTGACCCCCGCCATGCACCGGATCCATCATTCCGGGCTCAGAGAGGAAAGCGACTCCAATTATGCGACCCTCTTTAGCGGCTGGGATCGAATCCTGGGAACTTACCGCTGCGCATCGCCGGAAGGAGGGATTGGTCTGCCCGAGTTTCCTCGGCCGATCGACCTGACCTTCCTGCGGCTTCTCTTTCTTCCGATCGAAAGAAACCCCCGTGGCCCGCGTCGTGGACGGGTCCCTCTCTAACAGACCGACTTGACGGTTCGGAGCCGACGGGCGTCGGGTTCCCGGGAGCCGCCGTCGGTCTTCACCGGTGATTCCGATGGATCCGCTCAGTCGCCGATGTCTCAGGATCAACACGCCGCGGGATTCAAAACACCTTCTCCTGGAGCTAAAAGAATTTCAACCCGATTTGCCCGCCGACCGGGAGACCCTTTCCAAGATCCGAAATGTGGCGCTCCACGATCGAAACGAAGGAGCCGGAGCCCTCGAATTTCCCATTGACCTGAAGGAACCAAGCGCCAACGCGGCCATAATTTTCCTCGAGGTGAACTGCCGTAGCGATCAATGGAGAGGGGGTTAGGAATCTTTCGCGACCGTGAAGGGCGACCAATGAGCTGTAGGCGATCTCATGGGAAAAGGGACAATGTCGGTCGCCGGTCGTATGGATCGCGATCCGTGGCCTCTCCAGAGGGCCGCTTGTCTAATACCGCTCGATGTGCTCTGCTTCGCTCGCATCGGCATTGCTCCGAAAGCCCATCCAGTTTTTTCATTTTCCGCTGGATTCCGGCCCATCACCCAATTTGGAAAAGGTGGAGGATCTCAAGATGATCTTACGTCATGCAATGGAATCCCCAGGTTATTCCGCAGGTGGATCTCACCGAATCGGATGTTTCTTTGACCGCCGAGGAGCTGATCGGCTTTCACGAGCAGTTTCAAAATGCTTTCGGCCGAAAAGAGCAGGGGCGCCTGGGGCTTCCGAGGGATCAAGAAGCGAAATCCGTTGAGCCCATTATGACGGACTAAGAATTCGCCACCAAGCGGGCCATTGAGATCTGAAACTATTTGGGTACAATAGGGTCTACTCAATGTGGAAGACTTCGGGAAGCACAGCCGGAATGGTTCCTTTTGAGAAGTCCCGCACGTTTCCGGTCACAATCAGCGACGTACCAACTTCTTCGGCTGCGGCATGGGTGACTGCATCCTCGAAATCTTTGAACTTTGCTGAGAAGAGCTCGCCGGATGGCGGAATCTGTTACGGGAGCGGTTTTCAGCCTCGAGAGGAGTTCATTGAGAATCAGAAGGTTTTTGGACGAACCGAGCTGCCGCTGCAAAAGATAAGCGACGGTGGTGATGGCATGCCCTGCAATATATCCTTCCACTCTCCCTTGCGGCATCCAAAGATCACATTCACTTCGTAAAGGATGCGCCTCATCGGTATTTGGCCTCAAGTGAGGCGATCCGCTCCCGTCGGATTTCCTCATCTGTGAGAGGCTTTCCCTTTCCTGAAGCTACGCTCGAGAGCCGGAGCGTCCAAACACTCAACTCGGATTCTTTGTGTTCTTTCTCCTCCGCAACTTGAGAGAAAAATTCGGCGACCGCCTGGGACAAAGAAATATCGCGCTTCTTCGCCCAGGTTTTTGCCTTTCTGATCAGCGCCTTATCTAAACGGAGTGTTAGTTTGGTCTGCATCGCTCTCTTCTTACTGAGGAGAACGTCAAATAGTGCGTAGTTCTTCGGTCCAGTTATTGCCAAAAATGAGGCATTTCGCGCGGTTTCAGTCCATCAAATTGCGCACACCTTGCCGGTCGGATCAGTATGACGTACAATTAGAATCTATTATTGAGCTTCGTATAAATAATGGATACTATCCCCAAAATGTGCTATTCTCTGGGACATGAGACCCCATGGGACGTCCAGCCAACTGGAAACGAGGAGACGGCAAGCCATTGCCTTACGGAAGGCAGGACACAGCCATCGGTTGATCGCCGCAAGACTGAAATCCTCTTTGAGCTCGGTGGTACGTTGGTTGCAAGCCTATCGGAAGAAGGGATTAGCTGGACTTCGTTCCAAAGCGGCGCCCGGACGCCCACCCAGGTTATCGAAGTCACAGAAGCAGAAACTGCAGCGAATCCTGGTAAAGGGTCCTCTATCAGAAGGCTACACAACGAATCTGTGGACTTTAAAACGGATTGCCAAAGTAATCGAAAAGCATTTTGGGGTGGTCTATCATCCAGGCCATGTTTGGTGGTTGATGAACGGATTGGGATGGAGCTGCCAGAAACCAGAACGCAGAGCTCTCGAGCGAGACGAAGGAGCCATCGCTTTCTGGAAGAAAGCTCAGTGGTCACGGATAAAAAAAAACGCAAAGACTTAAGGCCCATTTGGCCTTTCTTGATGAGTCTGGATTTCTGCTCATTCCCAACCTCCTCAAGACCTGGGCACCGGTGGGGAAGACCCCCATCCTGCGCCACCGCTATAAACGGGATCGCATCTCCGTTATCTCTGCGATTACCCTTTCCCCGAATCGAAAACGCCTGGGCCTCTACGTTAACTTCCACACGATCAATATTACCGGTGTGGAGGTTATCGGCTTTCTTCGCCACCTCCTCCGCCACCTTAAAGGAGAGGTGGTGCTTCTCTGGGATGGCGCGCCCATCCATCGACGCACGATCGTACGAGACTTCCTTCTTCAGCAAAAGAGGCTTCATGTCTTTCGTTTCCCGGCGTATGCACCGGAGGTCAACCCGGCAGAGTTTCTGTGGGCCAACGCAAAGCATGCTCTGTCCAACAGCGCTCCAGACGATCTCCGAGAACTCGGAACACTGCTCCAACGCGCCATTCACAGGGTCAGGGGCTCCCAGCGGTTGCTGTCCTCCTGCATCAAAGCCTCCGATCTTCCGTGGCCGTAGCTGTGTATCTATTATTTAAACGAAACTCAATAATACGTCTAATAAGCTCGTCAACACGTTAAGGGGGTGGCCGGGAGGAGTGCTGGCTTATTCCTGTTATTGAGCTTCGTCTAAATAACGGATACATAAACTCCGGCCATTGCAGATCGGAAACGCGAAGACTGGATCATAGCAACGGATAGGAGCTTCTGATCGTAT
>Ga0070733_10000468_pt1 | contig 32998 bp, 33 predicted proteins | sample Coa_R1_9_FD_66450 | JGI IMG/M metagenome (GOLD analysis project Ga0070733, IMG submission 66450) | Surface soil microbial communities from Centralia Pennsylvania, which are recovering from an underground coalmine fire - Coalmine... | ecosystem: Environmental > Terrestrial > Soil > Unclassified ...
CGGGCGTGGATACCGGCCCCGTACTCTTGAAGCGAACCATTACGATTGCAGAAGATGATACGACGGGCAGTCTGACAGGGAAACTGGCGCTACTGGGCGCAAACGCGCTGCTGGAAGCTCTGCCGCTGTGGATCGCAGGCGACCTGAAACCGCAGCCGCAGGATGAGCGGCAGGCGTCCTACACGCGTATGCTGCGCAAAGAGGACGGCGAAATCGCCTGGAATCGTGCGGCGGCTGTCATCGCACGCGAAGTGCGAGCGTACTCGCCCTGGCCCGGTTCCTATACTATATGGCGCGGTAAGCTGCTGAAGATCGTAGCAGCGCATGCGTGGGCAACAGGAGCAGAAGAGATGGAGAAAAATATGCCCGCCGGTACTGTTATGCGACACAGGGAAGCAGGAGAAACCTCAATACAGGTGGTGACGGGCGCGGGAATGCTAGCGATAGACAGCCTGCAACTGGAAGGCAAAAAAGCCATGAGCGCGGAGGAATTTTTGCGCGGTTACCAGCAGATTGTGGGGGACCTGCTTGGGAATCCGTAGGGGCGAGCCCTTGTGGTCGCCCGCGTCCCTTTGGTGGACACCTACAAGGGGCAATCCATTGCAAATAAGATGGGAGCCGGGTAGGGGCCCGATTTATCGCGCCCGCGGGGGGAAAGCCCCACCCATCGGGCGCGATAAATCGGGCCCCTACTGGTTCGTACAGGGTTATCTTGCTACAGATTTTGGACGGTTTACCAACGCGACGACTACTAACAGCAAGAACAGGATGAAAAACGCGACGGCGTGCTTGACTTGCCGGTCGTCGGGTACACCATTGAACGTAAATGGATGATAAACGCCGGGAATGAAGTAAAAGACGCAGAGCGCAAGCGCGATAATGGCTACAACGATCGCGCCATAGAAAAGCAGTGGATTCTTCATGATGGATTTGAATACCTTTCTTTAAGACACTACAATCATACCAGATTGGACACGTCCATTATAACAACCTGGAGAAACTCTACAAGGAGGGCAGAGGCTGAAATACCGGGTCTATGAATGATACCGAATAGAGTTCCGCCAGGCAAAAGAGCAGAGCGACCGCAGAGGGCCGCTCTGCTCTTTACTTCTGTTTCGCCAACTAGGCGATGGCCTTAGAGCGGCTCATAAACATTCCGGCAATGCCTGCGATGAGCAGCACTATGCCCACACCCAGGGATGCCCATATGCGTATATGATGACCGTCGGGGTTGATAAGGAAGAAAACACCAGCTGCAAGAGAAATCACGCCTAAAGCAATAACTACATAGAAAATGACCGGGTTTTTCATCGTACTTGTTCCTACCTCTTCTCAGGGACGACTCTCTACGTGCGTCCAAATTATACACTCTGGCCTATCCAAAGCGCGCATCTATTGTATCAAACGTATGAACCTTGTCAAGCTGCATATATGATTCGAGCGTAGCCATTTTGGATTATTACAGGCTCAGAAAGGAATAGAGCCTGCTCTGCTCTGGAACACCGTTGCGAACAAGATAATGGCGAACAGCCCTACTGCCCAGCAGTAGTAGGCAAAGGGATAGAGCCGCCCTGTTTCAAAGTATTTCATGAGAAACCTGGTGCTGAGATAAGCGGCCACGCCGGTGATTACCATGCCGATGCCGACATATATCCAGGTCTGGGTACTGACCCCGGTAAGTTGTGGTATCTCGAGCACACCGGCTGCTGCAATCAGCGGAGTACCCAGCAAGAACGAAAACCTCGCAGCATCTTCGTGATTAAGGCGCACTCCCAGACCGGCCACCATTGATACACCAGAGCGCGAGAAACCGGGAATGAGGGCCAGCGATTGCGCCAGCCCGACAATAATAGCCTCTTTCCAGGTTAAGGAGGAGAGCGGGCGGAAACTTGCTTCCCGTTCTTTGGCACTGGCAAATTGCATCTTCTCTTCCGAGCGCAGCCGCAGGCGTTCGCCCGCGAAAAGCACCGAACCGTTGACCACCAGGAACGCGGCAGCGATTACCGGGATGGAGAATATTGTTTTGAGAGGTTTCTCCAAAATCAGTCCGATCAAGCCGGCTGGGATGACGCCGATGATGATTAGCCAGCTTTCCCACTCGACTGTGCCGGTGCGCACTTCACCCTCTTTGATGTTCTTTATGAGTGTGCGTATAATCTGCAGCCAATCTCGCCAGAAGTAAACCACCAGGGCGATACTGGTGCCGATATGCAATGCCACGATGATCGGAAGAAAAGTGGGGCTATTTAGCAAGCTGCCCCATCCCAGCAAGCCGGGAATGATGACTGTGTGTCCGGTGCTGCTGATGGGAAAGAGTTCTGTGATGCCTTGCAGCAGAGCCAGGAAAATGGTTTGCCCGATGTTTATCATAGGTTATTCACTCTCACTCTCAATGTCCCAGGTATTTTTGTTCATCTGCCTGAAATTCCGCACTGGTATTAGCATAGACGTTGTGTCCGTCAGGTTTCGACAGGAAAAAGTAATAACCTGTCGGTGTAGGGGATGCAGCCGCCTCAAGGCTGGCGAGACCAGGGCTACAGATAGGCGTGGGCGGGAAGCCCGTATGTGTGTAGGTGTTCCAGGGGCTGGTCGGTACGACCAGGCGTCCGCTGTTATTTAACGGGGTCCAGTATGTTGTAGTGCCTGATAATGAGTCACGCGCGTATTGCACGGTCGGGTCCGCATCAAGCTCGCTCACAGTTTCATTATTGGGCTTGAAGATACGATTCCAGTAGACGCTGGCCACGAGTGGGCGGTCATTGTCGAACAGCGCCTCGCGTTGCACAATCGAAGCGAGAATGACCATCGTGTAGAGCGAAAGGCGGTTTTTCTGCGCCAGGACATCCAGGTGATTTTGCTGCACTTTGTCATTAAACTCGGTCAGCAGCATATTGACAACGTCGCGAGCGGTTGCATTGACCGGCACAAGATAGGTATCGGGGAAAAGCAAACCCTCCATGCTGTCGCTTGGCGGAATAGATTTCAGGATGGGATACCTGGCGAAATCCGGGAACTTGTTTGGATGCAGCGTATAATTCAGGAAATCCTGCTCGTTAAACTTTGTCAGTGGCGGATAGGCGGGATCATTGTGCGCGAACTTTCCGGCGATCTGCTGAATGCGCCAGCCTTCCAGAATGGTCACGGGCACAGAGTCGGGTTGCGCATGCAGCAGCAGACCAATAATCTGGTCGATGGTCATGTTGGCGCTGAGGTTGTACGCCCCGGCCTGTAACTGGGTATCCAGGCCTTTAATCCTGGCCCAGATACGAAAAGCGAGCGCGTTGCGAATCAAGCCCTTAGACTGGAGGGCTTGAGCAATCTGCGCCCCGTTCTCACCGCTTTGAATCACAAAAGGTACGGTGTTTGACTGGTTGGAATTGGCAGGCTGAAAAACGTCCGTGACGGTTGTCCAGGAGAAGTATACGCCGCCAAAAATGAGGAGGCCCAGCAGGAGCACCGATATGATGGCCGCGCGTGATCCTCGTCTTTTCATGTTGTTCTATCCTCCAACTTGTTCGACAGATGATCCAGGTATTCCTGCAGGATCACGGCAGCCGCCAGCGCGTCTATCTCCTGCCGTTTGCGCCTGCGCCGCGCCGATCCTTTAGTTCTCCTACCGGCTAAGCGGGCGCGTCCCTCCTGTACTTCTTGCTCGCGTCCGGCGAGCAGGCGCTGCGCTTCAACGGTTGATAACCGCTCATCCCAGAACGTAATGGGGATGGTGATATGCTGTTTCAGGCGTTCCACAAAAGCCTGTACGCGCGCTCCCTGGGCATGTATTTGTCCATCCAGGCTGATAGGGAGTCCAACGACCAGCCCATGCGCCTCCGTCTCACGAATCAGTCGTTCAATAGCTTCCCATGTCTGTGTTTCATCGCGGGAGGCACGCAAAGTGGTATAAGGTGAGGCCAGGAACCCTGAGGCATCACTCAGGGCAACGCCTATTCTGACATCTCCTACGTCGAGCGCCATCAAACGTGTCATCTTTGCTCTCTCCGTGCGATTGAATGCATTCCTATAGCATTCTAACGAAGCAGAGGCTGTTTGTCTAGCAAATCACCAAAAATCATTATGCTTTCGTCGAGCCAGGATCTGGAAGCACGATGATATGAATGTTATCCGGGTGGAAAGGCATGATATTCAGGAAGGAAGGCGTTACTTCAATTGCGATATCCTCAACCCCGCTCGGCCCGGCGCTTCCAGCGGCGATATCGCTTTTTGCCTGGTCTACCGACTTGCCGGATAGAAACATGCTGACATCCTGTGTGTTTACCTGCTGCATGATGCGCCCGGTGGCCGACAGGGTGATGCGCATCGATGTGCCATCCTTAGAGGCGGTAACGGTGGGTTTGCCCAGGCTGATCGGCAGTTGCGTGGCAAGCACATAGGCTGTCGGGCGCATCGCCAGGGCGACCTTGTTCAATTGCGCCTGCGCCGCCGTGATGATACTGTCTGCGCGCACGACGAGCACGGTAATATGCGCGCTAAGCTGACCGCTAAAAGTTTTACTCGTCAAGGGCTTATTGACAGTTGGAACCTGGGTCAATTGCTCTTGCGCTAATGGCTGTGCGCTTCCCAGAACATCCGGCGAGGGCGTTCCCTGGATATCATCCTTATGCAATTGCTGTTTTAACCATGCTTTAAATTTGGTCTGCAATTGTTGGTGCAGCGAGGTCTTCAAGGCCTGCAAGTCGCTGTTAGTCACGGCTGGCACAGCCTTTGCGCCTCCACCGCTGAGCGCGGTAGGATTGGTTACACCCAAATTGATCTGTGATATAGGAATGTTGTTGGCCTGCGCTATCGCCGTGAGGCTGTCAGTGGGAACGACAGTGATGGTATTGGCGCCGACATTCCCGCTATTGCCAGCATTCTTGGCTTCAACAGGCACCGGACTGTACGGGATGTTCGGATCATTAGCCGGAACAACTGCCTCGGCAGTAGTTACAAACTGGATACTACCTGTGCCAGCGGTAGTAGTAAGCACTGTATGCGTTGGAATCGTCACTTGTTGTTGCCCTTTGTTGGTGATATTGACTGAGCCAGTAGCACTTGCGTTGCCAACTTCTACCGTGCCGCTGGCCGCTCCTGGCCCTGAGACACTTGCATTATAGCTAAGTAGCTGCGATGCTACCGTATTGTGAAGTTTGTCCTGCGGGTTAGTTGTGGCTTCGAGCGAGACCGATTTCACGTTGAGAGGGCGTGACGGAACGGTGATTGTGACCGTCGCAGTCGTTCCGAAGTAGAGCAAGCTTATACCAATCAGCAAGAGCAGCAGGAGAGATACCAGTACGAAGGTGGTGATTCTGCCGCCGCGACGAGCGGGGGGACTGCTGTACTGGCGGGGTACAGGCGGCGGCGTGGGTGGTCTGCCACCCCTGGTCACCGGCCTGGTCTGAGGTACCGGCCCTACATTCATGTTGCGCGCGGGGGGCCGTGCCTGCGCGGGGGGCTGCGGCGCCCCGCGACTCCCGGCCCTGGGTGCGTTTAACGAGCCGGATGGCCTGGGCGGGAGAGCTGGCGTGAGCGTCGACCGGTCTTCTACAGGAGGCAGGTAATCTGGATCGCCAAAATCCAGGTCGGGTCTGCGGGCCAGCTTACCTGAACGGCTGCTGCGCGGGCGCGAACCATAGATACGCGGCGGCGGGGTCTCATCCGGTTCATTGATGATGGCGTCGGGCCACTGGGGTAACGGGACATGCTCAGCATTGCCAAAATCACCCTGGTCGCCCAGGAACTCGACCTCAAGCACATCGGTTGGGATATCAACGATATCTGGCGCTACCTCATCCGCCTCAGGCGCGAAAGTTGCGCCGTGCTGTTCTGGCAGGGATGAAGGCGAAAATTCCTCGACGTCATCGAAAGGATAGGATTGTGGTTGTGATGGTTTGCTTTCGTCGCCTGGCGCGCTCTGCGCTGCTTCGCGAATGCGTTGGGAGGTGAGGTAATCTTCAATATATGGGTCTTGCTCCTCTTCATCCTGCTGAGCGCTCAACGGACGAGCAGAGGGAGCGAGCGCATCATTGACGCGAAACTCGAAAGGCCGGTCATACGCATCGTCTTCAATGATTTCAACAGGGGGATACTCTGGTTCTTTACCCGGGCCGGTAATGGTTTCTTGCGGGTGGGAGGCACGGCTTTCCTGTTGGAGCCAGGTGCTCTGCGCCGCTTGAACTGGCGGTTGTGGTTCGCGCGGGGGAAGTTGTTCGCGCTGCCGCAGAGTGCGGCTATCGGGGCCTCTGCCTGCAGGACCGCGCGGGCGCTGCATTACTCTTCTCTCGGTCACAATACGTGAGGGACGAGTTGAGGGGTGAATTGAGGGACGAGTTTTGCCGGAATGGGAGGACTCCTGCGAGTCGCGCACTCGAAAGCCGGCGGCTTTGGCGACCGCGCGCACCTGGCGATCGGGGCTGATGACCTGGATTTCCTTGCCCATCTCTCGCGAGCGAGCGTGCAGTAAACGCCAACCAACATTGCTGCGCATTTGTGTTTGCTGCGGCACCACCAGGATGATATGCCGCGTCCGGGCCTCCTCTATGCGCTCGCGCACCCTCGTCAGCTCATCATTTGGATCAAGATAAATGATCTGCTCTTCAGGCATTGCCCTGCTCTCCCCCTACAAATTGATTTAGTGAATGTTTATATATGCATGCGATGAATAACGCGGTTGAGCGTGCGCTCCAGCACATTGTTGTCATCCAGCAATTCAATGGCCTGGTATGCCAGCGCCATAGGTGTGATATCCTGTGCATTCTTCAGCAGGTGATTGGGATCGGAAATGGTGCTCACCATACCCGGCTGAATGGTTTCGATGAGTGGATCGCGAGAAAATGGCAGGTGTTCTTTCCACTGAAAGCCCTCAAGCTTCTCGCGCAGGTCGGGTAAGGCAGAGCCACCACCCACCATATAGATGGCCGGCGGCAAGAGTTCCTCTTTAGACAGCTCATCGATTAAAAGTTCGATGCTATCCATCCATGTCTGTAATTCGGGCGCGAGGATGTTGCGCACCTCGTCGCGCTCGACGCCTTTGATGCTGCCACTGCTGTAGAGCAATTTGAGTTTCTCGGCCTCTTTGAGAGATAGCCCTTTGCTCGATGCCAGGCGCCGCGTGAATGTGCGTCCCCCCAGGGCAAACATGCGCGTCTCTTCGATGCCGCCCTGGCGCACCAGGGCAATGTCTGTAGTACCACCGCCGATATCGATAAAGATGGCTCCGCTGTCCGGTCCGGCATCGACGCTCAAGCAGCGCGCCAGCGCGTATGGCTCAGCCACAATGGAGAGCAGGGTCAGGTCGAGTCCCTTGGCCACCGTTTCCAGCGCGCCAAGCTGCATTAACGGGGCAAAGGCGCTGAAGACGGTTATCTCGAAGTGACGACCGCGAAAGCCAATCGGATTATGCACGCTTTGCCCATCGATGCGCACCGAGATGACCGCCGCATTGGTCAGGCGCACCTCGACGTTGGAGTAGCCGACTTCGGTGGCGATACGCTCCTTCGCGGCTTTATGCAATTTCTGCTGCGCGCTCGATATAGCGCTTTCCAGCTCTTCCGGCGTAATTTCTCTGGTGGGGTCCGTTCTCGTGCGTGTGATGGTGATTGAGCTGCCCTTGACCAGCTCTCCCGCGATGCCGATTACTGTGGGCGGGGCAATGATGCCGCCTGCCGATTGCTCAGCTTTGACTAACGCCTCGTTGCAGTTCGTAATCACCCCTGGGATATCGATTACCATGCCGTCGGACATGTGCGTATAACTCTGCTGGTTGCGTCCAACACCCAGCACCACGCCGATACCATCCTGGACCTCGATAATCAAGGCTTTAGCGTATGCCGTGCCGATGTCAAGGGCGGTAAACAACTGGCGCTGGTTGTCGCCACCAGCGTGTAATGGCGTGTAGGGTGCATGGGCTCCATCAAGCTCAAAGTCGTTTCCGTTCTCTTGATAGCGTCCGAATATGAAGTCGCGAATACGCTGTAAGGGATTGCTCATGCGTTATTTCCTGGCCTGTGTCTATTACGAGTATCTTTTCTTGCCTGTCGAGTACGTTATAGCACAAAAGTCATATGCATGCAAAGGCGTTGCCATCTGAGATACCAGGGCGGGGACAAGCCCGCGCCCGTACCCTATACGCCTACATTGTTCGCTATGCCCGTAGTTTGGTAGGGACGCACCCTTGCGGTCGCCCTGGAAGCCACGCATACTACCAGCAATAATTCACCTACCCTGCAGCGACTCCCCGACCAGCCTGGCAACTATAGCAAGGGCCGCGCTCAGTTCCGCTTTATTTTTACCGCCGCCCTGGGCCGATTCGGGTCTGCCACCGCCTTTTCCGCCCAGGCGGTTGCCGATGGTTCCGGCAATCTTGCCAGCATGCAAGCCGCGCTTCGTCAGTTCAGGTGAGACGCTCACCTGCAGGCCCACGCGCTCATCAAAATTGCCCGCCAGCACAACCACGCCCGGTTTGCCAAGCTTATGCAGTACTACGTCGCCCAGCTCTCGTAACACACGATCATCGGGAACACTGGCGGTGGCGGAGACAACGGGAATACCTGCCACATCCTGCGCTGAGCGCGCGAGTATTTCCGTTTGCTGAATGGCAGCCTCGCGCTGGAATTGCGCGATCTGCCTCCTCGCGGCGCTTAGCTCCTGCGCCAGTTGCTCCACACGCGCCTCAAGCTGATCGGGCTGCGTTTGCAATTTCGCGCTGAGCGAGTCAATTGTCGCGGAGCGGCGGCGCAAGTACGCGTCCGCGCCGCTTCCCGTCAGGGCCTCGATGCGGCGAATACCGGCAGCGATGCTTGTCTCCTGAATGGTGATATATTGACCAATTTGACCCGTCGCGGCGCAGTGCGTGCCGCCGCAAAGCTCGATGCTATTGCCCATGGAGACTACACGCACCTGGTCCTCGTACTTTTCGCCGAACAGGGCCATCGCGCCCGTCTGTAACGCCTGCTGCAGTGGCATGATAGTGGTATGCACGGGCAGGTCGGCGCGTATCCAGCGGTTGATTTGCTCGTCCACCTGCGCCAGTTCAGGGTTGGTCAGCGCGCGCGGACTGGTGAAGTCAAAGCGCAGGCGTTCCGGCTCAACCAGCGAGCCGCGCTGTTCAACCTGCGGGCCGAGCAGGTCGCGCAGCGCCTTATGCAGCAGGTGCGTGGCGCTGTGGTTGCGCATGGTATCTTCGCGGCGCTGCCCACTGACGTTGGCCTGCGCGCTGTCGCCTACGCGCATATAGCCCTCGCTGATCTCGCCATAATGCACAATCAGCCCTTTGAGCGGGCGGCGCGTATCGCCCACCTGGAAGACGCCCATCGACCCCGTAATCTCGCCATGATCGCCAATTTGCCCGCCGCTTTCCGCGTAGAACGGTGTGGAGTCGAGTATGACTAAGGCGGATTGCGGCGCGCTGATCTCTTCAACTTCGACGCCATCTACCACCAGCGCGACCACTTTGCCGCTGCCGGTGATACCCTGGTAGCCCTGGAACTCGGTCGGGCCGGTGCGCTTGAGTATGGCAGTCAGCGCGGCTTCATCTTTGCCCTGCACAAAGGCTGCGCTGGCGCGGCTGCGTTCTTGCTGCCGCTGCATCGATTGCTCGAATCCGGAGACATCCACTGTGAAACCATGCTCCGCCGCTACTTCCTGCGTCAGCTCGAGAGGGAAGCCGTGCGTATCATACAGCTTGAATGCTTCAGCGCCTGGAATGGCCGTGTGGCCGCGCTGCTGCAAATCCGCGAGCAGGTTATTGAGCAGGAAGAGGCCAGCATTCAATGTCTGGCTGAACTTGCGCTCTTCCAGGCTGAGAATCTCGACGATGCGGTCGCGCTGCAAGCCTAATTCAACATAATGGCTCTTCATCAGATTGATAACCGTATCGGCGGCCTCGGATAAAAACGGCTTATCCAGTCCGAGCAGTTTACCATGCCGCACCGCGCGGCGCAGGATGCGGCGGAAGATGTAGCCGCGCCCCTCATTGCTGGGCAGCACGCCGTCCGCCGCCAGGAAAACGAGCGCGCGCCCGTGATCGGCAATCACGCGCAGGGAGGCATCCACCCTGGCATCTTTCCCATAGCTGGTGCTGGCGAGCGCCGCGAATGTGTCGATAATGGGGCGGAACAGGTCGGTATCGAAGACCGACTCTTTGCCCTGCAACACCATGCTCACGCGCTCAAGGCCAAAACCTGTATCAATATTCTTTTTGGGCAAGGGTGTTCGAGTACCATCGAGATCCTGGTAGAACTGCATGAAGACCAGGTTCCAGATTTCCAGGAAACGCTCGCACTCGTGGCCCGGTTTGCAATCGGCCTGGCCGCAGCCATGCTCGACGCCGCGATCATAATAGATTTCAGAGTCGGGTCCGCACGGGCCAGACGCGCCCGGAGGCCCCCACCAGTTATCTTCCAGGCGCACAATGGCCTCATCTGGATACCCTGCTATTTCGCTCCACCAGCGCGGGGCCTCGTCATCCTCTGGATGCACGGTTGGATACAGGCGATTGGCCGGTATTTTGAATACTTCTGTCAGCAGTTCCCAGGCAAAAGCGATGGCCTCACGCTTGAAGTAGTCGCCGACAGAGAAGTTACCCATCATCTCGAAGAAGGTAAGCGAGTGTTCATTGCCCACTTTGTCGATATCGGTGGCGCGGAAGCATTTCTGCGCCGAGGTCAGGCGTATGGCCGGAGGCGTCTCGCGCCCCAGGAAGTAGGGAATCATCTGCTGCATACCGGCGGTAGTCAGCAGCACCGTCGGATCATTGCGCGGCACAAGCGATGAACTGGGAACCCTCAGATGACCCTTGCTGGCGAAAAAATCAAGGTAGCGTTCGCGAATTTCGGTCCCGGTCAATTTCAACTCTACGGACACGTTAGCCTTCCTCTCTATATTGGGCGTTGTATATTCGTTGTATATTACAGCAGTGCTAATAAGATGATATCAATTCCCAGGCCAGAAGCTGCCTATTATGCAGGGCTATTATATCAAAGGAGGGGAAGTCTCGCAATGCCACGAGAACAGGACAGCCGGTATGACCATTAAAATTACAGTTCCCCGCAGGACATTGCTCGTGCTTTGCGGACCGGCCGGTTCCGGCAAAAGCACCTTTGCCGCGCAGAGGTTCATCCCGACCAGCATCGTCTCTTCCGATTATTGCCGCGCCATGATCTGCGACGATGAAACCAATCAACGGGTCAACCGCGATACCTTCGGCCTTTTCGATTACATCATTCAGAAGCGCATGTACCTGGGACGTTTTACGGTCGCGGACAGCACCGCGCTGCATGCTGCCGCGCGTCGCAAACTGCGCGCGTTATCGCGCCGCTCCGGCTATTACGGCTGCCTGCTGATCTTCAATACCCCATTGGAGGTATGCCTGGCGCGCGACAAGCTGCGGCAGCGCATGGTGGGGGAGCAGGTAATCGCCTATCACTTTGACTTGCTGCAAAGGGCGCTGCTTGATGCCCCATCCGAGGGCTGGGAGCAGGCGCATGTGCTGGGCGCAGACGATATGGACGCAGAGATCGAGGTTATGGAATAAGGAGTAGAGTTATGTTCGACGAGGAAGCAGAAGAATCAGCATTGCTAGAACTATCTCAGGACGCGCTAAGTCCTTCTATAAGTCAAAATGGAGTATTTCCTGATACGGATGAGCTGCCTCATCTCCAAAATAAGTTAAATGATTTGCCTGGCGGTCAATGGCTCTATTTCACTAAATCACTGCTAACTACGGCGTATCCTGCTCAATATGGACACGAATTGCGCAGGAAACATGGCGCAAATAAACCGCCGCAGTTGATGAAAACGCTAATTGAATATTTCACGAAACACGACGAGCTGGTGCTGGATCCATTTGCAGGCGTTGGTGGAACCCTGATTGGCGCCACAATTGCCAGGCAGCCCCGAAGGGCTGTAGGAATTGAAATTAATAGAGAGTGGATCGACATCTACAATCTGGTGGTGAAGCAAAATAAACTGCATACCCAGCAGCTTATTCTGGGTGATTGTGTGGCTGTAATGAAAGGGATGGCGGAGCAGACATTTGATTTTATTGCGACAGATCCACCCTATAATATTCATTTTGAGCAAACTATGTCCAACGATCGCTACGCTCAAGAATTTGCCAACCGGCGCACAGATTATAATATGCGCTCTGACGAGGAACGGGACATAGCGAATCTGGCATCGTATGACGAGTACCTGGCTGCAATGAAAGTAGTCTTTGAAGAATGCTATCGCCTGCTGAAAAGCGATAAATATATGGTCTTTATTGTGCGCGATGCCTATCAAAATGGGGAGTACATCATGACGCACGCGGACTTAACAAAAACGGCCAGGGATTGCGGTTTTAAGAACAAAGGTGACATTATCTGGTATCAAGCCGGCACGCGACTACGTCCATATGGCTATCCATACGCATTTGTGCCCAATATTGTACACCAGCATATCGTGGTCTTGCATAAAGCTAAAACGTGAGGAACGACGGGCGCGCTAAAGCTGGCCCCTACGCATCACCCATCTCCAAACATCTCAGCGGAGTTGGTTAAGGAACGGTTGAGATTCTGGGACATTCATGCTATTTTTTGTGGCATTTTGCCCGAAAAATTGACGGTTATCGGTCTATTCATGTAGACTCGGCAAATAGAAACACAAAATATTTGTAAACCGTAGGAACCGCCCCCGGCGGGCGCGATAAATCGGGCCCCTACCAGATTGCGGTCGCCCTGATATTTTTGCAAGCGTAGATGAGGTAAGCATGCAGCAGTTCCGCTCGTTTCCGTCATTTCAAGATGAAGTTGACGATGCAGGTGCAGTAGATACAGATAGACTCGTAAAAGAGACACAAACAGATGCACTGTCGCTTCTGGCCGCGCTCCAATCAACTATGACAGCCAATACGACGGGGCGCATGCTGGTTATTCCGGGAGCGAAGAAGCGCAATAAGATCAACAAGGCAGGAACGACCAGGCGCCACCATATGAACCCACGCCTGCGCTTTGGTCTCATATGCGGCATCCTCTTATTTGTGCTGGGATATACGCTGTTTACGCTATCTCCACTGGCAGCCGGGCAGGGTGGATTCCCGGGGCTGTCGGCCTTTGGGAACTGGGTTCAGCAGGAGGCTATCAACCTGGCGATTGCATCGCACATCGCGCCGCCCGCGCAGCAACAGACAACAACGGCGCAGAGCAACCAGTCGCTGCCACTGGTGATCTTGCCGAAAAGCCAGTATATCGCCATCGCCCAGCAGGATGCTACAGCCGCCGGTATTTCGCCAGATTATTTCGTGCGGCAGATCAATCAGGAAAGCGGCTTTAATCCTAACGCTGTTTCTCCGTCGAACGCGGAAGGCATTGCCCAGTTTGAGCCGGGTACGGCTGCCGGCCTGGGCATCGATCCTTTCAACCCCATTCAGGCCTTGCGTGCCGCGGCGCAACTGATGGCCCACTACGCGCAAAATTATGGCGGCAACTATGCCATGGCCCTGGCGGCCTACAATGGCGGCACCGGCACCGTGCAATACGCGGTCAGTACCTGCGGCCAGGCCAACTGGCTGAATTGTTTGCCCGCCCAGACGCGCAACTACATTTATGTGATCATGGGGATTTAATCCCTGTCTTGACATCACCTCTTGCTGGAACATACAATCTTGCTATCTCCATCCGTCCGGGCGATTTGTAGGGACGCGATTAATCGCGTCCACCAACAAGGAGCAATATACACATGACCACGATCGCTTTACAGAGCGAAGAGGCTCTGCTAAGCCGCATTCGCAAGCAGCAGCTCATAGAATCTATCGAACATATGAGTCCCATTTATCTTGAGGGTATGAAGCGCATCCTGACCGTCTCGGCTGATACAGAACTGATCAGCGCGCCGGCCTATTACCATGCCGCCGTGTATGCGCCTTCGCTGAATACTTTTGGTTCGGCGATCTCAATTATCCAGGATGAGCTGGGACATGCGCATATCGCATACCGTTTGCTGCGCGACCTGGGCGTCGATACAGAAGCGTTGATCTTCGAGCGCGAGCCGCGCAACTTTAAGTATCCCTATGCCTTCGATATTCCCCTGGATAGCTGGGTCGAATTGATTGTCGCCAACGCCTTTTATGATCGAGCGGGCTATACGCTGCTGGGCGATGTCTACCAGAGCACCACCTTTGGCCCCTGGAAGCGCGCGCTGGTGAAAGTTGACAAAGAGGAGACCTTCCACCTGCGGCACGGCGAACAGGGCATGCGCAGGCTGAACCAGGACAACAGCGGTCACGAAGCTTTGCAAAAGGCTGTTGACTGGATGTTCATGCTGACCGTCGAATGGTTCGGTCTGCCGGACGACCTGAAAAAGCATGGCGAGCAGCTTGAATATGGCTTCAAGGGTCACAGCAACGATGAACTGCGCCAGATTTGGATGTCAACGGCGGTGCCACTGTGCGAAGAATTGCATATCAAAGTCCCGGCGCACTATGACGAAGCACAGAAAAAGTACGTGATTGACTGCCCCTTCCCGGCGCATTTCGACGCCAAAGCCAAACGCTGGCTGCTCGAAGATGGCCCCTGCACCTGGGATGATGTCATGAAACGCTGGAAGGCGCGCGGCCCGGCGAACGAGGAGTTTGTCAACATGCTGCAGCGCGGCAAAAAAGAGATGCTGCGCCTGCTGGAGCAGGACGCAACAGGGCGCGATGAATCTAGCCCCTACTAGACTTTTAGCTCATCTTTGTATTCTCTCAACAACTTCTGCACCTTCGGGTCTATCACATACATGCAGTAGGGTTGAGAGCGATTTCTGTCATAGTACTCGTTGTGATAATCTTCAGCCGGATAGAAGTTGGTGAAAGGCACAATTTCAGTCACAACCGGCTTTTTATAGGCGCCTGATTTTTCCAGCGCTTCTTTCGACGCCAGGGCAATCTGTTTTTGCTCATCATTATGATAGTAAACTCCTGAACGATACTGCGTTCCAACATCATTTCCCTGGCGGTTCAGTGTTGTGGGATCATGCACATGCCAAAAAATCTCCAGCAGTTTCTCATAGGAGATAATGGACGGGTCATACGTTAGCTGAATGGCCTCCGCAGCGCCGGTTCTCCCTGAACACACTTCTTTATACGAGGGATTCTCTACCTGGGATGCAGCATACCCTGAAACGACCGATGTTACACCCTTGAGCCTGGTGAAAATCGCCTCTGTACACCAGAAGCATCCCCCGGCAAGCGTGGCAGTTTCAAACTGAGACATATTCACCTCACTCTTATGCTAACTCTTTTATACTGGTAACTGTACCACTAAATTAATACCAATAACAACTCGCTATTACCTTGCCTGACTCATCCATGCTGCGCCGCCGGTAGGCTTCTTCATGTTTTTAATGAATATCACTCGCTTGCTTGTAGAGCTGCACCTGTACATCATTCCACCTCAGGAGTTACCATCTGATAATGGGGTCGTTCCCTCGGAGAACCGGATTGACGCACGATCTCTCATTTCTCTTTTAATTTAGCTATAAGTAATTAAATTTTGAATTTTTTATACATTGACAATTAGCGTTTATTATGTTATACTATAATTAAGAAAAAGAGCAACTACATTTCTCTTACTTCTAACAGAAGCGGTGTCGGCACTTGCCTGCTTTTGTGCTCATCCAGGAATGCCGCTGAACATCCCCTCTGTCGATTTGACGAGTAGTCAGGGATACGACAATGTTGTTCTGAAATTCCAGAGGCCGCAAGAAAGCCCTGACATACAATACCGAAAGGAACATTTCCTATGCCAACAAAAGCAAACAAGACTCCGATCAATGCTTCTAACAAGGGTGTAACAAGCTCATCAAAGACGTTGAAACAGACAAAGACACCGCAGAAACCCGGCCATGTCGCGACGCCAGCTATCTCTCTGAAAGCGAATGCGAATGGTCACAGCGTGCTCACAGCTACTCGCCGGGATGCTCAAGGGCGTTTCTTACCAAAGAAATCGAAGTAGACAAATGCACTGCGAGCCGTGGTGTAGCCAACCTGGGAAGTAAGCAGCGCTTACTCCTCAGAAAGACGTAGCAGCGCTGAGAAAAACAAAAGGCGAGTCCCCCAAATAGGGAGACCCGCCTTTCTTCTTGCTTGTGTGGGTGCAGCAGCTTCACAGCATTCCTACCAGCGCAGACAAATCATGATACAATATGAAGTGAACGAATGACGTGTCGAAAGGTAAAGCGTAGGGACGCGATTAATCGCGTCCCTATAGGAGCAGGATGTATGACCACTACCTATCCCTCGCTGCGCACACAGGAATCAGACGATGCGACGTGCCCGGCGCTGTGGGATGCGCTGCGCGACGTGACCGACCCCGAGATTCCCATCAGCGTGGTGGATATGGGGCTGATCGTCGATGTAGCACGGCAGGGAAAGACGGTCAATATTAAACTCACCTTCACAGCTATGGGCTGCCCGGCGATGGAGTTTATTATTGATGATATTCGCGCACGGCTGCTGCGCGAGCCGGGTGTGGAAGAGGTACATATCGAAATTGTCTGGGACCCTGTCTGGACGAAAGCGCGGCTCAGCGAGGATGGCATCGATATTATGCGCACCTGGGGGATATCAGCATGACGAGCATCAAAATAGGCGCGGCGCAAGCGGAGATGGCGCGGCGACAGGCGCTCAACGAGAGCCGGGTGTGGCATGTCTACGCGCGGCGGAAATACGAAGAGCCGCTGCATGAAATTGGCAACGTGATGGCGGATGACGAGGAACTGGCTAAAGTCTATGCGCGCAGCATCTATGACGAGTTCAGCTGGGTCGAGATGGTGCTGGTGCCGCGTGACGCAATCGTCACGGTCATCGCATCGTGAATGTTGTAGGGCCTGATTTATTGCGCCCAGGTAATAGGAATTTGCGATCTATGACAACAACCTATGTAGATAACACGGCATTATTCGTGGTGCTTTCGTCGCTGGCCGACAACAAACAGGCCATTGGACGGCGCTATGCATACTGGTGCAATGGCGCGCCAGCCCTGGAAGCAGCAGTAGCCGCCGCAGCTATGACGCAGGATGAGCTTGGACATGCGCGCACCCTGTATCCCCTGCTGGAGGACTTCACGCAGGGACAGGATGATCTCAGCCAGGTTGAGCCGATGACACGCACGCTGAATCATCACCTCGCCTATCTTGATCACGATTTTCGGGGGTGGTCAGATTTCGTGGCCACCAACTTCCTGCTGGACAGCGCGCTGACCACCTTTTTTGAGGCTGCGCAGAATTCAAGTTATGAACCATTGCGCCAGCGCGCGCGCAAGATCGTGCAGGAAGAGCGCATCCATTTCATGCATGCAGAAGGCTGGGTGCGCCGGTTGGCGAAAGCCGGGGGCGCGGTGCGAGCCACGCTCATTGCTTCACTGCAAAACCTGTGGGACGAGACGTTATGCTGGTTTGGCCCGCATGACGACCCTATCATGCTGCAACTACACGATGAGAGTATTATCGATGCCGCACCGGATGAACTTCGCGATCGCTACCTGCAAAAGATCATGCCCACGCTCAATCAATTGGAGATCGACGTACCTGTGGAGTTTGATGCCGCAAACAAACGCTGGATGCCGAGCCAGTCGCTGCCCTGGGAATCGTGGCAGTCCATCACCCGGCGCATTAGCCAGTAGGGGCGATCCCTTGTGGTCGCCCGCCTGTTGGCCTCCTCCTCTCCCCTCGCGCGGGCGGGCGACCACAAGGGATCGCCCCTACGGATATGATTACCTTGTTCGGTTGTCAATGTTCATCAGGGGGAACCATATATGGGATATAATACAGAAGAAATACAAAGAAAGGTGCGATGCCCATTTTGCGGCTCGACCGACACCGAACCTTTAGCTCTGTTTGGTCAGCAACTGCTGACCGTGCAAATGTATTGCAATGCCTGTCGTACCCCATTTGAATACGTCAAAGATGACGACATTCTGGACGACTTCGCAGTAAGAAAGGAAGATCAGGCGTGACCACTACTACCGAACGCACACTGGTGAATTACACTGTGACCGATGGTGTTGCCATCATCGAATTAACCAACCCCCCGGCCAATACCTACAGTCACGAGATGATGCGCCAACTGGACGAAGCGATTTTACAGGCGCGTTTTGATGAGAACGTGCATGTGCTGCTGCTGCGCGGTGAGGGCGAGAAATTTTTCAGCGCCGGCGCCGAGATCAGCATGCTCAATGCCGTCACACCAACGTTCAAATATTATTTCTGCTTGCATGCCAACGAGACCTTGACGCGCCTGGAGCAGACGCCGAAACTGGTGATCGCTGCCCTCAACGGACACACTGTCGGCGGCGGGTTGGAGATCGCCCTGGCCTGCGATATTCGCATTGCGCGGCGCGGCGCGGGCAAGGTCGGACTGCCGGAAGTAACCCTAGGCGTACTGCCTGGCACCGGCGGCACGCAGCGCCTGGCGCGCGCCCTGCCCAAGAACAAGGCCATCGAGATGATGACCGAGGGCAAACTGATCAGTTTTGAAGAGGCGCTCGATCTCGGCCTCATTAACTACATTTATGAGCCGGAGAACTACTGGGACGAGGTCATGAAGTACGCGAAGTCGTTCTGCCCGCCCAACAAAGCCTCGAAGGCGGTCGGGCGCATCAAGCGCGCGGTGCAGTCCGGCGCGGAAGTCTCGTTCTCCGAGGGCCTGGCTATCGAGCGCGAACTGCAACAACTCTTGTTCCAGAGCGATGATGCCAAAGAGGGCATCGCTGCCTATGTCGCGAAACCGAGGCGCGCGGGCGAGTTTACTGGAAGATAAGAAGTATGTCGCACATACGCGTTCGAAAGCAAAATGACATATTGTGGCTGGTGCTTGACAGGCCACCGCTCAATATCCTCTCGATAGAGATGCTCGACCAGTTGACGGATGCGCTGAGGGATGCCGTCGAGCAGAAGCCGCGCTTGATTGTGGTGATGGGCGCGGGTGAACGGGCATTCAGCGCGGGCGTAGATGTCAAGGATCATCTCGACGGGCGGGAAAAGGAGATGCTGCGGGCGGTGTATGACAACTGCGCCGCGTTTGAGGCGGTGCGCGCGCAGCAAATCCCCACCGCCGCGCTGGTCAAAGGCTATGCGCTGGGTGGGGGCTGCGAACTGGCGGCGCTGTGCGATACAGTGATCGCCCATGAAAATGCCACCTTTGGATTGCCAGAAATAAACCTGGGCGTTTTTCCGCCGGTGGCTGCCGCTTATTTTCCCGCTCTCATTGGCAATCGAGCAACCATGCGCCTGCTGCTGACGGGCGAGACTATCGATGCGCGTGAAGCGTTCCGCCTGGGGCTGGCGCACCAGGTGCTCTCCTCGCGTCGTTTCCTGCCCGATGCCGAGGAATTGCTCGCGATGCTGCTGGTGAGCTGATCCTATTCCCTTTAATCCACTTTTCTGTGCCGCCGGGCAGAGCCTCCCAGCTTGCCGATACGGCTGTAGAAGTCAGATGACTGTCGCTCTTTGGTGGTTTTGCCGCCTTTTTTGCCCATTTCCGAGAAATGTTCCGGCCCATATTTGGCCATGTTGGCTGTGCCACCTTTGTGGGCGATGTCGCGGTAATACTCGGCGCCGCGCGTTTCCTTGAGCCTGGTGCCACCTTTCTTCCCGATCATACGATAGTAATCTTCACCATACTTGTCGCGGACCACGCTTCCCCCCTTGCGGCCCGCATCCGATGTTGACATGGGGGTGGGTTTTTCTTCGCCTGACGGCAGCATGGTTAACCCCTTTCCCCGGTCTCACGCCTTCTCCGGCTGATCCCCAGGTTGAAAATAATATTGAAAAAGCCCGATGAAGCTTTTGAGCAAGTATACGGTAAAGCTCAAGCAGTGTCAATGAAAGGGGTATTGCATGAAAAGGTTGTAATTATTCGTCTGCAAGCTGGCCCTTATCAAGAGCAAGGTCGCCAGGACGAAGCTTACGAGTGTGTGGCGAGCGTGTCGCGTAACCGGTCAGCTTGCGCATCATGCGCAGGCCGCGCCTGCGTTCTTTAGCCTCCGCAAATTCCTTAATGAGGCGCTGGTAAAGAGCCTCCCATTGATCGAGGATGCGCGCGCTGTCGTGCTGGGCAATAATTTCCAGGCTGTTCGCGCCCATACGTTTGCGCAGGAGTGTGTCTCGCAGCAGCATATCGAAATAGCCAGCCATTTCATCGCTGTTGGCTTTCGTGAAGAGAAAGCCGTTCTCCTGGTGATGTACCAGTTCTGGTAGAGCGTAGGCGTTGGCGGCTACGATGGGCAGGCCAACGGCCATTGCTTCCATAGTGGCCAGGCTTTGTAAATCCGCCTCCGATGGAATGGCGAAAATATGCGCCAGGTGATAGAGCGAGATCAGGTCATTATCGCTGACGTAACCAAGAAACGATACCCTGTCCTGTAAATTGAGCGCGTCCACCTGCGCGCGCAGTTCCGCTTCCGCCGGGCCGGTGCTGGTGATGACGAAATGCGCCTGCTCCTGTATCTTCGCTGCCGCGTCGATGAGCACATCGATACGCTTTTCCTGGCTCAAACGATTGACAGACAGGATTAGAGGGCGATCCGCGGGCAGTTGGAAGCGCTGTCGCGCGGCTTCATCAGGCGCGCCGGGCCTGTATCTGGAGAGGTCGATGCCATTGGAAATGGCCCTGGCGGGAGCGCGCAGTCCATGCTCGTAGAGCAGATTGAGCGCAGTCTGCGTCGGAGCCGTCACGTACTCACAGCGGTTGCAGAAATGCACCAGGTAGCTATACGAGATGGTCTTGAACGACTTCCCCAGAAGCGGGTCGGACGACAGCGCAAGGCTCATATTGATAGGCAGGTAATGGTTGGTGGCGATAACCGGCTTGCGCAGCCCGCCTGCCAGGATTTGTACGATATTTCCCAGCACCACCGGCGAGTGAATATGAATGATATCGGGATCAAACTGCTTCAACAGGCGGCGGAGCGGCAGGAAAGGTAAGAACGGGATGCGCAGTTCTTCATACGTTGGCCATTCAAAGGAAGAGAAGCGATAGATGTGTACCTTATCCTCGATGCGGTGAACATCGCGCGTTCCGTAGCTGGGCGCGACCACGGCGACATGGTGTCCACGACGCGCAAAATCCGTTGCGAGACTGTGTGTCACCTTTGGCACGCCGCCAATCATGGGGGGATATTGATCGGTGACGATCATGATACGCATCGCTATCGCTCACTTCTAGACTTCCAGGGAGTTCATTATGAATATTAACGACAAGGCTAAGTAGTGATCTGTCATGCTGAGCGCAGCGAAGCATCTCGCTTGCCACATAGAGATGCTTCGCTGCGCTCAGCATGACATGACCGACTTTGATGACCTTCGCAGGCGCAGGGTTATTCCTCTGGGCTGGCTGCTGTTGAAGCCTCGGCCGGCGCAGCTGCGGGTGCGGCGGCAGCTTCTTCAGCTTCTTCGACCTTCTCAGCGCGCGTGGCGGCAATCTTCACGATAGCCTCTTCAGGGTCGGTGATGAGTTTGAAGTCTTGCGGCAAGCTGACATCACTTGCGTGCAAAGTATCATCGATGTGTTCCAGGGATGTCACATCCACTTCGAATGAGTTCACGATGTCTTGCGCCATGCATTCCACTTCAAGAGCGTCCAGGAGATGCAAGAGCACGCCGTTTTCATTTTTCACACCAGGGGCTTCGCCGACGACATGCAGCGGAACCTTCATGATGATGCGTTCGGTCAGATTCACGCGGAAAAAATCAATGTGCAGGATTTTGCCATTGACCGGGTTACGTTGAATGTGGCGCACAAGCGCAGTCTGCAGGCTTGAGCCGCCATCCATACGCAGCGCGAGGATGCTGGTAGTCTTATGCGCGCGGCGCAGAGCAGCGAAAGCGACAGCGTCAACCTGCACAGCCTGCGGCGTTTCCTGGTGTCCATAGATATTTGCCGGGATCTGGCCGACGTTTCGTAAACGCTTCACTGTTTTCCCTGTGATCTCTCGCCGGGTCACTGCTAATTCTGTTTGTTGAGCCATTCTATTGTTTCCTTTTCAACACTCTTCCATGTTAGGCGCGATTTATCGCGTCCGTACAACAACATTCACTAACTATTTACGAATGTAGCAAATACATCGTTACAAAGCGGTACTTATCTTTCAACTTTGGAGGACGAGGGGACCGCAAGGGTCTCCCGCATCTGCCCGGCCACCCCCACCCTTACAATGACTACGGACTCCAATGGGATCCTACTTATGGCGTTTCTCGCGCCTCGCGCGGAAATAGGCCAGGATTGCTTCGGTTGATAGCGTGTTCAGCACGTCGGCGGAACGTAACCAGCCCTTGCGCGCTATATTTATACCATAACGTACTACGTCTAAGCCATCGATGCTGTGCGCGTCGGGATTCACGGGTATCTTGATGCCTTTGTCGCGCGCCCGGCGCAGATAACGCCAGTCTAAATCCAGCCGCGAGGGATGGGCGTTGATTTCGATACAGACGCCATGCTCGGCAGCCGCGTCGATGACCGCGTCAATATCCAATGCATATCCTTCACGACTGAGAAGGACGCGCCCGGTTGGATGCCCGATGATATCAACGTAGGGGTTGGCGATGGCGCGCAGCATGCGCCTGGTCTGCTCTTCCTGCGAGAGGTTGAACAGGCTGTGAATGGATGCCACCACGAAATCCAGGCTTGCCAGCGTCTCATCGGAGAAATCGAGCGAGCCGTCGCGCAGGATGTCGCATTCTGTGCCTTTCAGAATGTGAATACGGCCCGCGAACTCTTCATTCAGGCGGTCGATTTCTTCATCCTGACGGCGCAGCGCATCCTCGTTCAGGCCACCGGCGTAGGCGGCGACTTTACTGTGATCGGTCATGCCAAGATACTGGTAGCCGCGTTCGATACAGGCTTCGGCCATTTCGCGAATGGTATTCTGCCCATCGCTCCAGGTTGAATGAGCATGCAGGATGCCCTGCAAATCGTTCACCTGCACAAGAGTGGGCAGTGTACCCTCGATGGCAGCCTCTATCTCGCCGGCGTCTTCGCGCAGTTCAGGCTCGATATAGGCCATGCCGAGCGCGGCGTAGATATCGCCCTCATCTTTGCATGGCACCAGTTCCAGGTGCGGTTCTTTGCCGCGAAACAGCCCATAGTCATTGATGGTCATGTTCATGCTGAGCGCGCGCCGCCGCAGTGAGATATGGTGTTCTTTGGAGCCGGTAAAGTGATGCAGCGTATAAGGAAACTGGCTGTCATTCACGACGCGCAGGTCCATGTTGATACCGCTCTGCAAAACCACGCTCGATTTCGTCTCGCCTTTGCCGGTGACGGCCTGCACAGACGGCTGGCTGGTGAATACGTCCATGATCTCGCGGCGTATTTTTTCGCCTGCGTCGTTGGCCACGCTCACCACCATATCGATATCTCCGATCGTTTCGCGGCGGCGGCGCAGGCTGCCCGCCACCTGCAAACGCACAATCTCCGGGATGGTTGATAGAACCTGGTATATACGCCCGGCCTCTTCCTCGGCCACCGGGTAGAGAAAACGGTCGGCATGCTGCGCCAGGAAAGCGATACCCTGCAGGATGTTATCCTGCGTCTTCTTGCCAAAGCCCGGCAGGGTCGCTACCTTATTTTCTTTGCATGCCTGTTCCAGTTCGGCAATGCTCTCGACATGCAACTGGTTATAGATGAGATTGATCTTCTTCGGACCAACGCCCTGTATGCGCCGTATATCCAGTTTCACCTGGGGCGTGCTGGCGACCAGCTCATCATACAAGGCCATTTGCCCGGTGTTAACAAGTTCCTCGATGCGTTTAATGATGGTCGCGCCCAGGCCGGGTACGCCTTTGAGCTTGCCTTCGCGGGTCAACTGCTCGATATCGCCATCCAGCGAGCTGACTGCCCGCGCCGCGTTCTCGTAGGCGCGCACCTCGAAAGGGTTGCTGCCTTCTTTCAATTCAAGCAGGCTGGCGACATCTTCCAGCACATTGGCAACCTGATTTTTATCCATACGTACCCCTCGCTGTTATGACACACGCAAATCAAAAAATTCTGGCGGGTCGGCCGTCACCTCGAAGGGGTTGCGCCCTTTCAGGTCGCGATTGAGGTAGCGTTTGCAATCAAAATGCGCCAGCAGCCAGCAATGCCACTCGTTGGTGATGAACAGCGCATCCCAGGGTTTTTCCGTGCCCATATCCAGCATCTTGTTACAGACGAAACAGCGTGCCATACCAGCCGCGACTGCGCGTTCAAACCACTGGAAAACAAACTGGTGGAAATCTTGCAGCGTCATCATCTCCAGAGAGGACTCTGGATAGCCGAAGAGCACCGGGTCTGGACATTCGCGAAAGTCAGTCGATGCGCGGCTCAATGCGATGATCGGCGCTCTGACCGTGATTTTTATCTCATCATGCTGCGGGTCGTCTGCCGCTGTTGTAATATCGTTCAGCAGCAGTCCTTCCCGCGCAAACCATGCCAGTAATTCGTTTCTCATAGGTTATTTTCTCAAGGGATACCAGGGCGACCGCAAGGGTCTCGCTACGCAGTAGCCCCTACCCTGTACGATGCACTGTACCATCTTGCGCGGGAGTCGTCAATGCCAGAGGGATTGTCCAACCACACAGCCTGCACTATAATGCTCCCATTGGACGCGATTTATCGCGTCCCTACACTTAGATCCCTACCCGTGCGGCAGGAGTGGCAAAACGCGCAGCTTGAGCTGCTCGAAAAGCTGCTCAACAGGCAGGCTGGCATCGATCACCTGGAAGCCATATTCGTGTGTCATCAACTCGAACTGTTCGAGCAGCAGCGTCTGGTAATTGACGAAACTCTCGAAGAGGTCAGCGCCCAGGCGCATATCCATGCCCGACTCCCAGTAATCGAAACCGCCTCTTTGCAGCACGCGGGGAACCAGGTCATCCAGGTTGACTTTCAGGTAAAAGACGGCATCCGGTTTGAGCGCGAGGCCATAGATCGAGCGAATCCACTGCGGGTCTGCGCCGCGCACGATGGCGCGCGCCATCAATGAATAGATGTAGCGGTCTGTGAGCACGATAAAACCGGCGCGCAGGGCGGGTAAAATCTGGCTCTCAAAGCGGTCTACGAAGTCGGTGGCATAGAACAGGTTCAGTGTAATGGAACCGAGCGTATGCCCCGCTTTGGCCTGTTTGAGACCTGCCCCGGCCAGCACCGAACGTGTCATCTCCGTATCCACCACGGCATAGCCACTGCTCTCCAACCAGGGGCGCAGGAGTTGTAATTGTGTCGAGCGGCCAACGCCATCGGTGCCTTCGATCACTACCAGGCGTCCGGGCAGCAGTTCATCACGTTCTTTCAAATGGATGGCATCGATGCCGTAAAATGCAAGCTCGGTCATAGGCTCTCTTTCTATAGTAAGCGTTATCGCGCGCTTCTACCCGGCAGGTCGGTTAAAATTGGGCGCATCTCACGCGCCAATCCAGCCCAGGCAGTTTCTTTAGCCGAGCCTCGCATGCGGCGCACTCCCTGCAGGTAGGGGCGAATGATTTTGCGCATGCGGCGCTGCTGTTCCGGTATGGGAAGCGTGGCGTCCATAACCGTCAGCCCGAACTCGCCAATCATAGCTTCGTATTCACCAACAATGCGCTGCTGGAACAGCTTGAAGCTCTCATACGGATCGCTGCTCAACCCTAAATCCATGCCGGACTCGTAGTATTTGAGTTCATTGCGGCCTGTCAGGATGCGGCTGAGCGAAACTTCGAGCGGCACACGATAATAAAATGCTACCGTCGGCTTCACAGCATATTGGTATAATTCGCGCACCCACTGGCGGTCAACATTGCGCGCCACATCTCGCGCGAAAGCGGTATAGATATAGCGATCAGCCAGCACAATGGCGCCGGCTTTGAGCGGCGGGATAATATCATGTTCCGTGCGATCAGCAAAATCGGTCGCGTGGATCAAGCTAAAGGTGGTGGGCGTTAACAGTTGCTTTTTCTTGCCCTTTCTGGTCGTCTTCTTGACCAGGGGAGAAGAGTTCCACTCGCTGAAGAAGACAGTATATCCCTCGCTGATGAGCCACTGGCGCAGCAGAGCAATCTGTGTGCTCTTGCCGGAGCCATCGACTCCCTCAACTACAAAGAGTCGACCCGGATAGCTATGCGATCCATAGGTTTCCATAGAAGATTCCTTCCACTCGATAGGGGATGGGAAAGATATGATATATCGATTATCATGAACTTATGCACTATTGTCAAGGCTATGAAGGCCCCTATACCCCTTACACGCATCATATAGGGTAAGTATATACTATAGACTTATATTCAAGGATGACGATCTTGCCTTGAGGGGATAAGATTGCCAGGGCGACCGCAAGGGTCGCCCTGGCAATCATTCACAAACCTTTATTTGCTGTTCGACTACACATTCACAGGCTTACGAGCGCGGATGAAGGCGCTTACAAATTTCCCATCCACGTCAGCGCGTTCTGTTTCAGAGAGAGCTACAACTGATGCATTCGCGCCGCTGCTTGCGATGTCGCTCAAAGAATAGCGGCGCGTCACCTCGACCTCAATACTGGTGAAGCCTGCCTCATGGAGGAGTCCTCGATAGGTCTCTTCTTCCAATGCGCCAGCGATGCAGCCAGCCCATGCCTCAAGATCGCCACGAATTGCAGCGGGGATGTGGCCTTGAAAGACAATATCCGATACAGCAAAGCGTCCTCCAGGAACGAGCACGCGATACGCTTCACGCAGTACCTGTCCTTTGTCCGCCGAGAGGTTAATCACACAGTTGGAGATTACGACGTCAACGCTGTCTGGCGGCAGGGGAATAGCTTCTATTTCTCCTTTGAGAAAGCGCACGTTCTCCACTCGTGCCTCTGCACGGTTGCGCTCTGCCAACTCAAGCATAGCATCGGTCATATCTAAGCCATAAGCGAACCCTGTTGGTCCAACGCGCCTGGCTGAGAGCAAGACATCGATACCACCACCGCTTCCCAGATCAAGCACCTTCTCGCCCGGTTTGAGCGCTGCTAAGGCCGTCGGGTTGCCGCACCCCAGTGATGCGAGCGCGGCAGCCACCGGTAACTCACCCAGCTCTGCACTGCTGTAAAGATCACTGGTGACTACATCACCATTTCCTGTATCACAACAGCTACTACTGCCTGTCCCACAACAGCCTGTGCTCGTGCCACAGCATCCATCGCTCTCAGGCTCGACTTCACCTGTACCTAACACTTGCAAGGCGGTGCGCCCATAGCGCTCACGCACCTCTTCACGCAGCTTTTCACCATCTTGAGGAACTGTACCCATAACAAATGTCCTTTCTGTACTTCACATACTTTGCATTGTGCAACGCGTATTTGCTGACTTATAGACGGAGGGTTTTTCAAAAAGGACGCAATGCCCATTCATGTTATCGACAACCAGAAGCACACCCCTGATTTGTACAGCAGGCGCAATTCGGCTGGTAATCAATGATCTTTCCTAATCGATCAAACTCGAAATGGCAGCAGTCCAACAACATGGCCTTCAGTTTCTCACGCGCTCTCTGCACGCGTGATTTTGCGCCAGATAAGGAAAGACCCATCCGTTCTGCCAGTTCGCGTTGGGTGAGTCCTGCATATTCGGTTAAGAGAAGAGCTTCCCGGTATTCAGCAGGCAAGCTATGCACCATTGCTCTGACACCTGGCAGCAAGTCCTTTACGACATCATCATCCACAACTGGCTCCTCAGGCAGCAGGAGCGCTTCTGTGAGCGCAACGGTCGCTTTATGTTCGCGATAGTAGTCTGCAATAACATTGCGAGTAATCTGGTACATCCAGCTTTGCAGTTTCTCTTCGTCACGCAGGGTGCCAATGCGAGCATGAATTTTCAGAAAGACCTCTTGTAGGATATCTTCTGCATTCTGTTCGTCCGGGATACGTTTGAGAATGAACTGCTTGAGCCTGGGATGAAATTCTTCCCATACTTTTTCTGTTGTCATAACCATAGGCGATGCTCCCTGGCTCTCTCTTACCTGTCGTGACTCAATTGTACACCATCGGTACATAAAGCTGTCGCGCTTCGTAAGTATGATCTTTCCATACATAGAGACGGGAGTTTATCCAAAAGGACGCAAGACAATCTCTTCAAATTCTTCATCTCTCAACCCTTGTTATTTTCGCGCCACTTATGGTATAGTTACATCAAACTAGATTGCTATAAATAGGTTTGAGAGATTGTATGAGTCATAACGTCTCAACTACCCAACCGCTTGACTTCCTCAAGCTGCTAGCGCACAATATTCGCTGGAACATTCTCGCATTACTCACTCGCAGTGACTATTGTGTTCAGGACATCAGCCGCCTTACGGCGCAACCGCAAAATCTTGTATCTTATCACCTCAAACAGTTGCGCACTCATCATATTGTGACAGAGCGGCGAAGCGCTGCTGATAGTCGAGATATCTACTATAGCCTTGATTTTGATACACTACAGACACTCTATACTACTGCTGCTGATATGCTGCATCCTGCGTTATGCAAGACAGATACAGCAGTTGAAGGGGCTATAGCGCATCTTCCTGATACATCGATACGTGTACTCTTTCTGTGTTCGGAGAATAGCGCGCGCTCGCAAATGGCTGAAGCGCTCTTGCGGCATCTTAGCCACGGAAAGATAGACGCCTTTAGTGGCGGCAGCCATCCATCATCCATTCACCCCTATGCAGTGCACGTGATGGCTGCAATAGGGATTGATATCAGTCAGCAGAGATCAAAACATTTTGATGAGTTTCGCGGACAGTCTTTTGACTACATTATTACGTTGTGCGATCGGGTGCTTGAAGTCTGCCCTGCCTTCCCCGGTGATCCAGAACGAATTCACTGGAGCTTTCCCAATCCTGCGGCTGTCGAGGGGACGGAGGAGGAGTTGTATCACGCATTTGAACAAACAAGTCTGCAGCTGACCAATCGTATTCGGCTGCTGCTCACACTGATTGAGCGTCAGAAAGGTAACAAACCATGAAACAACGCGTGCTATTTCTCTGTACTCACAACTCTGCTCGTTCCCAAATGGCCGAGGGATTACTACGACATTTTGGCGGAGACCGCTTTGAGGCACTCAGCGCTGGTACTGAGGCAACGTTTGTGCGCCCCTTAGCAATCAAGGTCATGGCTGAACTTGGTATTGATATCTCGCATCAGGAGTCAAAGACCCTGAACCGCTATCTCATGGAGCCATTCGATGAAGTGATTACAGTATGTGATGCGGCAGCAGAAGCGTGCCCTATCTTCCCTGGCGCCACGCACCGGCGGCATTGGTCACTGGAAGATCCCTCACAGACAACAGGAAGTGAGGAGGAACAATTGGCCGTATATCGCCGTGTTCGTGATGCCCTTCGATTACACATTGAGCAGGAGTTACTGGCAGAAAGTAGAACACCTACGCATCATTAAAGAAAGGTCTACTGATGAGTAGTTCGATAGTTCGGCGCGCTGGGGCTGAGTGTATTGGCAGCTATGCGTTGGTGACAGCAGGATGCGGTGCCGTCATGGTAAATGCAATGACGGGTACATTAACAAATGTCGGGGTTGCGTTCACCTTTGGTTTGGTTATCATGGTGATGGTTGCAGCGACTGGCCATATTTCTGGCGCGCATTTCAATCCAGCCGTGACTATAGCCTTTGCTCTCACGCGCCATTTCGCTTGGCGCGATGTCCCGTTTTATGTAGGAAGTCAGATCATTGGCGCGATAGGTGGCGCTGCAACTTTACGTTTGCTTTTTGGGGATATCGCTAATCTTGGTACAACACTCCCTCATGGCAGTTTTTGGCAATCACTTGGACTTGAAACGCTGCTCACTGCGATTTTAATGTATGTCATTATGGCAGTAGCAACAGATACCCGCGCTGTGGGTCAACTGGCAGCGCTGGCTATCGGCGCAACTGTTGCGCTCGATGCGCTGTGGGGAGGTCCAATTAGCGGTGCATCCATGAATCCGGCTCGTTCTTTTGGGCCAGCGCTGATCTCTGGAGTCTGGTATGACCAATGGATTTACTGGGTTGGACCCCTGCTCGGCGCATGCATAGGCGCAGGTCTGTATCAAGCGGTACGTCTTCCTCTAGTACAAGCAAACAAGTCCCAGGCCGACCCAATTGCGCCATCACAGGATAAACAATCGCTCATAATTAGAGACTGATTCGTGTCAGTTGAGTGGAGGAATGCCTGCTCATACACCCGACATAGCGCTATAGTTCTATCACTTCTGCTCTTTATCATGATCTTTGAACTTGTCAGGAAAAAGATAAGATATAATGAGAAAAGAGCAACGAGCGCACATGTAATAATGCAGAAAGAGCAGGTATATCATCGGCCAGATTTTACATGTCAACATCCCGACGCCTAGTGCCTATTTAGAAGGCATACTCAAACCGGAAGAAGAGGGCATCGAGCCGGAGTACGCGGCGCTTGTCTGTCACCCACACCCGCTGGGCGGTGGGACGATGCACAACAAGGTGGTATTCAAGGTAGCGCAGACCTTGCAGTTGCTGGGGATGCCTGCCCTGCGTTTCAACTTCAGGGGGGTAGGACACAGCACCGGCACATACGACGAGGGACGCGGTGAAATGGACGATACCCGCTACGCGCTTGAGTTTTTGAGTCGCCGCTATCCGGGCATGCCGGTGATTATGGCCGGTTTTTCGTTTGGCGCGTGGGTTAGTTTGCGCGTTGCCGCCGCCGATGATCGTGTTCAGGCCATGATCGGATTGGGCGTTCCGGCGCGCATGTTCGACGGCGATTATCTCAATGACTCCCACAAGCCCAAACTGATCATCCAGGGAACCAACGATGAACTCGCCCCATATGACCTGACCGCGCAGTGGTTTGAGCAGGTGCCAGCTCCCAAAAGCCTGGTTGCGGTGCAGGGCGCGGATCACTTCTTTCAAGATCGTCTTGAAGAGGTGCAGGCCATCATCACCACTTTTGTGCAGGACGTGCTCGCATGACCTCTTTCACTTCACGATTTTTCGGCGGACAGCGTTTGCTTCATTTATTACTGAGCATTTGCAGCGCCTGATTACGCGTTATTATCTTATAGCGCAGCTTCAATTCCAGGATGCGCTGCACGGATGCATTGATGGCAGCCAGCGAAAGCTGGCCGCTGGTCACCGCCTGCTTCAGGCTGGCGAGCATGGTCACGGTATCCTGCAGGCCACGCGGGCCAAGCACCAGGTCGATGCCGGCCTTCACCGCCAGGACCGCGGCCTGGGACAGGCTGTAGGTGTTGCTGATGCCGCCCATCCAGAGTGTATCACTGATAATCACACCATTGAAGTGCAGTTGATCGCGCAGCAGACCGGTCACCACTTTGGGAGAGAGCGAGGTGGGCAGGTTCGGGTCAAGCTGCGGGTTGAGGATGTGCGTCACCATCACCATCGGCACAATGCCCTCGTTAATCATGCTGCGATATGGCACGAAATCAACGGCATTGAGGGTAGCCAGGCTGCGATTCATATAGGGCAGCGAATAATGCGGATCAACACCGGCGCTGCCCAATCCGGGAAAGTGCTTGAGGCAGCCCGCCACGCCGCCAGTGGTTAGACCCTTGAGATAAGCCTGCCCCATCTGCGTGACGAGCTGCGGGTCGGAGCCGAAGGTGCGATCGGGCAGGCCGGGATTATTCAGGTTGGTCAAAACGTCTACGATGGGCATGAAATTGACGTTCAAACCCAGTGATGTCAGGTCTCTGGCAGCGTTCAAGCCCGCGTTATACGCGGCGGTGGGATCGCGCGTCGCCCCGATAGCTGCTTCGGAAGGACGCGGGCCGGTGATGCGAACCAGTTCATTGACCACACCGCCCTCGTAATCGGTGCTAATGAACAAAGGGATGCGCGCTTGCGCCTGCATTGACTGATTGAGCGTTGTCAACTGCTGGCGTGTCTGCGCGTTGCCGTTCTTGTTTTCAATCAAGACGCCGCCGATATCGTTGACCTGGATCATATGCACCAGGTCAGCGTTAAGCGTTGAGCCGTAGAACTCGACAATCACCATCTGTCCCAGCTTTTCATCCAGCGACATCGACTGTACGAGGGCGGCGGCAAGCTGGCTATCAGAAAGTGGAGTTGGAGAGGGATCGGCTATAGCGGTAAGATCTGTGGCAGTTACAGGCAAGGGCGTTTTGTTCGCATTGTTCCCGCCCGTGCCTGAGAATAACGAGGCGCACCCACTGAGAAACAACATCAGGCCGCACAAAACTATCCCATACAAACTCCGCTTCCCGGTTGACCACAGTCGTTTCATTGCCATCCTCCTCCCCCTTTGGCGTGCTTGCCCATGTTTATGCTGGTTTGGGGATCAGCCCAAGTTGCTGCATCATACCCAGCATATCCATCTCTCCCCAATGTTCCACGATCTTTCCATCTTCTAAACGAGCAATATCGATGGCGGTTACTGTGATCTGTTTGCCCGTAGGAGCTGCGCCCATGAACACGCCCTGGTGAGTACCGCGCAGCGTAATTCGAAAAACTACCCTGTCTCCTTCAGCAAAAAGGTCATCGATAGCAAAAGTCAAGTCAGGTATGGCTTTGTGGAATCCAGCAATACGTTGTTTCTGGGCCTCGCGGTCAAGTGACCTGGCCTGTCCAGGCAGGTAGCGCGCATAGTCAGGCGCCATCAACTCGTCAATGATCCCTACATTTCTTTTAATCCATGCTTCTTCGAGATATCTACGGACGATGGCTTTATTTTCTTCGGCTGACATATTCCTACTCCTCTCAGGTGACGGATCAAGCCGTCCTCACGCTGTAGCATATGCTCTATTGAGATGAGTTGCAAGCCCCTATATAAAAAAACAGGGCGCGATAGATCGCGCCCTGCCGTAACAGCTTGCTCTCGTCACTTTATTACGGAATGTTCTCCGGCGGGACGAGCGTGCCGCTCTTAATCATATTCGCGTAGTTGTTGGCGGCAGCGACGGCATCCTGGGGCACAGCGCTGCTCACCGTACCATAGCCAACGCCGTTATGAACAAGATCAAACTTCGAGGGATTGGCTACAAAGGCGGCGTAAGTTCCCTTCTGGGCATCATCGA
>Ga0070733_10000469_pt1 | contig 32981 bp, 31 predicted proteins | sample Coa_R1_9_FD_66450 | JGI IMG/M metagenome (GOLD analysis project Ga0070733, IMG submission 66450) | Surface soil microbial communities from Centralia Pennsylvania, which are recovering from an underground coalmine fire - Coalmine... | ecosystem: Environmental > Terrestrial > Soil > Unclassified ...
CAGGATGGGGGATCTCGGGCGAATTCCGCACCGCTTACCTCGACCCGAGCGACAATATCTTTGGGACCACCCATTGCGACGGTCAGTACAGTTCCGGGTCGGTGTATGAGCTACAGCGCTCGGGGAGCGCCTACAACTACGTCGACCTGTACGATTTCACGGGCGGAACCGACGGACAGTACGTTTTCAGCAATCCGGCGTTCGATGCGCACGGCAACATCTTCGGCACGACCAACGTGGGCGGTTCCGGGTACGGGGTCGTTTGGGAAGTTCGGGCAGCCGGCAAAACCGGCAGGCGCCACGTGTAATCTCGACTGCTCCGGGTTAAACGTCCATAGGAGACGAAGCCGCAAATTGTGCGCCCCCTTCCAGCTGCCGAGCTGGCTACGCCGATCGGCGGCGATACCTGGCTAAGCCCAGCAAAGCTCTACGCAATCGTTGCCGGCAGTGCAGCTGCGGCTGCGGCGCGCGGCGCCCTCAGGGCATACCGACGAAGTTAGGGCGTGTTTTCAAAGTAGTAGATTCACAAAGTGCATGCTTGCGGCAATGAGGATGACTGCGGCGTAGTTGGCGGCAAGCTTTTCGAACCTCGTCGCTACGGCCGCGACGGACGCGCTTGATCTCACCGGCATCAATGAGCCTTACGAGCTGCGGCGCGTCGTGGTTCTCGCCGCCGGTGAGCGCGAAGACGAGCAGGTTGCCATTGCTATCAGTACGCAAATGGATTTTCGTACCGTAAGCATTCGCGCCAATGCGGCAGCGTGAGTGCGAGCTCATGCGTTAGCGGCGCGGCGATCCGGCAAATGCCGTTCGGAAGCTCGCCGAAGTGAATCCGCACGTCGCGCCAGGCCGGGAAATACAGCGCCGCGGCATTAGCTTCGATCACGCGCACTCGCTCGAGAATCCGGCGCTGCCCGTCGAGCTTCCCGGTGATCAGCTCGCGCGCGCCTTGGGCATACACGCATCGCAATGCGGACGCCGGACGGACGAGACACCCCAACTGCCATGCCGGCAGCGCGGCGGCAGCGCCGGCAAGGCCAGACTCAGCCGTTCGGCGGCGACGTTGCGGCAGATCGCGGCGCGAACTAGGTGGGGTAGAACTTAATGCGGTGGCGCGAGGCTTATCGTTATGCCGTAAACGCTTACGGTTCCGTCCTCGAATGGGCCGAGAATACTCACCGCTTTGCCGCCCGCCGGATATGACCATAAGCCGATCTCTGCGAGAGTGCTCGATTGCGCTATGAACGTGCCGTCTTGAATCCAAGCCTGAATGTAGGGGAACTTTCCCGAATAGTTATTTTGCCACCCGCTGATATGGGTGGCCCCTGTAACCTTGAGCGACTGCTTTCCGAAGCGCAACCGAAACACCTGATGCGTTGTGGGATTCGCTAGCGTCATGTGCCGGCCGTCCCACTGAATGCCGCCGTAGACGTCGTAGCGCTTGCCGAGCGCATAGTTTGCAAACGTGCTGCTACCCTTGGGAAGCTCCGCTATGAAGTTTCCGCTTCCGCTGCCGTCCACGAAGAGATTGCCACGGTCGTCGTAGCCGCAAAGGCCGTACATGTAGATGTCCGGGTCCCGATACCACGTCGAGGTCCCTCTACTGTGCCGAAAGATTGCCACTTCCCCCGCCCCCGATGCTTCCTGGGTAACTGCCAGGTCATTCGTGGCGGGATCGACGGCGCAGCCGAGCGGAATGTCGCCGCTATGAAGCGTTCGGATCGGCTTGGTCCCACCGTGCGCATACTCCAGCAAACCGTAGCCGGAAAATATAAAAACATCGCCTTCGCGGTTTGAACACAAGCCGCTGCTGCTAACGCCGAGGTCGCCTACGAATTTTCCGTGAGGGTACGAAAGTACATAAACGTTGTCGCCCGTCGCGACGTATAAGAGGTCTCCGCCCTTCGCTTCCGGCAGCATCCACGACGTGCCGGGTTCGACGCGCGCGACCGGTGTTTGCGGCATCACACCCGGCGCGCCGATCGGCGGCTGCGATCCGCCGCAGCCGGCGAGCAGCGCAGCGCTTATGACCAGTGCACAACTAAAAACAAACACTTTCATTTCCGTGCTCCCGTCGTCAAAGAGATAATAACCTTGCCATTTCCTGGCGGCGCAGCTCCTTGTTCGCTTTCGAGCACCGTTGCCGCGTGCGAAGACCCGCCGCCCCCGCCTCCGCCGCCGCCTTTACCGAGCCCCCATCGATAGCCCCGATCAAGATTCCAGACCAATCACGCGACCACGCCAATGCCCGCGGATACTTCCCGCGGTCGCGCGGACGCTCCGCAAAATTGCGCACCCTATTGGCAGGCGGCGCGCCGATCTGCGGCTGCGATCCGCCGCACGCCGCAAAAACCGTAGCTGCGCCGTCCATAAGCGCGTAGCGAGCCAAAATCTTCATCTGTTGTCGCCTCCAACCCGGACTCACGTCGGAATCATGGGGCAATTTTGAAGACCGTGCCGCAACCGTACCCGCCCTCACAGCTTGATTGCCCACCGGCGACAGTAACGCCGTAAAGGCTGCCGTTCAATGCGGTTAGTCCAGCGTATGGATAAGCACCGTCGCCAGCGGAGTAGTTCCCCATAAAGTCGTAGAGGACGTCTTCCTTCCCGGCCGCGTTCATCCTAAAAATAACGCCGCAGCCGTAACCCGTGCTTCCGTCGCAGTAGCCTGGACCACCTCCAGTCGTTGTACCGTAGAGAACGCCGCCGACCGCGATGAGTTTGCTATACGGGATTTTGCCATCGCCGCCATCAAAGCGATGCATTACGCGCTCCGCGCCGGACGAACTCACATCAAAAACAGTTCCCCATTTTTGGCAGATCTGGCACGGGCCTTTGCCACCGAATGCAGTCGTGCCGTAAAGTGTTCCCTTCAACGCCAGAAGACCGGCTGCTGGATTTCCGCCGTCCTTGGAATAGTCGGAATATGAAGATCCCTTAAAGCGGTACAGCACGGTCTCGTGACCCGAAGCCGTCACTTTGAATACCGTCCCGCACCCCGCTTGAATGACGCAATGGCCACCAGAGTTCGTGGTGCCGTAAAGGACGCCCTTAAGAGCGATGAGCGGTGCGTTCGGCGTGGCGCCGTCCTTGCCGCCCTTGAATCGGTAAAGCACTGCTTCCGTACCTGAGGTGGTCGTGCTGAACACGGTCCCGTTATCGTTACCGCCGTTGCCCGTGGTTCCAAAGAGGACGCCATTTAGCGACGTGAGTTCGCCACTTGGATAGTATCCGTCGTTGCCGCCCTGGAACCGGTACAAAACTTGTTCTTCGCCTGACGTGCTAATTTTGAACACCGTACCGCATCCACCGTAGCTGGAGCAATAGCTTGAACGGCATCCGGAGGGATTGCATCCACCCAGTCGCGTCGTACCGTATAGCGTACCGCTTACCACCAATAAGGCGCCGGTGGGATCGTTGCCGTCCGACCCGCTCTGAAAGCTATAGAGCACTTTTTCCTGACCGGACGCACTGATACTAAAGACCGTTCCGCATCCGTAGGGCGGGCATCCTGAGCCGCCGTTGCTCGTCACGCCGTATAGCACACCATTCACGGCCGTTAGTTCTCCAGAGGGATACTCACCGTCTGCCCCTCCATTGAAGCTATAGAGTACCTTGTAACCGTTGGCGGTAGTGGGGACGCGGTTTTGAAGTTGACTGATCAGCTGAGTCGGTGGCGGGAAAGCCGACTGTGATCCACCGCACCCCCCAAAAAGCGCAGCAGCGCCGATGCTAAGAGCGGAGCGAGCTAAGGTCCTCAAGCGCGATTCCTCCCAGAAGCCGAACGAACGAGCGGCTAACAACGTTCGGCGTAGCCGTCAGCTATCCCAGCGGAGTAAGCATTTTACGGCGGCAATGGCGCCGACCCCGTTGCCCACCGTGAGCCGCATGCCGGGCGGTAGGTCTGAGGCGTTCATTTCCGAAACAAATTACGACGGCCGTTGAAGAGACGCTTCTTCAGGGGGAAAGAAAATGAGGACCGTAGACCTAGACCGGCACTATGTGCTGATCATTCTTACCGCGATGCTCGCAGGGTGCGGCGTACTTCCCTTCGACTCCACTCAGGGCAGGCTGGCTCAGGATGACATGCAGCCGGCATCCGCAGCCCACACCGATAGACTCTACCTCTATTCTGCCGACTGCTGCGGCGCTCTGAACTCAGGTGGAGTTAAGGTCTACGACCCCAGGCCGCAGCAAGTGGTGCGGCGCCTGATCGGCGGGGCTCAGAATCCAGAGCTCGTACGACTCGATGGAACTGGAACGCTCTATGTGCTCAATGGATCGAAGGCTGGGCCAGGCGGCGTCGCGGTAAGCGAGTTTGACCAAGGCGGTGAGAAGATCTCCCGTCGAGTAGGTCACTTTTACTGGGCGAGGACGTTCGCGCTGGATCGCACGAACAGGCTGTACGTTGCCAACTGCAATACCTGCGTCGATTCCGGAGCCGATCCTCAAGCGAAAGTCCTAGACTCGGTCACCGTGTATGGATTCCATCGAACGCAACTCCTACGCACGATCACGCAAGGCATTCACGCGCCTTCGTCGCTGGCGTTCGATTCTAGCGGCAGTTTGTACGTCTCGAACGGCGGAGTTAAAGGGAAAAATGGGTCAGTTACCGTCTACAGCCCGGGATCGTCAAGGCTGCGCCGTACGATCACGCGCGGGATCGAACACCCCGGACCGCTGGCGATCGATAGGTCCGACGATCTCTTCGTCTCAGACAGCGCTGGACATGGCATGGGTGCAAACGAAATCGTCGAATTCGCGCCCCACTCCGACTCGATCCTTAGAACGATCAGCGACAACGTCGACGGCTATCTTTCGCTGACTCTCGATGGCTCGGGAACGCTCTATGTTTCCAGCTGGCCGGAGGAGCCGAGCGGCGCCGGATGGATTTCCGTTTACGCACCCGGCAGTATCAAGCCCGCATATATCATCACCCAAAAGATCGATGAGCCGGTCAGCGTGGCACTTGGAGGTGACGGTAATCTGTATGTCGCTAACGACGGCGGCTGGACCAGCGTCTACGCGCCGGGTGCCAAGAAGCCGTTGCGAGTAGTTGCGAGCGGAGCGTTAGGCGAACCCCAATCGCTCGCATTTGGCCCCCGCTGAACTCAAGCCCCGCGGCCGCATCGCGCAAGGCTCCGGCCCCGATCGCGTACTCGGCAGAACTAATGGTTAGCGATAAAGCGAGAGAATGACCGAGCAGCCAAACGACGATCGAATGCGGCCGCCGACGTTCTTTACGTTGTTCATGGTTTTGAGCATGAAGTGGGTAATGATCGTCTTTCCCGCTGCGATCATCGTCATTATAGTTATGCCAATATTCCTGCCTAACACGCTTTCGGCGGCACCCCAATGGGTAATGCCCGTGATTGCCGGCGTGGCACCGTTTGCATTGGGGTTGATCTCTGCGACTTGGCCATGGCGGCGAGGTACGGTGAGCGCTGTAGCAGGGCCACGAATTGGCGGCCCAATGTGGCTGTTTTCTGCTGTTCTCAATCGGTTGCTATATCTTATCGTCCTGCCGGTTTTAATTCTTGTTATTGTGCTTCTCGGAAGGTTCGTTCCCGGCGCGCTTGCGATGATCTCCTCGCAGCTAATTTTCACGATTGGCATTGGGGTGGTACTGCTGCTGCTCGGTCTGAGATTGGCCGAAGGCATCCGCCGGTTGCGGTAACGATAAGATGCGCGCAGATCCGCCGCAACCGGCGAAGAGCGCAGCTGCGCCGATGCTCAAAGCGTAGCGGTTCAGCATCGTTACCATCCCGTCGGAGCCGCTCCCGTTAGGGGGTCAATGCGAAGACGGTGCCGTAGCCATGCGCACCACCCGACGCTGTCGTTCCGTACAGCATACCCTTAACGTCGATCAGGCCTGCATAAGGCGATGCGTCGCCTTCGTCGCCGCCGAAGCTGTAGAGTATCGTCTCCGCGCCCTCCGGCGTGATGCTGAACACCGCGCCGTCGCCGTTCGTACCGCCGCCTACTGTCGTGCCATAGAGCTTGCCTTTTACCTCGGTCAGCGATGCCCAGGGATTCGCACCATCGGACGGAGATCCGCTGAAACTGTGCAGTACCTTTTCCGTGCCGTTCGGTGTAACACTGAACACTGTCCCGCAATCGCAGCTGCTCGCGCCACCATCGTCCGTCGTGCCGTACAGCTTACCGCCTAACAGGATCAGGCCTGCGACGGGGCTACGGCCATCGCTTCCCGCGCCGAAGCTGTGAAGCACCTTTACGGTGCCGCTCGTTGTAATGCTGAAGAAGGTGCCGCCGCGATGCTTGCCGCCGGCCGTCGTTGTTCCGTATAGCGTACCTCCTACGTCGATTAGGCCTGCATAGGGAAACGCGCCGTCGTACCTCGGTTTTTCAGAGCTAGACCCTATTCCGTGGAAGTAGTGCAGCACTTTCTCCGTGCCGGCTGTCGTGATGCTAAAGACCGCTCCGCAGGAACCGCCCTTGAATTCGCAATCGTCGTCGCCGCCGATCTTTGTCGTTCCATATAGCGTACCCTTGACGTCAATCAGGGGTGCATAAGGTAGACCGCCCCCGGAAAATCCGCTGAAGGTGTACAGCACTGTTTCGGTGCCGCTTGGCGTGACACTAAAGACCGTTCCGCACGGGGTATAATCGGACGAAGTCGAACCAGGGCAAGGATACGAGCCGCCGCCCGACCCGCCTAAGGTTGTCGTTCCGTAGAGCGTGCCGCCCACATCGAGTAGGCTTGCCTGAGGGTTAAAGCCATCGCCGGTTGCGCCGAAAGCATGCAGCACTTTCTCCGTCCCGCTTAGCGTCACGCTAAAGACTGTTCCGCACCCGTCGCCGGAGCCAGAAGTGCAGTGACCGGATGCGCCGCCCCCGTCCGTCGTGCCGTACAGCGTGCCGCCCACATCGATTAAGCCGGCGAGGGGCTTTGCCCCGTCGCTTCCTCCGCTAAAGCTATACACGATCTTGTGGTTCGAGCCGCCGCCGCGCGCCAAGAGCGCTGAAGTCGCGCCCGGCGCACCGATCGGCGGCTGCGGTGCACCGCACCCAGCGAGAAATCCGGTGGCGACTCCGATGCTAACGAGACACCGAGCGAAATGGTTCATTGCGATTCCTCCAGGATGCCTGAACGGTCGAGTGCCCAGGAGCTTCGCGGCACGCGGCAATTATCCCGGCGGAGCCAGCGTTTACGAAGGGTAGGTGTGGAATGCTCGTTTCCGAAACAGATTACGACAGCCGTAGAAAAGACGCTTCTTCAGGGGGAAGAAAATGAGGACCGCAGACGTAGACCCGCGCTATGCGCTAACCATCGTTACCGCGATCGCACTCGCGGCCTGCAGCGGGCCGCAGCCGCCGATCGGCACTCCGGGGGCGATGCAGCAAACTCGCGCACTCGCTGGTCGCACAGATAACACGAACTACAAAGTCGTGCATCGCTTTCACGGCTCCCCCGACGGGGGCGACCCCGCCGCGAGCCTGATCGACGTGGGTGGCACGCTCTACGGCACGACGTTCGCAGGCGGCACGAACGGCGAAGGCACAGTCTTTATCATCACGCTGAGCGGCACGGAGAGAGTGCTGTATAGCTTTGGCAAAAACCCCGACGGAAATGGTCCTGGGTCAGGCCTGGTCGACGTGAGCGGTACCCTTTACGGCACCACGGAGGACGGCGGGGCACACTACTGCGCCGCTTTCTACACCAACTGCGGAACCGTCTTCAGCATCACGGCGGCCGGCACCGAGAACGTGTTGCATTCCTTCCGCGGCGGCCCTCACGACGGCAACGGTCCAGTGGCGCCGCTGGTTGACGTCAAGGGCGCGATGTACGGCACCACGGAGTATGGCGGCAGGTACTGCTTAGGGACCGGTCTGGTGGGGTGCGGAACCGTCTTCAGTATCAGCAGAGGCGGCGCGGAGCGAATCTTGCACAGTTTCGGCGGTCCACCCGACGGCGCTTATCCTGGAGGCCTCGTAGAAGTAAATGGTACGCTCTACGGAACGACAAACAGGGGCGGTGCGAACGGCGACGGCGCGGTGTTCAGCATCACACCGGACGGCACGGAGAAAGTGCTGCACAGCTTCGGTCCATACTCCCACAGCAGAGATGGCAGCTATCCCGTGGGAAGCTTAGCCGTTCTAGGCGGCGTGCTCTACGGAACGACCGAAAACGGCGGCCGGCACCACCTCGGCGGCACAGTCTTCAGTATTACAACGGGTGGCGCGGAGAAAGTCTTGCACAGCTTCCATTGGGCGCCCGACGGTGCGAATCCGGCATCGGGGCTGGTGGACGTTGCCGGTACGCTCTACGGCACGACGCAAAACGGCGGCGCATACCTTGATCGGGGGACAATCTTCAGCATTACGCCGGCGGGCGCGGAGAAAGTGCTGCACAGCTTCGGTAACGGAACCGATGGCAGTTTTCCCGCGGCCAATATGTACTACGAGGGTGGGAGCCTTTTAGGCACGACCACTCGCGGAGGTATTCGCGCAGGCGTTCATGGTAAGGGCACGGTTTTTTCGCTTACGCCCTAGCCCGTCGGCAACGAGCACGTCTTAGGTGCAGCAGCCGTCGGGCCGCAATGCTGATCTACTTAGCTTCGGAAGTATGAGCAAATGAGAACGTTCGCTCCCATCCTCTACGCCCTTACTGCGGTCGCCGCTATGTCACTTCTCGGCTGCGCCAAGCCGCACTCACAGACTAACGTCGCCGAAGCAACGAAACAAGCGCAGGCGGTCACTGCGCCGGCATCATCTTCGACTTACAAGGTACTGTACCGCTTCGACGGTCGCGACGGATATCCGAACACGCGGTTACTTCGCCTCGGCGATAATTTGTACGGCACTACCTCGGGTGCCGTTTACCGCATCAGTACTCACGGCGTCGAAAAGACGTTATACCGATTTGACGCATCCTCCGAGCCCTTTATGCCGGCGGGCGGCCTCATCGAGGTGAACGGTACGCTCTATGGTACGACGTCCTACGGTGGTACAAGCTCGACCCGCGACGCAAACGGTACCGGCAAGGGCGGCATTTATACGTTAAGCAAACAAGGTAAAGCGAACGTTTTTTACGCCTTTAAGGGTGCGCCCGATGGTGCAACTCCCAACGGAGGTTTGATCGACGTCGGAGGCACGCTGTACGGCACGACGGCTTACGGAGGGTCGAAGTGCCGCCGCATACGGCCCGGCGGTTTTGCGGGTTGCGGAACCGTGTATAGCATCAGCCCGAGTGGTGTCGAGAGGGTGCTATACAGCTTTGGCGGAGGCGCCGATGGGGCAAATCCGATCGGCGCTTTGATTGACGTTGACGGCACGCTCTACGGCACGACGTTCGTGGGCGGCGGTTCGAATTGCCCTATGGGGCGGGGTAACGGCTGCGGAACCGTCTATAGCGTAAGCCCGAGTGGAAAAGAAAAGGTTCTCTATAGATTTCCATCGTGCTGCGGAAATGATGGCGCGGCACCGAATGGCGGGTTGATTAACGTCAACGGCACGCTGTACGGTACGACGCTTTGGGGCGGCACCGGCGACCCCGGCATGGGAACCGTCTACAGCCTTACGGCCGGCGGCAGAGAGAGCGTCCTGTACACGTTTCGGGGAGGCTCGGATGGAATCTACCCTTCGGATTTGATCGAGGTTAACGGTAGGCTATATGGCACGACCGAACGGGGCGGCGATTCGAATTGCGGAACTCTGTTCAGCATAGCCATGTCGCCGGGAGCAAAACAAATGTTACATACCTTCGCTTGCGGCTCAGATGGAGCGAGACCGGGATTCTTGACCGAAGTTCGTGGAAAGCTCTACGGCACAACGAACGGCCCCGAAAACAACGAGCCGCACAATGGTGATGAATCCCTGAACGCTCAAGGAACAATCTTCGCACTGACGCCATAGAATCCGGCCTCTATGCCGTTACGGCGTCCCGAAGCGGAGATGCTCGCTGTTACTGAGGTTTACTTGCCCGAAGATCAAGAGCTGATAGTTGCCGCCGGTGTCCTCGTAGTTGACGGGCGTCGTCGGGAAGTAGAGTATTCCCGCGAAGTTGCAAGTGCAGGTGCTGAAATTGATGGACGCGCCCTGCGAACGGGGCCGATAAAAGAGCATGCCGTAGTCGTTTCCGCTTCTCGGAGCCGACAGCGTCAGGTGTGAATCGCTGAAGTTCGTGTCCTGTACTTTCGCAGCCATGTAGATCGTGACGCCGCTGCCTGAAACGTTCGCATTGTTGACGTGGAACTGACAATTAATCACGTAGAGGCCGGGACTTAGCGTGTCGGTACCGGAGAGAACCAATCCGTTGTAACAGCCTGGGACGAGCGTGAAGTTATTGTATTGCCGGGCGGGGCTGCACTTGGAGATCGACGGCGGATGGTCCATCAGATAGGAACAGCCGAGAAGCGTGGGACACGGGTCGTTCACGGTGGGCCTTGGGGCTGGTGTCGCCTCGGGAAACATCGCCCCGATCTCTTGATTTGCGAATTGCTAAGGTCCGACGCCTCATTCGTGCTAAGGAGATAGATGCACGGACCCCCTATCGAAGCAGAAGCGATCGGCGGCCGCATGTCATCCTGAGCCAGTCTGCCCTGAGCCGAGCCGAAGGGAGGCACGCCGCAGCTTGCGAGCATTGCCAGGGCCACGCAACTGCTGAGCGCAAGGCGACTAAGACCTGAAAGTCTCATGGCGGCATGCCTCCTTAAACCCTGCTGCTGAGTTCGTTCGCTGCGCCACGCCCCTATTCCAGCGAACGACGCGCGAACGAATGTCAGGGTTAGACTCTACGCCGGTTGCTGGGCAGGATTGCGCGCGTGGCGGCGGCCTTTGCGTTTCCGGGATAGTCTGCGCAACTCGAATCCTGGTATACTTGCAGCCCTACCAAAAGCGACGGCGACATCACTATCCGATAACACATTTTGCGTGAGGGTGATCTCTTAAAGGACAAACATGAGTGTAGCAAACAGAAAAATCATCGATTTTCGCAATCGTCCGCCACTCCAGCCCTATAAGGGTCTATACGACCTCAAGAACAACATGCTTATGAAGACCCATCTCAAAGTTAAGAATCGCCCGGCAAACACGGCCTCTCCGGCCATGTCGATGGTTGGGAAGCCCGGAGCAATGGAGCAATGGTGGAAAGAGATCGACGAGGCCGGGATCGATGCGGTAGTCGTCAACGGGCGTTATGCCGGCGGCATGCCGGACTTCACGATGGATAACGACACGCTCGCTAGCCTGCAGAAACAGTATCCGGCAAGGCTCTTTGGCCTTTCACAGATTAACCTCGACCAGGATCCCGACGAGACGGCAAGGGTAGTCGAAAAGGCAATCAAGGAGCAGGGCATGGCCGGTGCCAACCTTGAGCCGGGCTACCAGACGGTTGGCCTGGGGAAGATGGGGACGTTCACGGACGACCCTTCGTTCTGGCCGATCCTCGAGGTGCTTTCCGACGCCGGCGCGTTTCTGCTCATCCAAACCGGACTCTTTGTCGGAACGGATATCTCGTTTAACAATCCGGAAGCCCTAGACCGTATGCTGTTTTCCTTCCCGAAGCTAAACGTGGTCCTCGCCCACGGCGGCTATCCGTATATTCAGGAAGTACTTGGTCTAGCTGCCAAGTGGCCGCAGCTCCACCTCTCGGCTGACGTCTATATGTTTTGGCCGAACGGCTTTCTCTATGCCATGAACTTAGAGCGAATTCCCGAGCAGCTCGTCTTCGGGAGCGCTTTCCCGTTCTGCGATATGAAGACGTATGTCGAGGAGACCTTCAAACTTCAAAAAGAGCACGACGTGAGCGATGCGACGATGGAGAGGTATCTCTACTCCAACGCCGCCCGGCTGCTCAAAGTCGATGAAGCGGGAGCGCGGAAACCCGACGGATCAGTTGCAGCTTCAGTGCCCGCTTAATCGCTCAGTTACACAAGGAGTTCGAAATGACAACAGCAGCCGACGTGGCGGCGCCCCAGATTCCCGTCGGGCTTCAAGGCAAGCTGACTAAGGAAAAGTTTGGACCTTCGATGCCCTCTTACGCGCCGCTCTATCCGTCGTTCGGTCCAGCGGGGTGGTGGTGGACCGATATCGACGCCGTGCTTATCGACTATATGACGGACGCCGAGGCGGCAGCCGAGTTTCTGCCGGCAGGATGCAACCTCATTAGTATCCCGCTGGCTCCGACGCAGAGTGCTGTCAAGATGCTGTTCGCGAACTATCGAGGCGGCACGCTCCCTCCGTACCTTGAGGTCATCCAGAACATCCCTTGCCTCTACAAAGGACAGCTCTACCTCTACGTTTGTCAGATCTGGGTCGACACCGACTCCGCCATGACGTCGGGCCGTGAACTCGGCGGATTCCCCAAGAAGCTGGCTAAGATGGGTATCGACTGGCACGGGGAACTCGGTACGGGCTTTCTGGAACGCTCTCAGGAGCGACCGCTGAGCAGCGGGAATCGCATCGCTTCATACACTTTCAAAAAGACCGGTAAGATGTTGTCGCTCCCGCTGCCGGCGAACAAGAAGCCGACCTTCCCATTCCCCTACAATCTAACCCTGCCGCTTCCCGAGGCCACGGGTAAACCCCAAGGGCTGCCGTTCTCAACGCTCTCAACGCGATTTATCGCGGATATAGGCGGCGACAAAAATCCGTGGGCACTTGCGCAGTTGAACAGTTTGGTTTGGACCTTGGAGAAGGGCGAGTTGTGGGCCGGCGAGGCCAGTCTGGCCTTCCACCCATCGGAGGATGATCCGCTCTACAAACTCCCCGTCAACCAAATCCTCGATGCCATGGTATTCTACGGTGACATGAACGCCAAGGCGGGGATTTGCGAGAACTGGTAATACGCTGCTCTCCGACGGGCTGATATCGGCGGCACTCGACGTGTCGCTGATTATCATGGAAAATGGCGGCTCAACGGTCAGAGCGGAGCGCGCCTTCAACGAAATCCTCAAGGGATCGAACGTCGAAGGCGTCACGACGCTCTGGCGCTACGATTTCGTCGCGGTCACCCGCATGACGGACTCCAAACCAGAAACAACCTTTCGCACCATCCGACCCCCGGGCGCGAATCTTTTGCGCGTTGCCGAAGCGTCGACGCTCGCAGAACGCATCGCCAGTGGCGAGGTCGATCGAGCGAATCTTGCTGCTGAGGTGCGGCGCATCAGGAGTACTGGCTCACCTTACCAGGCGTGGCTGGTTATCTTCGCCGCGGCTTGTGCTTCGGGATTCTTCTCACAATTTATCGGCGGTGATTGGGGTGGTTTCGGCATCGCATTCACCGCCGGAGCAATCGGTCAGACGGTTCGCATTGCACTTCAACCCAGGAACCTCGGAGCCGCAGTCACGACGATGGTGTGTGCGCTTCTGTCGGCAGTAATCGCTGCGTTCGGCCTACGCGCGGGCATCAGTCAAGTTGCCCCCGCGATATTGATTGGATCGGTCGGCTATATGATTCCGGGCCTACCGCTGGTAAACGGATTTATCGACGTAGCCTCTCACCGAAATATATCCGTGGGGATTCAGCGCATACTGAATGCGGCGTTGCTCTTTCTGATACTGGCGATCGGCATCGCAGTCGGCCAGACCGTGGTTGAGATGAAGTGAGCTGACGATGGACATCGCGCCGATGCTGCTCAACAGTATTTGGGCGGGCCTCTTTGCCGCAGCGCTCGCCGTCGTTCTAACGGCGCCGGCTCAGGCCATCGTTCCCAGCCTTCTGTGCGGCTTTGCGGCTCGATTTATTCGAAATGTTCTAATCGGGTGGGGCCTGAGTTCGAGTGGGGCGGTTGTTGTTGCCGCAGCCGGGTGCGTGCTGCTGGCGATCGCACTAACCAGCCGACGCCGTGGCGCTTCCGTGATTGCAATCGTAACCGGCGTTCTCCCACTCGGCGCCGCCGTGGCACTCTTCAACTCCATCAAAGGAGTCCTCAATATTTCGGGCCTCAAGGAGCAGGCACTCATTACAGCATCGGCGCAGCTGGCGGCAAACCTCAGCGCCGTGTTCACCACGACTTTCGCGATGGCTTTGGGGATTGGCCTCGGATTCCTAATCGCACGGTTTTTTGGTTGGGGAAAGGTTTTTCAGAACGTTCCCAAGGCGTAGGGGTGGAACTCATGGTGCTTGCACTTGTACGAGGCTTCCGATCTGGTTCGGCGTTCCGGAAACGATCACGATATACCGGCGTATGCTCGCGTGCTCGCCACGCACGAGCTGTCGAATCGGGCCGATTGCGTTTACGACCTGCGCACCTGCCGGATTCGTCTTAAACGAGGAGAGTAGCTGTAGCGTTCCGCGACCGTCGGGGCGGCTCGAAAGCGCCAGCACGTACGATTCCTTTGGGCGAAGCCCCGTTACCGCGGCTTCGAGCACCTGGACGAGCCCTTGATCGAACAGCGAAACGCTCGTCGGTGATCTGCCGCGCGACGAGGCGTTCTGAGATACCGCGACCAGCGTGAGATGCACGGCGTTGGCGGCCACGCCCAGCGGCTGCAGACCTTCGGTGCCGTCGCCGTTGGGGACGGCGTTGGGCACGTAGACCACCGCTTGCGCCGCCTGGCCGATCGGAATGGTCGCGATCACTCGATTGGTGAGCGTGTCGATTGCCGCCATCTGGTCGGCGTTTTCGAGGCCCACGTAAACACGTGTTCCGTCGCCCGACGGCCAAATGCCGTGAGGTAACTTGCCGGTTGGAATGGTGGCCACTTGAGCGAAGTCGGTAGTCCGGAACACCTTTATTTCGTTCAGCCCGCCGACCGTTACGTATGCGAACGTTCCACGAGCGTTGTGGACGATGTTGACGTGGTTTGTAATTGGTCCGGTATCGATCGTTCGCAGCAGTGTGAACGGTGGGCGAGCGTCAAAGACTTGAGTTTTACCCGAGTCCTTTAACGTGAACCAAACCTGCGCACCGTCCGGCGTCGCGGCGATATTAGGACAGAAAGGACTCGCCTGTGGAACTCGCCCGACGATCTTGTGATCGGCAACCGTAATGATGACGGTCTCGGGCGTAAAGGAGGAACAGACGTAGCCGTACTTTCCATCGGGGGAAAATATCTGCATGCCCGGGCCGTTTGGAACGATGATGCGGGTCTTTTCTTGATACGTCGTGCCATCGAGGACGGAGACGTAGTTCTCGCCGCGCACGGTCACCCATACCTCCGACCCATCCGGCGTGAAGAACGCTTCGTGAGGCGAGCGGCCGACGTAAGTAACGTGTGTCACCCTATTGGTGGCGGTGTCGATGAAATTGACGGCGTTCGATCCGATCGCAACGACCGCTATCGTGCGGCCATCGGAGGAGAACCCCATCCCGTGAACGAGCAGCTGGCCGATATAAAGCGGACTCAAACTAGCGGGATTGGGGTCGCCCAGGCGAATGACGCCCAGCAGCTTATTACTAGCGGGATCGATAACCGAAACGGTATTCGAATACTGCTCGGCCGCATAGACTCGATCGTGATGGCTAATCGGAATATCCGCCGCCGCGGATGAAAATGGAGCCTGACCGGCCGATGCCGAAGCCGTGGCAATAAAGGTCACGCTCAGCAACGATGCGGCTCCTCTTAAGAATCTCCCCATGATTAACGCTCCTTTATCGACTCGCCGACGGAAAGCCTCAATGCTGCAATCTCCTCTTGCTGCGTCACGATAATCTCTTGGGCGAGCCTACGCGTTTGTTCATTGTGCCCGTAACGCAGCTCGGCCTCCGCCATCGCGATCGCGCCGCGGTGGTGGGGCACCATCATATCTACGAAGTCCCGATCGACGTCGTGCGACGGTTGGATATGCATTGCTGCCATCATTCTCACCATGGCGGTGTTCATCGCCGAGATGAACGCAGCTTCAGCAGACTGGCCGCGCGCTGGGATTAGCACTACCGCGACCAAAAGCGCAGTACCAAAAAACCAGCGGCGATTGATATCGAACATCTTCGGCATTTGCACCACTCCCATCGGCTTTTCAACGAGTCCTGCAGCCGCGCGAGCGTGGGACTGTACCCACACACGGGCCATTAGAAATAGCGTACGAGCGCTAGGCCGCTCCCGAGGCGTTGCTCTCCTTTGTCACGGAATCACCACCATGAAACCGGTTGCATGGCGCCCGGTCCTCCTGGCGATTTGCGCTCTTGCGGCGCTCGTCCAGGTAGCGGATGTGCTCGACGCGACCGGAATGGGCGGTGCTCCACCGTGGCTGGGCTGGTGGGGAGCTGTTACTGGCCGCTCTTCTAAGCCTTTTAATCTCGTGGTTCAGGGGTGTCGACCGCGGCGGTCCGGCTGCCCGCGCCGGCCTTCGTCGCGGGGATCTCATCGACATCCGTGCGAACACCTTCGTCGAGCGTTACGCTCTTTCCGGAGCGCCGCTCAATGGACGTCCTCTCACCCTTTCGGTGCACAGGGGTTCGCTGCAACAAGTGCTTACGGTCGTACTGCGCAAGAGCGAGGGTCGGTGTTAGCGCTCTGCAACTCGGACCGTTTCTGCAACAGCGCTCCTCGCGCGATCGTCACAACGCTGCTCGACGAAGGCCAGTACCTCGCCTCAGTGTCGACATTCTACCGAGTCCTACGCGCGCACGAGCTCACGCGCGAACGCCGGGCGGTCGCGTCGCATCCGGCGCGCGTCAAACCCGAACTGGTGACCACCGCGCCCAACGGCCTGTGGAGTTGGGACGTGACCAAGCTCCCTGGTCCGGCGAAGTGGACGTGGTTCAGCCTCTATCTTGTGCTCAAACGCATAACGTGTACGTAAAATCAGCGCAGCCGCACATTAATCACGCGCGACGCGTGGTCTCATTCGAACTGAAAACTTCCGCGATCCAAGGAAGCGGCAGTCCCTCGGCCTTTATCGACCAGGCCGGTGCGCCGGTCGGGTACGAAGATGCAAAACCATTTACGTCGCTGCGACCGTCGAACGGTATGGGATACTGGCTCTTCGATGCGATCGCGGTGCTTGCGGGGCTAAGCGCAGCAACGATAATCGCACAACAGGCGAAGGCTACCGAAATGTGCGTCTCCGCCCGAACAGACTGGCCGCGCAAACGGCAAGGCTCATAAAATCCCGGAAGGGAATGAGCCAAACGTCGTCGCGGCCGGAGAGGCCGAGTGCCCGCCGCGCAAGACGATGAACCGCGAAGCGTAACGCGGCGACGATCCCCAGGAGGGTCAGCCCTACGAGACTTCGCGAGATGGCCAGATAAATGAGCGCCATGGGCAGCGCGTAGATGAGAAACGAGAACGCATAACCGGCCCGCGCGAGCTGGAACTCGGTGCGCGCCCAGCGCAGCTCGTGCGCCCATAGTTCCCCAAACGAGGTCTCCGGAACCGTCGTCGTGACGGTGTAGCGCGACAGCTCGACCCGGAAACCCTTGCGCGCCACGAGCTGGCCGAGTTCGTGGTCGTCGGCAAACGTGTTGCCCAGTGCCGTCAGGCCGCCGATGACGGGGAGCAGCGTGCCGCGCACGGCCATCGTCGCGCCCAAACAGAAGCGCAGCTCTCCGAGTCTCAACGCGACCAAAACCGACGGCGCGAAGCCGTCGTCGATGCCGAGCGCGCCCAGGCGTGAGATCACGTTATCGCTGGAAGTTCCCGAGTAGAGGCAGGTTACGGCGCCCACCGCTTGGCTTTCAAAATCGGCGGCCAGCGCGCGCAGATAGTCGCGCCCCACGCGAATGTCGCTATCGGCGATCACCACGATATCGCGGCTTGTTATCACGCCGTCCTTGGCGAGATTCGCGATCTTGGGATTGCTGAGTTCGCGGTTCTCGCCGAAGACGATGCACGCCCGGCAATTCGGTGAATCCGCGATCACCCGCTCGACGACCGCCAACGCCGGATCGCTTCGTTTGTGGAGGCAGAAGACGACTTCGTGCAAGCCGCCGTAATCCTGATCGCAGAACGAGGCAAGGTTCTCGTAGAGATCCGGTTCGAGGCCGGCGACGGGCTTGAGAATCACGACGCTTGGAAGGAACTCGCTTGCCAGCGGGCACGGCCGTCGCGCGAACTTGGCAAGGGCGCGCGCCGCCGTCCCAAGGTAGATCGCTCCGATGATGGTGACGGCGAGGAAGAAGAGCGAAACGCTCAGCACGTCGCCAGCTCGCCGTACGTTATGCTCGCGATGCCGAGCCGTTCGATCGCGGAGCGCACGCCGGCGCTCGTGAGCGCGGCAAGCTCTCCGCTCCACTGATAGCTCTCGGTCCCGGCGTCCGCACCGCTAAACGCTCCAACTGCCGGGTGGAAGAATATCTCCGTCACGCCGTCGGGCAGATCGGCGAGCATCTGCAGCACGCGTTCCTCCGTGAGCGCTCCGGCCTCGGTCACGCCGAACGCGTAGTCGTTATAGACGACGCCGTCACGCCGCGCTCGAGCGCGCATCAACGCCAGCCACGGGGCGATGCTGCGCGTTCGGCCGAACGGTTCGCGGGGAATGCGGATTGCACGCAGCCCGTATTCGCGGCCGACGCGCAAAATCAGTGCGAAGACCGTTGGATGGACGTGCATGTGAGACTGCGCGTCGGCGTGATCCAGCGCGAGCCCCGTCTGCGCGAAACGCTCGAACTGCGCGCGAATCTCCGCCGCCAGTTGTTCGCGGACCCCCGGGCGGAAGAAGAACCGGACTCCCGCGCCGACCAACTCCGTCAAAAAATTCCCGTTGCGGTCGACGAGATCGGGTACGCGTTGCGGCTCCAGCACCGGCCGCCCGTTGACCAGCACGACGTGGAGACCGACGGCAAGCGAAGGGAGCGCGCGGGCGCGTTCGACGGCGTCGTGCGTCGCCGGCGCGCCGACCATCAGGCTTGCCGAACGTAAAACGCCGTTACGATGCGCCAGCTCGACGGCTTCGTTGACCTCAGGAGCAATCCCGAAGTCGTCGGCCGTGAGGATCAGCCGCTTCAGCGCGCCCTCGAGCCAAGCAGGTTCGCTGCGGCCTCATCGACCAGCCACGTCAACTCACCCGAACTCGGTTGCACGAGTTGCGCCGGATAGGTCAGCGGATCCGACGGCCCCTCATAGACCGCTGCGAGCGCGCGTGCCTTCGCACCTCCCTCGACGGCGAACACGACACTCCGCGCCGCGTTGATCAGCTTCGGTGTCACGGTCACGCGCCAGATTCCCTGCGACTGCGCGTAGGCCGCTTCGACCAGCGAGTCCTCCTCGATAGCCTGCGCGATCCCGGGAAGCAGCGAAGCGGTGTGCCCGTCTTCACCCAGGCCGAGCAGTATTAAATCGAAGCGCGGGCTCGTCCCCAAGTCCGCGCGCAAAATCGAGGCGTACTCGTTGGCCGCTTGACCTGGGTCGGCCTCGCCCCGCACGCGCGCGACGTTCCCCTCGGGGATGGGAACCGCGTCCAAGAAGGCCTCGCGCGCCATGCGGTAGTTGGAACGCTCGTCGTCGGGCGGCACGCAGCGCTCGTCGCCAAAATAGATGAAGATCTCGCTCCACGAAAGGCTCGTACGTAGCGGATCTAGCGCGAGCAGTTCGTAAGCGGCGCGCGGCGTCTTGCCGCCTGAGAGCGCCACGGTAAACGCGCCGCGTTCGGCGATGGCGGCGCCGGCCGCCAAAACGAAAGACTCCGCCAACGCTTGCGCGACCGCGCCGGCATCGGCGAAGACGAGCAGTTCGCCGGGTTGGTTCACGGTGTGGGCGTTCCCGACGCAAGAATGGCGCCCGCAGCGGCCAGCGACGCTTGAAAGACTCGATCGTTGTGACTCGACAGAATCGCGCGCTCGACGAGCGCGGCGACGCCGGGGTTGTTGATTGCGCGAAGTCTCGGGGGCTTCGCGTGTCCGCCGGTCACGCTGAGGTTGATCGTCTCGCCGTGCGGGTCCGCTTCAGCCGCGAAGGTCGAGCGCGGCGAAGTCAGCGCGACGCGCGCAATGCGCCGAAGCTCGCCTTCACGGCGAATTTCAAAAGCGATCGGCTTTCCGTCGGGACCGGTCAGCGAGTCGGCCGAGCCGGGTTTCCAGCCTAAGCGGCTCGCGAGCCATCCGAGAAGATATAAGCCTTCGGGCTCCGAACCGCACCCGATCTCGACGCGCGTCAGATCCAGCAGCTCGCAGGACTCTTCGCCGTCAAAAAGGATCGCGACGCTCTCTTGCCACGGCGCGAGGCGCAGGTAGGCGATGTCGGCCAGCGGCAACTCCGGATGACGCTCGACGTATTCGACGAGCTGGCGCAGCGCGCCGTTCCCGGCGTCCACGAGCGAACTGTTGTAGACCACTGTTCGCGCGTCGCGCGAAAGCTCGCAGAACCGCTCGTCGTCGCCGATTCCCGGCGCGACCCACAGCAGAATCACAGGCGCCTCGGGCAGTCGCAATGCATTCGCCGCCCCGCCTAAGAGCGCGGCGCTGCTTCCCTTTGCGCCGATTTCGATCCAATCGTCGCCCTCAACGTGATGCATTCCCTCACTCTGGGTGGCGTCGAAGAGGATCACGCGCGATGGATGTTTTGCCGCGAGCGTGTGGATGCGGTCGCGCGCAAGCGCGCCGATCGCGGCGTCCTCGAAGAAGACGATGATGGTCATCGTGGCAACGTAGACCCCGCCGCCGCGCTCGCGCGCGCGTTCGTCGAGTTCTTTCAAAACGAGTCCGAACGACACGGCTAAATACGGCGCCAGTCGGAGAAGAGGTGCTGCGCGCTTTGCGGGCCTTGGCTTCCGGCGGCGTAGTTCGGGAACGTGAAGTCCTTGGTATGCTGCCAAACCTCCAAGATCGGCGTGACAATCTCCCAAGCTCGCTCGACGGCGTCCCAACGCGTGAAGAGCGTCTGGTCGCCCTGGATCGCATCGCCGATGAGCCGCTCGTACGCCGGCGGCGACTGAACCCCGAAGCCGGTGCCGTAGCTAAAATCCATGAAGACGCTGCGGATGTGTTCCTTGGGTCCGGGAACCTTGGCTTCGAAGCGCATCGAAATGCCTTCGTCGGGCTCGATCTTGATCACCAGCACGTTGGGCTCGATTTGATCGGTCGCCTCGCCATAGAAGCGATGGGGGATGGGCTTGAACGTCACGGCAATCTCCGAGACCTTGCGCGCCAACCGCTTTCCGGAGCGCAGATAAAACGGAACGCCGGCCCAGCGCCAGCTCTCGACCATGAGCTTGACCGCGGCAAAGGTCTCGGTGTTGGAGTCGGGTGCGACGTCTTGCTCCTGGCGATACGCTTTGACCGCGGCGCCGTCGACGGTTCCCGTGCCGTACTGCCCGCGCGCCGAGATCGACCAGACGTCGCCGTGCGCCGGCGGCAGAATCGCCGAAAGCACTTTGTACTTTTCGTTGCGGATGTCGTCGGCGTGCGAGCTGATCGGCGCCTCCATCGCGACCAGCGCGAGCAGGTTGATCACGTGATTTTGAATCATATCGCGCAGCGCGCCCGCGCTATCGTAATAGCCGCCGCGCTCTTCGACGCCGATCGACTCGGCCGAGGTGATCTGAATGTTCTGCACGTAGTTGCGGTTCCAGATCGGCTCGAAGATCGTGTTGGCAAAGCGCAACGCGATGATATCCTGCACCGGCTCTTTCCCGAGATAATGGTCGATGCGGTAGATTTCGTTCTCGGGAAAGACGCCTTCGATCGTCTGCTGCAGCTTTCGCGCCGACTCGAGGTCGGTGCCGAAGGGCTTCTCGACCACGATGCGGGTCCAACCGTCGCCGTCTTTGTCGAGGCCGGCTGCCTTGAGCTGCTGGATGATCTCGGGAAAGACCGGCGGCGGCGTCGCCAGATAAAAGAGGTGATTGCCGGCGGTTCCGAACTCGGCGTCGTTCTTCGCGAGCCGCTCTTTGAGTACCAGAAAGTGCGCTTTGTTGGAAAAATCGGCCGTTACGTAACTGATTCGCTTCGCGAAATCTTCCCAGAGCGGGCCTTGCGGCTTGCGGTCCTGCGGCATGAAGAGGTCGAGCTGCTTGCGGCAATACTCGCGGAACGCGTCGTCGCTGAACGACGTTCGCGAAAAACCGACGAGCGCGAACGCCGTCGGAAGCATGCCGTGCAAGTGCATCGAGTAGATTGCCGGCAGCAACATCCGCTTGAACAGGTCGCCGCTCGCGCCGAAGAAGACCGCGCTGCACGGCGTGGTGATGCCTTCGCTAGGCAAGCCCGTGCGCAGCGGGTTGGTCGCGACTCCGTCAACCATGCTCGGCCTTGACGGCATGGCCGCCGAACTGATTGCGCAGCGCGGCCACGACCTTGGCGCTAAACGATTCGTCTTGGCGGGAGGCCATCCGCGCGAGCAGCGAGAGCGTGATGACCGGCGCCGGAACGTTTTCGTCGATGGCCGCCGCGACGGTCCAGCGCCCCTCTCCGGTGTCGTCGACGTAGCCGCGAATATCCTTGAGGCCCGGGTCGTCGCGAAACGCCAGAACCAACAACTCGAGCAGCCACGAACGAACGACGCTGCCGTGGCACCACAGCTCGGCAAGCTGGCCGAGATCGTACTGGTACGCAGATTTTTCGAGGATCTCGAAGCCCTCGCCGTAGGCTTGCAGCAGCCCGTACTCGATGCCGTTGTGAACCATCTTGGAGAAGTGTCCCGAGCCTGCGGGACCGACGTGCGCGTAACCCTTAGGCGGGGCCAGCGTCAGAAAGATCGGCTCGCACTGGCGCACTTGCTCGTCGTCGCCGCCGACCATGAGGCAGTAGCCCTCTTTCAAGCCCCAGACCCCGCCGCTCGTGCCGGCGTCGATCAACGAAACGCCCTTGGCTTTGCAAGCCGCGTAGAGTTTCAAGCCATCCTTATAGTTCGTGTTTCCGCCGTCGATGATGATGCCGCCGCCGCCGATGGCATCGGCCAGCTCCGTGATCGTCTCGTCGGTCGGGGCGCCGGCGGGCACCATGACCCACGCGATTTTCGGCGGCGTCGTAAGTTTGGCGACCATATCCGACAGGCTCTGCGCGCCGGTCGCACCCGCGCCGGCGGCGGTCGCGACCGCCTTGGGGTCGCGGTCGTAAGCGACGACCTGATGACCGCCCGCGATCAGACGCTGCGTCATGAAGTTGCCCATCTTACCGAGGCCGACCATTCCGAGTTGCATCGCGTCTTACCGAACCTTTCCCTGGCGTATAAGTGTAGCGAGAGTGAGGCACCCCATTGCTTCGGGGACGCCCGCTTTTTCGCATCCGGCGAAAAAGCTACTCCCTGACTCGTCGCTCCGGCATCCATGCCTGCGCTCCTCGCTCAGAGGCCCCGAAGCAATGGGGTGCCTCACTCTCGCCACACTTATACCCGGGCCGCGAGCGCGTCGTCGACCGCGGCCAGCAGCGCGCGCAGCGCGGGTTCCACCGCGCCTTTGAGATGAACGCGCACGCCGCGGCGCCCGCGTTTGTCCAGCGACATCCAATCGCCAAGCGCTTGTGCCGCAAGAAGCGTGCGAAAACCGACCTTCATGCCCGGAATCATCGGATCGTCGGGATCATCGGCCGTGATCTGCAGCACGACGCACGTATCGGGACCGCCTTTGTGGAGCTGCCCAGTGGAATGCAGGAAGCGCGGCCCGAACCCGACGGTCGTCGCGACGCGGCGCGCGTCGCGGATCTTCACGCGCAGTTCTTGGAGAAGATCGGTATGCGTCGGATTGCGTGCGATATAGGCCGTGATGGCGTTGTAATCGTGCAAGCGCAACTGCCCAAAGAGCCCCGCCAGCCCCTGCGTTGCGCTTTGCGCGGTAAGCGCGCGGCTTCCCGAAAGGTAGGTCACGCTGAAGTCCGTACCTTCGACGTCGGCCTTGGGCTCGTCGAACTTGCCGTTGCGCGCGTACTCGGCGAGCAGCGCGACGGTATTATCCTTCGATTCTTGCACGTTGGGCTGATCGAAGGCGTCGATGCCGAGAATGACGCCCGCCGCGGCCACGGCGATCTCCCAAAGATAGAACTGTTCGCCCACGTCGTAGGCATCGTTCATCTCCAAGCGGATCACGGGATGGCCGGCCGCCTCGAGTGCGCGCAGCTTATCGGCGACGCCCGGCTCTGGATCTGGCAGATTGGCGCCGACGTACACGAAGACGCGGTCGTCGGAGTAGTTCGCGGGTTCGCCGAGCGGCTCGCCTTCGATCGGCACGATGCCTCGCCCGAGTTTGCCGGTGGATTCGGCGATCAGTTGTTCTGCCCACGCGCCGAAGGCCTTGACCTGCGGATGCGTGACGATCGTGAGCTTGTCGCGGCCGTTCTTCGCCAGCCCGCCGATGGCCGCACCGAACCGAACGCCCGGAGCGCTGCGAGAATCGACCGTGCGATCGTTGGCGTGCATCGCCCCAAGTGCGCGATCGAGCAGCAGGTTGATGTCGTACCCGGCAATCGCCGACGGCGTGATGCCGACGAATGAGAGCGCCGAGTAACGCCCGCCGATATTCGGGTCGTTCTTGAAGTCGTCGCGGAACGACACCTCTTTCGCCTCTTTGTCGAGCGACGTTCCGGGATCGGTGATCGCAACGAAGTTGCGCCCGGCCTGCGCCGATCCGACCTGCTTGCTGACCTTATCGTGAAAGTATGCGTAGAAGGCGTTAGGCTCGGTGGTCGTGCCGCTCTTGCTGGAGATGATGAAGAGCGTCTCGCCGACGTTTATTTTCTCTTCCAGCTCCTTGATCTGTTGCGGGCAGGTGGAGTCGAGGACGTACAACTGCGGGTAGCCGTCGCAGCGTCCGAAGGTATCGGCGAGAATGTCGGGGGCCAGCGAGCTTCCGCCCATGCCGCAGACCACCGCAAAATCGAAGTGCTCCTTCGCTTCTTTCGCGAATGAGCGCAAACCGGGGACTTCCTCGAGCATGCGTTGCTGGATGTCGAGCCAGCCCAGCGATTTCTTGATGATCGCCGCGTCGTCGGGCTGCGTGGACCACAGCGTTGCGTCGTGCGCCCAAATTCGCTTCAGAAAATCGGCCGATGCGAGCTGCTCCAGCGCTCCGTCGTAGCCCGGTTGCGAGGCGCCGAGCGCGAGCTGCACGCGCTCGGCCCCGCCCGACTCGAGGAGCTTCTGCTTGTAGACGATCGCGCCGAGGAGCGCAGCGAACGAATCGCAGAAGAGCGTAACGCCGTCGACTTGCAGGTCGTGCGTGACGTCGAAGAGCGAGATCTTCGCGTCTTGTAGCGCGCGCATCTGGTCGTTGGCGCCGCCGAGGTCGCTCTCGACGGTGTCGGCGACGACCGTCCCGTGATCGAGAAGGGCCTCGAGCGTCGCCGGCGGCATCGTGTTGACCGTGTCCGGACCGACGACCGTCTCAACATACATCAGGTCGGCATAGTGCGGATTCTTCGTCGAAGTCGAAGCCCAAAGCGGCCGCTGCACCGCGCCTCCCTTGGCCTTGAGCGGCTCGAACGCGCTTCCATAGAAAATTTCTCTAAATTTCTGGTAGGTGAGCTTGAGATTGGCAATGCCCGTCTTTCCCAGCAGATGTTCGAGCTTTTCGCCTTTGCCGATGCGGTCTTGCAACAGCTTATCGACGGCGGTGTCGATCCGGCTGACGAAGACCGAGTTGACCGAGCGGATTCGGTCGATCGGCTTGCCCTCGGCAACGCGCCGCTGCAGGCCTTTGACGTACGCCAGCGCGGCGCGTTCGTACATCTCAATCGAAAAGATCAGCGTCACGTTGATGTTATAGCCGCGATAGATGGACTCTTCGATCGCCGGCAATCCGGCCTTCGTCCCCGGGATCTTGATCATGACGTTGGGGCGCTTCACGCGGTCCCACAGCTCTTTCACCATCGCGATCGTGCCGCCGGTGTCGTTGGCCAGCAGCGGTGAGACCTCGAGGCTGACGAAACCGTCGTTCCCGCCCGACGATGCATAGACCGAAGCGAAGGCGTCGCACGCGCTTTGAATGTCGGAGACTGCCAGGTCCCAGAAGAGCGCGTCGGCACTCTTCTCCGAGCCGATCAGTTGGCCGAGCTGTTCGTCGTAATCGTTGCCGGCGCCGATCGCTTTCTCGAAAATCGTCGGATTGCTCGTCATCCCGCGCAGGCCCTGATCGATCATCCGCTTCAGCTCGCCCGACGCGAACATGCTGCGGCGGAGGTTGTCGAGCCAAACGCTCTGCCCGTCGTCGAGCAGTTGCTGGATCTGGTTCTTCATCGGTCTCTCCTAACGAACGGCGAGTGCGAACTTTTCGAGGGCGACGTTGGCGACGTTCTCCGGCGTAAAGCCAAACGACCGCGCGATGTCGGCGGCCGGCGCGGATGCGCCGAAGTGATCGATCCCGAAGGCAAAGCCGCGGTCGCCGACATACTTGGACCATCCCAGCGTCGCGCCCGCTTCTATTGACATGCGGGCCGTGATCCAGGGATGCAGCACCTCGTCCCGGTATGACTGCGGCTGGGCGTCGAAGAGTTCCCAGCACGGCATCGAGACGACCCGCACCCGCACGCCTTTGCCTTCCAGAATCTTTTTGGCGTCGACCGCCAGCGAGACTTCGGAGCCGGTCGCGATCAGAACGAGATCGGGGTCGCCACCGCCGGCTTCGGAGAGAACGTAAGCGCCGCGACTCACGGCCGCATCGCGCGCCCCCAGGAACGGAACCTTTTGGCGCGTGAGAACGAGTGCCCAGGGCGCGCCCTTGCGCGCCACCGCGAGCTTCCAGGCTTCGAGCGTCTCCAGCGAATCGGCCGGGCGCACGACGAAACAGTTCGGTGTGGCCCGCAGCGTTGCGAGCTGCTCGATCGGCTCGTGCGTCGGGCCGTCCTCTCCGAGGAAGACCGAATCGTGCGTGAAGACGTAGATCGAGTGAATCCCGGTCAAGCAGCCTAACCGCAACGCGGGCTTGAGATAGTCGACGAAGTTGAAGAACGTGGCGGCAAATGGAAGCAGGCCCCCATGCAGGGCGATGCCGTTGCTGCACGCCGCCATCGTATGCTCGCGCACACCGTAATGAATGTTGCGGCCGCCGTAGTTTCCCGGCTCGAAGTCGCCGCAGTTTTTGAGATAGGTCTTGGTCGACGGATCGAGATCGGCCGATCCGCCGACGAGTTCCGGCAAGCTCGCGGCAATGGCATTCATCACCGCCCCGCCCGCATCGCGCGTGGCGACGCTGCCGTTTTCGGCATCGAAGCTGGGCCACGGGAGATCGCTGGGCACTTCGCCGCGTAACGCGCGCTCGAGTGTCGCCGCGAGCTGCGGATTCGCACGCTTCCAAGCGTCATAAGTCTCGTTCCAACGGCCCTCCAGCTCCGCGCCCTTCGCGCCGATTTGCCGGTAGAACGCCAGCACGTCGTCGGGCACGTAGAAGTCGGGCTCGAGCGGCCAGCCTAGCTCTTCCTTTGACTTGCGCACGTTCTCGGGGCCGAGCGCCTCGCCATGAGCTGAAGAGTTGTCTTGGCGCGGCGAGCCATAGCCGATGTGCGTGCGCACCGCGATGAACGACGGCCGGTCCGTCACGTTTTTAGCGACTTCGATCGCCTGGTCGATCGTCGCGACGTCGTTGCCCTTATCGATTGGAACCAGCTGCGTATGCCAGCCGCTGGCGTCGAAGCGCGCGATCGGATCGTCGGTGAGCGTGATGTCCGTCGGGCCGGCGAGCGAAACCAAATTGTCGTCGTACAAGACGATGAGCTTGCCGAGCTTGAGATGGCCGGCGAGGGAGAGCGCTTCCTGGCTGATGCCTTCCATCAGGTCGCCGTCGCCGCAGATGCAGTAGGTAAAGTGATCGACGATGGCTTGGTCCTCGCGGTTGTTGACCGCTCCCAAATGCGCCTCGGCGATCGCCATGCCGACCGCATTGCCGACCCCTTGCCCCAGCGGCCCGGTCGTGGCCTCGACTCCCGGCGTGCGCTCCGCCTCCGGGTGCCCCGGCGTCTTACTTCCGAGTTGTCGAAAGTGCTCGATATCGTCGAGCGTCAGGTCGTAGCCGGTGAGATACAGGAGCGCGTACAGCAGCATCGACCCGTGTCCGGCCGAGAGCACGAAGCGGTCCCGGTTCAGCCAGTGCGGGTCTTTGGGGTTGAACCGCAAGTGGCGGGTCCACAGCGTGTAGGCCATCGCCGCCGCGCCCATCGGCATGCCGGGATGGCCGGAGTTCGCCTTCTGGACCGCGTCAACGGCCAGAAAACGGATAGCATTGATTCGCTGCTCGTCGGCGGGCGAGTTCGGCACGACTACTCCTTTCCCGTGGTGGCCTATGATAATGCGAGGCGGGGGCGCGCTTCCCTGGCGCCGTAGCACAGGCACCGTGACCAAGGACGAACTTCAAACGCGGATCTCGGCGCTGGCGCAGGGCGAGGGCGACGTGCGCGGCCGCGAGGGGCGCGCAGTCGACCGGGTGATCGCAATGCTCGATGCCGGCCGGCTGCGAGTCGCCGAGCCCGGCGACGACAACTGGGTAACCAACGTTTGGGTAAAGCAAGCTATTCTTCTGTACTTTGCGCGCCGTTCGGTCGATTGGATGGGCGACCGCGATCGCGACGCGCTGGTGTATTATGATAAGCTACCCGTGAAACGCAACTACAAGCGGCTCGGCGTTCGCTGCGTACCGCCGGGCGTCGCGCGGTACGGGAGTTTCCTTGGGCGCAACGTTATCCTGATGCCTGGATTCGTTAATATCGGCGCCTACGTCGACGAAGGCACCATGATCGACACGTGGGCGACCGTAGGCTCGTGCGCGCAAATCGGCAAGGGCGTGCATCTTTCGGGCGGCGTCGGGATCGGCGGGGTGCTCGAGCCGCCGCAAGCCACGCCCGTCATCGTGGAAGACGGCGCCTTCATCGGTTCGCGCTGCATCGTAGTGGAAGGCGTGCGCGTCGAGCGCGAGGCCGTTCTGGGAGCCGGCGTCGTCGTAACGGCCAGCACACCGATCGTCGACGTGCGCGGCGCGGCCCCGGTTCGCAGCAAAGGCCGCATTCCGGCGCGCGCCGTCGTGATCCCCGGAACGCTGCCGAAGCAGTTCCCCGCCGGCGAATACGCCACGCCCTGCGCGCTCATCATCGGCACCCGCAACGAATCCACCGACCTAAAAACCTCCCTAAACTCCGCCCTCCGCGCCTACGACGTAGCCGTCTAGCGTCATGCCGATAGTGTCATGCAGTAGTGTCGTGCTGATAGTGTCATGCAGTAGTGTCGTGCTGATATTGTCATGCTGAGCGCAGTCGAAGCACGAAGGGAAGCCACATGAACCCGCGCGTCCCCGAAATTGCACCTTCGCTCATCCGCCAGCTCAACGCCAAAAAGCGCCCGACGTCGATCGACTTGGGACTCGGGGAGCCAACACTGCTGCCGCGCATGGAGTATTTCGAGCGCGCGATGGAACGCGTGCGAACCAGCGGCGTCAAGTACACGCCCAACGCCGGGGATCCCGAGCTGCGCGAGCTCATCGCGCGCCACTACGCGTACCCCGGCATGGAGAAGCCCGAGAGCGTTTGCATCACCATCGGCTCGCAAGAGGCGATGTACGTAACGCTCAAGACCCTGCTCGATCCCTCGCGCGACGAGTTGCTCGTCGTGGAGCCGGCCTTTCCGTCGTACGTCAAGATGGCGGCGCTCGAGGGAATCGACGTGCGCGTCGTCTCGATGCTCCCCGACGACGACTTCGAGTTCGATGCCGAGCGAATCATCGCCGCGATCGGCGAGCGAACGCGCGTGATCGTGATCTGCTCGCCCTGCAATCCAACGGCCCGCGTCATCTCCCGCGACGCGGCCCAGGCGCTCGTCGAGGCGCTATCGCGGCGCCCGGGCGACCCGATCTGGCTGATCCACGACGAGATCTACCGCGAGCAGCTGTTCGTCGACGACGCAGCCGATCTCGCGCGGCTTTATCCTCACACGATCGTCGCGAACTCGCTGAGCAAGAGCAATGCCTTGACCGGACTGCGCCTCGGATGGATCCTCGGACCCGGCGCGTTTGTGGGGCAAGCGATCAAAGTGCACGCCTGGGCGGTCTCGTGCGCCGATACGTTTGCCCAGTATATCGCCCTGGAAGTCTTTCGCGATCCCGGAAACCTGCAAGAGCACGCGCCTTGGTACCGGGAGCACCGCGCGCTAGCGCGCGAAGCGCTCGAAGAGAGCAGCCTGCCGTTCGTCGATCCTGAGGGCGCCTTCTACGTCTGCGTGCGACTGCCCAACGGAACGCGGTCGCTCGATGCCGCCCACGATTTAATCGGACGCTTCGACGTCGTCGCGATTCCCGGCATCGCATTCGGCGAATCTCTGGAAGGCTGGCTGCGCCTAAGCTTCGTCGCGTCCGCCGAGCGCATGCGCGACGGAGTAGCGCGCATCGCCGAATACTGCGCAAAGCTCCCAGTGTCGTGCTAAAGCCGGGGTACTTACCTTTGGTCCCCCCGAGCTTGCGCCATTCCTGGGAACGTGGATTCGGGACGAACTCTCCGTTTCGCGCAAGACTGCGAACCTGACCCTCGGCAAGGAAGAGTTCAAGAAGCTGTACGCTTGCGGTTCCCACGAGGAGCTCCAACGATGTCTGGCCGCGGATCCGGCTCTCGCCGAAAAATATAAGCGGCGGCTAAGCCTTTCAGGAGGGCAGAGTTTCCTACTGATTGCTCCGAGGGAGCTGACGTCACACTCTACCAGACCAAACGGGACGCCGCGTACGGTGACGTACCCCGTACTGGGCGTTCGCAAGGAAGCGCGTACGACGATAGTTGAGACGACGTACCGCGGCAGCCGCATGGGGCTGGCGTTGCGCATGACAAAGGAATGGCTCCTCGTGAGCGAACGCTACTACGGGCGAAATGCTCAACTTTTTCCGCGCTCACCCGTCTTTCGCTATTACCGGGTTCCCACGTAGGCCAACCCGGTCGGTTGGCTGAAAGGCGCCACGCACTCTCCGGCGATACTACCCGATCATATTCTGTAAGAAGCCGCAAGGCAAGCGATTACGCGTGACTCGCGGTGCGCAGTTCGCGGTCGACCCGTGCTAAGAAAAAGTTAACCGGGATTGGCGCAGAATATCTTTGTGCGTTGCTGTCGCTAAGCCAGTCTTGCTAGCAATGCATTTTCTAGCTAACTAATTAACGCTAGCGTCTTGACTGGGGGGCAGAGAGATAGAATGTCGTTACGAGGCAACGAAAGTTTTTTAGACTTACGCAAACGTCACGACAGTTGCTCAACTCCACAAGAAACGTGCCTGGGGGCGCGAAGTCGCCTCCGTCGAACTCGACGATAAGGCTTCCAGCCTTTTGGGGGACGGGCCTATCTGAATCTGCTTCCCATGGCGCAAGTAGGCAGTCGGACACTATGATGTCTGCGGGATTCGTTATCGCGTTATCGTTGCATGGGCGATGTAGATTGCGTCATTGGTGACGTGTAGGTTATTGCCATAAAGCCGGCAACCGTGAATAAGGCTCTGCGTTGCCCCCTCCAATATGATATGATTTACTGACTCATTCGTGCAATCGTAAAGGCTGACGCTCGTTTCCTGGCCGCTCGTCGTCATGTCCACGGCGCTATTCTTGTTCATTCCCGGCTTCCAATGGAAGCGGACGATAGAAATGCGGTAACCGCCGCCACCGATACAATCGCTGCCTCCATCACCTTTGAAGGAGCCAAGGTCGGCCTCGCAATCGATAACTCGTGTGAACCTCGCATTCTGTCCGGAAATCCAAAGGCCATATCCCCAGACGTCGTAGAGGTTGACTCGCTCGATCATACTGCGCGCGGAGCAGAGAATGCCGGAGTATAATGCGGACGTGCCGGGGCTTTCCAAATTCTGAGCCTGGCCGTCTATCGTCATGTCTTCGACGCTGCAGTCGGTTACATTATAATGCGCTAGATCCAAGATAAAGGAGAGGTCAGGCTCGGCGGGTGAGGCGGCGCCCGTCCATGTCTCGGGGTTGAGTCTAATCGTCGTGGAGTCTTTGCCCTCGCCCACGCACCGCGTGTAGGAAACCTGTCGCGTGAGAGGGCCACTAACCAAGTACGTACCGCTGGGAAAGTATACGATTGCGCCCCCGTTGGTGTGCGGTGGGTTGGCAGCGGGTACAGCGGCGAAGGCAGCATTTATCGCGGCCGTATCGTCGGCCACACCGTCACCGAAGGCGCCGTAATCCGTCATAACGTTAAGAACGGTAAGATTACCCACGAATGTTCCTTTCTGGATAAAATGTCTCTTTATGTCGCGCGATTAGGGCGCGCTAATTGTCGAGCCAAAAGGCTCCCCGGTCATCCCATCGAATTTGCGCACGAGCTTGCCGGCCGGATATTTCCAAACACCTGCGAAATCCGAACTTGGGTCGGGACTGATTAGCTTTCCGCGGTAAAAGGTGAACTGATCGGTGGCTTTCGCGCCCGCGAGAGGTGTTGTCCGGACGATGTCCGCAACGGAGTTAGAAATGCGCACCTGGTAGATGTTATTGTCTTCGCCATCTCCAACCGTGAGGTACCCGTCGTGTGCCTGGATTCCGCCAAGATACTCGATCGGCTTGCTCAGGGCGAAATTCGTGAACGTATGCGCGCCGTGCGGCAGCTCGCTGATGAAGTTCTCGTTATAGTATGTAGAATCGTCGCTTGCGAAGAGATTGCCCTGCGAGTCATAAGTGCAGAACCAAAAGTTTGCGTTGGGGTCGTCAATTCTCTTGTTTGACCAACGTCTCCCAGGCTCAAACACGTAGATGGCGGCGGTTTCCGAGGCCACGGCCAGGTTACCGGTCTTTGGGTCCACGGCGCAATCGATCGGAGTGGCCGCGCCCTTTAGCGTTCGAATCGGTGAGCTGCCGCCGTGCGCGTATTCGACCACGTCTCGACCATAAGAGTCGGTAACAAAAACGTTGCCGGAGGCATCGGAGCAGAGCCCTTCAGGCGTGAAGAAATCGGTAAGAATGCCTACCACGCGGCGCGAAGGATACTCAAAAACGTACACGCCTGAAAGCACGGTCGAGATATAAAGCAACGTGTGCTGCTTTGCCTCCGGTAGCATCCAAGACTTGCGGAGTTCCGTGCCTGGTGGTGAGTTACGATCCGTTTGAAAATCCGTACCCAGTGGCTGCGTTGATCCGGCGCAGCTGGTACAAAACGAAACAGCCAGCCCTATGACTAGGGCACGGCTCACGGACGTTAAGAGCATGTTGGTTCGCCTTTCGGATGACCTACCGGGCCACATTGCTTCG
>Ga0070733_10000470_pt1 | contig 32885 bp, 25 predicted proteins | sample Coa_R1_9_FD_66450 | JGI IMG/M metagenome (GOLD analysis project Ga0070733, IMG submission 66450) | Surface soil microbial communities from Centralia Pennsylvania, which are recovering from an underground coalmine fire - Coalmine... | ecosystem: Environmental > Terrestrial > Soil > Unclassified ...
TCGACGCTGTACCAGACCCGCTCCACAGGTCCGCTGGCGAGTCCCGCCAAGGACAAGTCCACTAGCGAGTTGCCGACCGGATACCATTTCGTGGCCGGAGATTGCGCCCACGCGGCGGCGATTGCCAGACCGATGATCGCACCTGTGACAATCCGCGCCAGTACTGTGGCCGTGCTACGCATCAAGTGAGTCCATTGTACCCTGATCCATCGGCGTTTCTCTCGGGAAACTGCTGATTCCAGTAACCCTTGGCTCGGGAATCGTCCTGGGTGGTGCAATTGCATGCGCTTCTTCTTGTGTTAGACTAGGCTTTCTCGCGGGTTCGAACGCTTTTCGCCGACCCAAGGGATTAGTTTACCCATGCACCGCGAACCTCAGAAGCGGATGGTGAAGTTGTCGCTGCTTCTTGCAGTTGCGGGCTCAGTGTGCCTGGCCCAATACCCCTATATACCCTCCAACGCCGACGGTTACTCCGCACACGTATTGACGGTAACGGGACAGGTTTCGATTCTCAAGGATTCCCGCCAGGTTGCTCTCTCGCCCGGCGATCAGGTGCAGGTGACTCAGGTCATTGTGAGCGGCCCGGATGGCCATGCCATGTTACAGGTGTCCGACGGCAGCACTATCGAGGTTTTCCCCAACTCCCAACTGGTGTTTCGCCATAACACCGGCGACTGGAAGGACCTGCTGGACCTGATCATCGGCAACATCCGCGTGCACATCGAGCATCTAGCGGACAAGCCGAATCCGACCCGGATCATGACCCCGACGGCGGTCATTTCCGTGCGCGGCACAACTTTCGATGTCAGTGTCGAGGAAGCCGACGAAACGACCCAGGTGGACGTGGAGGAAGGCGTGGTGGTGGTGCAGCATAAACTGCTTCCCACGGATCGCGTGGCAACCTTGCACCCAGGAGAATCCATCCGCGTCTACAAGAACGTCCCGATCGCTTCGAACACGCTCGACAAGAGCACGATCATCCGGTTTGTCGTGAACATGGCCAAGGAAGCCGTCCTGGTCATGACTTCGCACGGTGGCAAAATCACTCTGCCCGGCGGTAACCTGCCACCCGCCCCATCCGACACGTGCAAGCCCGGCGTTCCCGGATGCCCCGGCGCGCCACCACCGCCCCCACCCCCAAACTAGGCTGGCGGCTCGCAAGCTTTCGAGCGCGTGTGCCAAACTGGCGGTAGGCGTATGCGAACCCTCGTTGCGTTTTTCTCGCTCTTCCTGACTGTCCGCGCCCAGGCTCCGCAGGCCACCCCGCAGCCCAGCGTCGCCACCGAATGGGACACCTCCAAGACCATCGCCGCGTTTTCCGATCAAGCCAAGCGCCTGAAGCCGATCCTGGACCAATTGACGCCGCAGCAATGGGTCACCCAGGGTGCGCCGCAAGGCTATGTCACGCAGTGGCAGAACGTGGAAAAGGAGCTGAGCTACGTCGGCACCTCCGCCCAGACGTGGGAGCGCGACCCGGAACGGCTGACGCTCGCGCTGGATACGCTGTTTCGCTGGGAACGACTGGCGGGGGATTTGAATTCGCTGGTGGACGGCGTGCGGCACTATCAGAATCCGGCCGTGGGCGATCTGATGGTTTCGGTGTTAGGGGAGAATTCCTCCAATCGCGAGCTCTTGAAGCAGCACATCACCGATCTGGCGGCGCAAAGGGAGGAGGAATTCGCGGTGGTGGACAAAGAGGCGCAACGCTGCCGCGGACAAGTTACCCGTCCCGCTCCGGCGCCCTCCGCCGCGCCCAAGCCCGCCGCACCTAAGCCCGCCGCGCCGAAACAGGAGGCCAAACCCCAATGAACGAACCCGTCACCTTCGCATGCAGCATCTGCGGAGAGCCGTCCACCGAGATTTGCGTGTATTGCACCAAGGACGCCTGCCCCAATCATCGCTGCGAAAAATGCCAGAGGTGCAGCGACTGCTGCCAGTGCGAGCTGCGCCGGCACATGGATTGACTCGCTGATCCGAAGGCCTGGTAGTGGTCTTCTGGAACCTCCGATACCCACGCTTTGGGAATTTGGACGCATAGGATGGCCACAATGCGCACTCAAAGGCTCACCTGGGATAAAGCGGGGCGCCGATCCCGTCGATAGCATCTTGCAGATGCGTACCCTTGTTTGTTTCTTGATCTGCACGATCGGGTGCCAGGCGCAGCGGCCTGAGGACCAAGTTCTAGCCGTATACAGCCAGATGGAGAGGGCCGAGCAAACCGGCGACGGTAACGCCTGGGTCGGACTGTGGTCCCGCGAATCGGCGCCGAACGCGGAGAAGATGCGGCCCTATCTGCGTCCGCGTCCCGATGCGCATTACACGTCGTCCAAGACTTTCGTGCAGGGAGACCAGGCGGCGTTGCTCGGACAAATTGGCAAAGACCAATTCCTGAGTATGCGTTTCGTCAAGGAAGACGGGCGGTGGAAGATCAAAGACCAAGTTTTCAGCGATAAGGCTTACCCCACAGACTCGGTCTACGCCATGATTCCGCCGGCCGCTGGCGCCTTCGAGCGCGCCGGGGCGCCGTGGCAGAACGTCGCGCCGGCATTCGATGCGGCGGATGCGGCCAAGCGCGGCTGGCAGGTGCGCGCAACTTACGATGAGTCCTGCCTATATGTCCGGATCGAATCGTCGACGCCCCTCCCTGCACCCGGCAGCCCGGCGGAGAAGCCACCTGGCGGATGGCCGGTGATGAAGGTCGGCGTTTCCGGCGTCGGCGAGTTCGTGTTGCACGCCAACGCGAACATCGGAGACCAGGCGACGTTCGATAAGAGCGGCCGCGCCAACAGCCATCGGCCTTACGTGGCGTATTGGCTGATGCTGGAGCGCGCCGACCAGATGATCTTCCAGGCGTGGGCGGGCTTAGATCCCAATCCGTTGGTTCAGGCCGCAGGACACTTCTTCGACGTGCGCGTGCCGCTGCGGACGATGGGCGTCGCGGATGCAAGGCTCGCGAAAATCACGATTGGAGACGCGCAGTGGCCGACAAGCGTGTTTTTCAGCCTTCCAGTGCAGCAATATCCATAAGGGTCGATCCGTCGTGATCCGCGATGAGGTGAGATGCACCAGAATCCCGGCCATCGCGCTCCTTATGCATTGACACGAGGATCGGGGACCGGATACCCGATGGCGAAATGGTACACCACTTGCCCCTGTTCGGGCGTCAGCTCAAGATACCGGTGCACCTCATCGTCGAAGAACGCGCCGATGCCGGTCGCGCCCAGACCCAACGCTTCAGCCGCGAGGTACAGGCGTTGGCCGATTGCGCCGGCCTCGAAATGCACGTAGCGATACCCGCGGTCGCCATGCGCGCGAGTCGCGCGCTCCAGATCGGCGATCATCGAAAATGCGACGCAGGCGTTCCCGGCAAGTTCCTGCCCGAGACTGAGGCCCGCCGCCATGACTTGTTGATCGCCCATTTTGACTGGCTCCAGTTCAGCCGGCCCGGGCCAGAAACGGTACACGCCGGGCGGCAGCCCGTCGACGCGATGAACGTATAAATAGAGCTGAATGAAACGCACGTTCGCGAAATCGGCAGAAAGAGAAGCAGACGCCCCAGCCAGGAGAGCCGAGAGCTGCGCCAGAGATATCGACCGCTCTCCACCATAGAAATTGAGCGCCGACCGGCGTGTTCTCGCGATCTCGCCAAACGGCCGGGTCGAGGAAGCGGGAGCTGGCAGTTTGATTTCTCCGGAACCGCTGCGAGCCGGTTCGGCGGACTGGATCGCAATGCTGAAGATGAGTTTCGTGGCGTCGTGAATCGCATCGATTCTCGGGTAGGGGACCGTTTCTTCCGAGAGTTGATTGGCTTGCCCGCCGTACCAAACAGGCTCGCCAGTGTCCGGTTCCCGCCGCATGCGATCCCCCTGCGGTTCCGGCTTTCTTATTTCAACGGCCAACATCGGCCACTCATCTTCATGCAGGCGGAGACGCCGCGCGACTGCATCGTCCGGAAAATGACCGATTGCATAACTCTCGCATCCCATCGCCCCAGCCGCGAGCGCGAGCGCTTGCCAGGCGTGCCCGATATCGTGCAGGCAATATCGATAGGCCCGGTCGCGATATTTCCACGCCTCGCGCCAGGCGATGCTGGTCAACACAAACACGATGGACGCGGAGCTTTCCCCTAGCTTTATCCCGCCCGTCGCGCGCTGCTCCGCCATGTGCGACGACGGACGGTAATGATACAAACCATCCGGCCATTGCGTCAATCCCCGCGTCAAGAAGTGAAATTCGGTCGGATGCAGATTGCCGGAGGATGGATTTACGCGCAGTGCATACCGGTATCCCGTGGCAGGAACAAGCTTGGACGCGCTGATCGCTGCGGAATAATAGAGGAGCTGCGAGAGGAATGCGAAACCATTCGCGGGCTGATCCGCCAGCGTACACGCAGGATCAGGCGGGTCCGCGGGCAGATCCAGGAGCGGTACTCCCTCATAGTGCCGGAACGGATCGGGCATGTTCTCCCAATCGAGAACATGCTGTGTTCGCCGTAGCGATTGGGCGCTATGCTTGGTGAACTCGTGGTATTCGCGCCAGGTCATGTCCCATTCAGGCAGTTCCCCCAATCGGAGCCAGCCACCGCAGCAGGAAAAAGTGATGGCCGCAAAGGTCGCAGCGATACGGCAGGAGCAGTCAGTACATCGCTCTTTCCATGGCATTCCTGGCGCCCACACCCCGGAATTCGATCGACTTGCAGCGCGGGCAGCGGGCGTTCAACACAGTTTACTCTAACTCAATTTGCGCCGAGGGATGAGATTTGTAAACCGGCAGGGGATCGATGAGCTCTCAGTGAAGGAACTGATCCGATGCCAGGCCGTTATTCGCCGCTCTCGGATCGCTGCGCCACAACCCCCGTTTCCAGATTGTGCTTTTTCAGTTTGTAGCGCAGCGCATCGCGCCCGATCCGCAGGATGCGCGCGGCCTGGGACTGATTCCCGCTGGCAGTCTCCAGCGCGCGGATAATCAACAAGCGCTCCTGTTCCGCCAGCGTGCCGACCTCCGGCGTCGAGGCTTGGATTTGCACGGCGTCCTCCGGCCCGGCGTGCGAGCGCAGGTACGACGGGAAATCCTGGATATCGATGGTGTCGCTCATCGCCATCATGCTGGCATGGCCGAGAACATTCTCCAGCTCGCGCACGTTCCCCGGCCAGGAGTGCATGGACAGCCGAACCTGCGCGCGGTGCGTCAGCCCCCGGATTTCCTTCTTATACTGGCTCGCGAACTTTGCGATGAAATAGCGTTCCAGCAGAGGCAAATCTTCTTTGCGCTCGGCCAGCCGCGGGACCCGAATCTCCACCATGGAAAGCCGGTAATAGAGGTCTTCCCGAAAGCGCTTTTCGGCGACCGCGGTGCGAAGGTTGTGATTCGTGGCCGCGATCACACGCACATCCACTTTGCGCATGGAGAGCGATCCCACGCGCTGCACTTCCTGATTCTGCAAGACGCGCAGAAGCTTGGCTTGCGTCGCCAGAGGCATATCGCCGATCTCGTCCAGGAACAGCGTGCCGCCGTGGGCGTGCTCGAACAACCCGGCTTTGTCGTTGGTCGCGCCGGTGAACGAGCCCTTGATATGGCCGAAGAGCTCGCTTTCAAACAGGGTCTCGACCACGGCCGAACAGTTCAACACCACATAACGGCCGGCGGACACCGGACTTAAGGAATGCAGCGCCCGGGCCACCAGGTCCTTGCCGGTCCCGGTCTCGCCGGCGATGAGCATGGTTCGATAGTGCGGCGCGACGCGCCGGATTTGCATCACCATCTCGCGCATCACAGGGCCGCGGCCCACGATGCCCTCGAATTCCGAGTTCGCCAGCAGCTCGCCCTCAAGTTGGCGCGAGCGCTGCTGCTTGCGAGCCTCTTCCACAAGCTTGGCGACGCGCTCACGCAGGGCCGCCAGGGAAATCGGTTTGTTGAGGTAATCGCTGGCGCCCTTCTTGATCGCCTCCACCGCGGATTCGGTGGAGTAATGCGCCGTCATCAGAATCACTTCCGTCGACGGATCAAATTCCATGATCCGCTCCAGAACCTGCAGACCGGTCAGGTTCGGCATGACCAGGTCGGTGAGCACGATCTGAGGATGCTTCTCGAAGACCAGATCGAGCCCCTCTTCGGGATCTGAGGCGGTCATGATCTCAAGTCCCGGCTGTGCCAAAGCGCTCGACAGGAGTTCCAGACTTTTTTCGTTGTCGTCGATGATCAGCAGGGAGAGTGCGGGCGTGGTCGCAACTGACATGCAAAACCCTACTGTAACATCCGCTCCACTTCTTTCCGCAGCAGGCTGAGTTGAATTGGTTTGGCAATGTAACTTGTAAAGCCAGCGGAAATCGCGTGCTCACGATCGCCCTGCATCGCACTCGCCGTGAGCGCCATCACCGGCGTCGAAGCCAACTCAGGATCGAGCCGGATTTCGCGCACCACGCCGAAACCGTCCAGGTTGGGCATATGCAGGTCGAGAATGATCAGATCGGGCTTCGACTCGCGCGCGTGGCGTAGCGCTTCGATTCCGTCGCTTGCCTCCACCACCGTGTAGCCGCTCTTCTCGAGGACGGTGCGGACAAGCTCGCGGCTTGTCGCCTTATCGTCGGCGATCAATACAGTCTTCATTTTGCTCGCTCCACTGGAATCGTGAACGTGAAGCGACTGCCCTTTCCCGGCTCGCTCTCTAAAACAATGCTCCCGCCGTGCTCCTCGACCAGCGCTTTTGTGATTGCCAGCCCCAGCCCGGTGCCCTCACGCACACCTTTTGTGGTCGAGCCGACTTGATAGAACTTGTCGAACACCGCCTCATGCTGTTCCCTGGCGATGCCGATTCCGGTGTCGCTGACCGAAACTTCGATGAAACCGTCCCGCTGGGCGGCATCGATCCGGATGCGCCCTCCAGCCGGCGTAAATTTCAGCGCGTTGCTCAACAAGTTGAAGAGAATCTGCTTGATTCGGAGCCGGTCGGCGAAGATGGACTCGGGCAGCGCGAGGCTGGTCTGGATCGCGATTGACTTCACCGCCGCCTGAGGCCGGATGGAGGATAGAATCTCTTCCAGGGCGTTGGCGATATCGAAGGTTTGCCGGCGCAATCCCAAGCGCCCGGATTCGATCTTGCTGATGTCGAGAATGTCGTTGATCAGGGCCAGCAGATGGATCGAATCGGTATGAATGTGGTTCATGAAGCGCCGCTGCTTCTCGTTGAGAGGCCCCTCCAGCTCTTCGGCGAGCAGCTCCGCGAATCCGATGATCGTATGCAGCGGCGTGCGCAACTCGTGGCTCATGCTGGCGAGGAATTCGCTCTTGAGCTGATTGGCCCGCTCTACTTCGCGATTCCGCGACTCCAGCTCGCGAGTATAGATTTGCTGCATCTCCCGCACCCGCTCCTCGGTTTGCCGGCGCTCGGTGATGTCGCGGATCACTGCGGTGACGCCGAACCCGTCCTCCGTCTTCACCGGGCTCAGGCTGATTTCCACGGGGATCGAGGAGCCGTCTTTGCGGCGTCCATGCAGCGTCAACGCCTGGCCCATCGGGCGTGTGACCGGATGATTCCAATAATCCGCGCGATGCTGCGCGTGGCCTCCGCGCAGAGCGTCCGGGACCAGCATTTCAACAGTCTGGCCGAGCAACTCCTCCCGCGTGTATCCGAATAGTTTTTCGGCTACGAGGTTAAGCAACATGATCTGGCCATCGCGATCCACCTCAATAATGGCGTCGGGGGCAGCCTCCAGCAGATTACGGAACCGCCGCTCCGCGCGCAACTCAGCCTGCGTTTCCTTCTCTTGCGTCATTGCCTGAACGAGCTCTTCCTCGACCTCGGCAAGCTTGCGTTCCACGGCGAGGTGCTGGGTGACTTCGGCGACGATAGCGAGCGTACCCAGCATGTTTCCAGCCGCATCCCTGCACGGCCCGGTCCAAACCTCAACATCAATGAGGGTCCCGTCTTTCCTGGGGAGGCGTAACTCGACTTCACCCTGGGATATCAGGTGCAATTGCAAGCCCGCAATCACAGGGCTCTCCTGCGCCTCTGCCGCGTTCCATCCAAAGAGCTGTTCGGCTCCGCGGCTCCATACTTGCACCTGGCCTTTGGAATCCACGACGATAACGCCAAAACGCGATGTTTCCAATAGGCCGCTAAGAATCTCGGCGGGATTGCTTCGAATCATTGGGATGCACCATTCTACCAAGCGTCGGTGGGTCACTTCGCGCAGCCGGACTCCGGGCTTGGGTGTAATCACGCAGGCAAGAAGGCTAAATCTATGCATTCCAGCCTTCCTTGCCCTCGTTGAGCCTTAAAGCCGGGCTCAGTTCCCTGCCGGCGGCAAGACGTTGGTTTGCCAGTCGGTCTTGTTGCCTAGCAAGCCGCAGCGCCAGTCACCGAAGGTGCTCTTCCAGCAGTAGCCCGTAGCGGCATCCTGATCGATCTTCCAGCAGTTGTGTGTGCGGGCAAAATCGTTGGACGCGCTTAGGGTACTCAATGCGAAGCACCGGTAACTGGTGAAACTGCCGCGAATGTCCCACACCGGCTCGCGGGGGTCGATGGTTGCCGCGGTAAGTTCCTTGACCGCCTGGTTGGGCGGGTGAGACACCGAAGCGACCTGCACCTTTACGTTCGCGACCAGAGAAAGAGGACGGGCGCCATCGCCCTGCTCCAGCTCGCAAACGACGTATTCCGTGGCCTGCGCGACGGAAGGCGCACCCTTGACCGGCGTGGTCCGGCTGGCGCACGTTCTGGGATCCCTCGTACCGTATTTCGCTCCCACGGTATTGCCTTTCGGCTGGCGAGCCAAGGCCGCGGCCGTCTCGGCTTCTACTGCTTTATCTCCCGTCGAGGCCGCGCGGGCGCGAACGTCGGTCACGGCCGCCATATTCTCCGTCGGTCCACTTGCCGCATTTACAACATAGGTGACGATGTACGCCCCTACAGTCGAGCAGGTAGCGCTGAACGGCTCGCATTGCCCGCCCGCGCCGTACAATACAAGCTTGGAGATCTTGCCGGGAAGCCACTGGCTGAAGGCCTGGACTTCAACGTAGTCGCCGACCTTAAATGCAGGCGCGCCCGAGAACAGTTTCTGGGCTGGGAGCGAGACGGCAACTCCTGCGAATAACAGAGAAGTTATGAGAGCTTGTTTCTGGGTCACGTGATTCCTTCCCAAGCGGTGACTGAAGCGTAGCACACGTGTCCAAAACCCTTATCGGCCCGATTCGGTCCTGGCGCGGTAGAGGTCCGGCCTTCGGGCGGCCGCGGTCTTGTCGTTTTCGAACCATTCCGCCACGGCGTTGCGAGCGCAATCGAAGCCAGCCTGTTCGATTTCCGCGGCCCGATGGAAGTCCGTCCGCTTGAATTTCAGCATGTCCGGATACATATAGATATCGGCGAATTTCAGCCGCGTGCTTTTGTAGGATATCCCGGTGAATTCCAGAGTCCGGATCATCACCAGCAGAATGCTCGGAGTATAGATGTAGCGGCCGCGCAGCGGATTCCACCGCCGCCAGAATGCGCGCCATCCGGAAACCATGTCTCCGTAGTCGGAAGTCTGACTCAACTCGTGCGGCGGCGAAACGTCGATGCCCACGGTGATTCCCGAGTTGGAGAACTCCTTCATCAGGTCCACCGGGACGTTGTTGATCACGCCGCCATCCACGTGCAATTCGCCTTCGTAAATCATGGGTGGAAACACTCCCGGTGCGCGGGACGCGGCCAGAATCGCTTTGGCCAGCGACCCTCGCGAATGAACCTTCAGCTCAGACCGGTTCAAATTCGCCGAGATGCAAAAATATGGCATCCACAGATCTTCGATTTGAATCTCTCCGACCAATTCACGAACCAACTGGCTAAATATCTTTCCCGTCTTGATGGCGACGAAGGGAAGGGTGAGATCGCCGTACTTTTCAGTGCACATGGCAACGATTTCCCGCTGGATGGTCTCGCCATTCCAACCCATGGAGTAAAACGCCCCCACGATGGCGCCCATGCTGGCCCCGCCGACGACATCGACGGCAATGCCCATCTCGTCAAACGCGCGAATGGCTCCGATGTGCGCGAGACCGCGCGCAAATCCGCCGCCCAAAGTCAGGGCCATTGCGCGTCCGGTCAGAATTCGCGCTACCGGCTCGACAGTGCGGTCTGCTCCACTGCGAACGTGAAAGTGACGCTCGACAGGGCGCGAGTCGAGCCATCGGCCCGTGCCTGAGGGATCGCCCCTCGCATGGATCAGGACCAGGGATGGGAGGGCAGCGCCCTGGGTCAACTGCCGATGGAGCGTGGTCTCCATCTCGCCGGGCGCCGGATCGGAGCCGCCATCAGCCATCAGTAAGATACGATCCGCCTGGCGGATACAGCGCTCGGTCCAGGGCGTGGGCGTGGAGTCGGCTTGATAGACCAGATAGCTGTGCTCCAGCTCCTGGCGATCGAGCCACTCCGTCAAGCGGTCGTCTTTCGGATGCGCTTTCAGATGCGCATCCACACTCCGGCTCGTCAAAAGCAACGCGGGTCCAAACGCCGACAGTGCCTTGGTGAGCCGTTCGCAAAAGTCGCTGACGGGCGCATCTGGATGGACCGGCACGATGGCGAAGGTCGAGACCATCCGGGGCTGCCAGGCGCGCCCGGAAGTGGTTTCCCTCAAGCGCTCGGCGAGTTTGCGGCTGACCATCTGAACGGCGGCAGCCGGGTGCTTCAAGAGGAATCGTTCGTAGGCGGCCTTGGTCAGCCTCGCGAGTTCCGTGTCGCGGATCGCCTTCACCGTGGCGGTCCGGATCTGGTTGCTCACCACTGCCATTTCGCCCACCAACTCACCCGAGCCCAGCTCCGTCACAACGGTCGCGCGTCCGTTTTCGGCGGCCAGCAATACACTAACTCTGCCGCTGACGATCAGGCAAAGATAGTCACCCGGGTCGCCTTGGCGGAACAGGATTTCTCCGCCGTAAACCATGAACATCTCAAGTTCAGACTGCAGGTCCCGCAACGCCTCGGTCTGGAAACTATCGAACAGATTACTGAGGTGCAACGCCACCGCAAGGCGGTAGTGCTGCATGCCCTTGCTCATCGATTGCATCAGCGCCTGCGCGGCAGCGGCGTGAGCCTCCGAAAAACGGTCGAACGCCGCTCGCGATAAAATCACGGCACGAGTACTGCCGACTGCCGTAATCGCGACCGGCGAGGGATCCTTGGACACCAGCGCGATCTCGGCCACGCTCTCGCCGGGCTGCGCGTCGAAGAGCACCCGCGAATCATTTGCACCCCGGTCGCTCGACAGGCGCAGCGTCCCCTCGCGGACCAGATACAGATTCGCGTCCAGGTCGCCCTGACGGACCAGCGTATCGCCGTCGCCGAGCGAAACCTCGGTCAGATCGAGGTGCTCCAGAGCATCGGCGGGAACTTCGCGAAACAAGTCTGTGGTCCGCAGAAACTCAACAAGATCAGGAGTTGGCATGCGGTTGAAGGTCGAGCAGGCGACCAATATAACACGGGCTAGCTTCGCTCTAGTACGGCGTAAGCAATAATTTCCTCTATTGTCGGCGAGCCAACGCGACGATGGCTCAGACATGTCTATAAAAGTTCGCCTGGATGAATCGGCGGCATCTTTCACCCGCCGCAAGTTCCTTGGGGCTTCGCCCGCGTCAGCCCTGGGCGCAGGTGTTGGGTTGCTCGCCGCGGCGGGCATGACCGGAAATGCCCTGGCCGACGGCGGCGACGGGGGAACGATCGTCTCCAACTTCAACGGCACGCCGATTCCAGCGGGCGACTGGATCTGGTTCAGCGCCGTCCTCAAGGTTCACGGCCTGGGCTCCGATCCGGTGACGATCGGATTTACGGGTTCCATTCAGTTCAGCGTGAATGGAACACAGTACTACTTGCCAGTGCCGTCAGCGTTGGTCACGTTTTCACCGAGTGTCACGCTGGCAACGACGGTCTTCTGCAACGGCCAGTGGGTGACCACGGTCCCCTTGACAGGTCTGGCCGGCAACGTATTCCTGGATGGGTTCGCGCTTCAGGTACCGGCGGGCGGCTTCCCGGGCGGCATTAATCCGGTGACTTGGCAAGGGATGTTCTTCAGCCTGACTCCCGGAATCACCGTGCAGTGGCAATGGGCGGCCGCGGTGTACAACAATGTGTCTTTTGGCTTGGACTATAACCAACTCGGCGTAAAACCAGTGGACGACAACAAGGCGAGCATCTATCAGAACTCGGATCACGCCGGCACGCCGGAGAATTTCAAGCCGTACGTGATCGGCGGCGCGAGGGGCGGCGGAGGGTCGAATTTCACTGGTTCAGAGAGTGGAACTGGAGCGGTGACTCCAACCCCGGCCAGTATGATTTCCGCGTGCGGGGGCTGTTAACCGCCTTCACACTGACTCGCTGAGGCGACATCCCTTGGCGCGAACGCGCGTCGCCGCGGCGACCAGTGCCGGCCACGCCTCCAGAAGCTCGCCAAATTTCCCGATCAGCTCCCGACCGAGCTCGCGAGCCGTGCCCACATCGCGGCCTTGCCGCAGGTCCCGGGGAACAAGGTAATCCTCGGCCGCAGGAGCCCTCGACATCAGATCGATCATCCGCCGCACGTCGTCCGCCCAAAAGTCAGGGGACGCTGCATGCGTCCGAAGCTGGCTCTGGAGCAAGGTGATGAACGCGAAGTTGCGAAACTGCTGCACGGTCCGGAGGCGCGCTTCAAAGTCCGTGGAACTGAGCGAACCCAGCCACTGCAAGTGCTTCCCCAGGCCGCTCAATCGTGTCGCGGCCGAGAAGTGTCCGGAGCTCGCGTCGTGAGATAGAATACCCGCCATAACAACGTCCGGCATCCGCACCGCTTCTGCGTCGGCCCATAGATCTTCCGGCGTGAACATGCGCGGAGGCTCGGGGGCGTGGAGGAGGATCCACGGCAGGAAGGCCGTGCGGCTGCCGTCCAAGCACTTCCGCAGCATGAGCCCGAAGATGCCGTCGGAGTTGCGTTGAACCGGAAAGAAAGGGGGCAGCAGAACACGATTGTCAAGGCCCAGAAACGTGGTCATGCAAAACGGCCCCGAGGAAATCGTCGGCTGGGGCGCGAAGCGAAGGATCTCGCGGCTCTCAAGAGCCGACCGGTAGGCCTGCGGCGAGGCCACCAGCCGGTCCCGCGACACGCCCGTCAGCGCGAGATAGTAGCGGGGCGAGGCCATTCCCGAATCGCCCAGCAGTCCGTTCAGCGTCATCGCCACCGTGCCGGTTGACTCCTCCGGAGCGCCCAGGCCGGCGACATCGCTCCCGAGCAGCGCCTCATGGCAGCCGAGAATATCGACGTCGACGAATGAGACCGATTGTGCCGCAAGGGCGCGGTCCGGAAAAAACCAAAACTCGCTGGGGTCATATCCGGAATCGAAAGCGAGCGCGGCTGCGCGCTCGGGCGCCTCCGCGATGCGGCACGAGGTGTCGTCATCGACCGCCAGGAGAAGCGAGCCGGCGGTGTCCAGAAACAGGCTGTTGCGATTTGCGCCGGTGGTCCGGTCGCAGCGGGGATCGCCGAATAACGCGAAGTGAATGATCTCGGACGATACTGCGGACTCCGCGGCGAGTGCGGCCGCGAACCGGAGCTTTTCCTTGGGGCCAGCGTAGCGGAGGCGGGTGCTGAAGCGCTCCGCCAGGATCCGCAGAGCGGCCTTGGTGCGTCCGGCGGCTTCCTCGCCCGGCGAGTCGTCGGTAACGACGAACTCGGGAGAACGGGCGTGGCGCCGGCAATTTCCGAGGTAGCTCTCCAGGCAGGCGACCAGGCTTGGCAAGCGGTCGCGCGTCACGATGCCGACCGTGTCGATCGTTCTAGTGTCGATCGTTCTTGTGTCGATCACTTGTGTCGATCTGGCAATTATATCCGGGCGTGACCCGCCGCCAGGAATTGAGCTACCCTGAAGTAACAACATGGCCAAGATTTCGGAAGTTTTCAACGGCGCGGCAGCGATCGCCAAAGGCATGGGCATCACCTTCCAGGAGATGATGCGGCCGACGCTCACCGAGGATTACCCCGAGGCGCCGGTCAAGTTCCAGGAGCGCTTTCGCGGCGTCCACGAGCTCCAGCGCGACGAGAACGGGCTGGAGAAGTGCGTCGCCTGCTTCCTCTGCGCCGCGGCCTGCCCGGCCGATTGCATTTATATCGAGGCCGCCGAAAACACCGCCGAGCTGCGCATCAGCGGCGGGGAGCGCTACGCCTCGGTCTACAACATCGATTACAACCGCTGCATTTTTTGCGGATTCTGCGTGGAGGCTTGCCCCACCGATGCCATTACGCACGGACACGGATTCGAGATCGCCAGCTACAATACCTCGACCCTGATCTACCGCAAGGAGCAGATGCTGGTTCCCATCCCGGCGGGCGCCTCATTTCCGCTGAAAGCCGAACCCCAGGCAGCCGAAGGGCACTAGACGACGGCATCGTCCGGTAGGCGGTCCGGTTAGTGTAAGATATCCTTTACCCGTGATCCTACCTTCCAGCTATACTGGCGCCATTTTGTGCCTGGTCCTCTCCATGCTGTGCCTGGGGTCATGGGCCAACCTGCAAAAACGATCGGGGAAGTGGCGCTACGAGCTATTCTACTGGGACTTCTCGATCGGCATTGCGCTAGTCAGCATCGTGGCTGCGGTCACCCTGGGCGCGATGAATTCCACCGAACTCACGGTTCAGGACAATCTGCTGATTACCAGCTACCACAAGATTTCCTACGCGCTGGAGGGCGGAGTCCTGATCGGGCTGGCCAATTTGTTTCTGGTCGGGGCGCTCTCCGTGGCTCCGATGGCGGTGGTGTTTCCGATCGCAACAGGAGTCGGACTGGTGGTGGCAAGCGGGTGGCTCCTCTTTCCACCCCAAGGCAGCGTGCTGCTCTTATTGGGTGGTTCGGTTCTCGTGCTGATCGCTATCGTCGTGAACGCCTTCTCGTATGGAGCGTACGCACAAGAGCAACGCGCGGTGACGAAGGCTTTGACGCCCGATCCGCGAACCCCCTCCCCCAAGCCACCTCAGCCGGCCAAAGGAGTGGCGCTCAGCGTAGTGAGCGGCATCGTGCTAGGGCTGCTTCAGCCCCTGAGTGATCTGGCGAGAAGTGGCGAAGACGGCGTGGGCCCCTACACCGCGGGGCTGCTCTTCGCCATCGCCGCCTTGATATCGACCTTCGTATTCGCACCGTTTTTTATAACCTTCCCCGTGCACGGCGCGCCGGTGCAGTTCCGGTCTTATTTCAAGGGTGGCAAGTCGCTGCACATGTACGGCCTCCTGGCGGGCATCGTATGGTGTGTTGGCTTGATCGCGACGTTTGTCACCGGGGGAACTTTGGCGACGATTCAGGCCGGGCCAGTGGCTACCCACGCGTTTGCGTATGGCGCCGCGGTCGTGGGCGCGCTCTGGGGTTTGCTGGGTTGGCGGGAGTTCCGCGGAGCCAGCCAGAAAGTCCGCATCTTGTTGACGGCAATGCTCATTCTTTGGATCGTCGGAGCCGGTCTGGTGGCCATGGCCCCGGGCTTCGGCAAATGATCCGCACGAATTCGATGCACGGATCGAGCCCACCCCGCGTCTGACTTAACAGTGATGATGTTCCCTGGGACGACTCGCGCTATTTGGCTCCTGACGCTTGCCGTTCCGGTCTTCGCCGGAGAATCCGCCGTTCTCAGCAGCGGATTGAGACTGCATGTGGACCGTCATGAAGAAGCGGGCGACCTGGTACGGCTATATCGCGGCCAGAGCGTCACCGTCCTGCCGAAGTCGTTTGTGACGGACTTCGAACCCGACCTGGCGCCTCCGGCGCCCCTTGCGCCGCCTGCGGCGGCGGAACAGCCCGAGGCTCCTGCGGCGAAGCCGCCGAAAGCGCCCGAGGCGCCCGATCCTCGGACATTGGTTCGTGAAGCGGCCGCGCGCGCCGGGCTCCCTCCCAACTTTGTCGAGAGCGTAGCCAAGACCGAATCGGGCTTCGACCCGGCGGCTGTTTCGCCCAAGGGTGCAATCGGAGTGATGCAGCTGATGCCGGCCACGGCGAAGGCGCTGGGCGCCGACGCCAACGATCCCCAGCAGAATATCGACGCGGGGGCGCGTCTGCTGCGCGAGCTGCTGCTCAAGTACAACGGCGACGTGGTGAAGGCGCTGGCAGCGTATAACGCCGGCGAACCCGCCGTCGATCACTACCAAGGCGTGCCTCCGTATCCGGAGACGCAGCACTACGTCAACACGGTGGTAAACACATATTTGAAGAGCAACAGCCAATAGCGTTCCCGCCGTCCTCTCCCATCCGCCTGTTACCATCAGACTTCATGGGTCCAACCTCCCCGCAAGAAGCACCTAAGCCGCCGATTCCCGGCGTACAGTACCTGGTCGCCATCGGCTCCGGCAAAGGAGGAGTCGGCAAAACCACGGTGTCGGTGAACTTGGCGCTGGCGCTTACGAAGCTGGGGCGGCGCGTGGGCCTGCTCGACGCCGACGTCTACGGTCCCAACGTGCCCCTGATGATGGGCACTCGCGAGACTCCGGTGGGGCACGCCGAAAGCATCCGGCCGATCGAAAAGTTTGGCGTCAAGCTGATGTCGATGGGATTCCTGAATCCCGGCGACAAGCCGCTGGTATGGCGCGGGCCGATGCTGCACAGCGTGATCCAGCAGTTCCTGCGAAAAGTGGTGTGGGGCGAGCTGGATTACCTCCTCATCGATTTGCCTCCCGGCACCGGCGACGTGGCGCTGTCGCTGATTCAGACGGCGCCGCTCTCGGGCGCTGTGGTGGTGACCACTCCGTCCGACGTTTCACTCGAAGACGCGCGCAAGGCGGTGAACATGTTCACGCAGGTCCGGGTGCCGATTCTGGGGATGGTGGAGAATATGAGCTATCTGATCGCGCCGGGAAGCCGCGAGCGCATCGACGTCTTCGGCGAAGGCGGCGGCAAGCGTACGGCGGAGCAGATGGGCATCGCGTTCCTGGGCGAACTGGCGCTCGACCCGGAGGTTCGGATCGGCGGCGATAGCGGGCAGCCGGTTACCACTCGCTCGATCGACGACGCGCACGCCGCTCCATTTGTCGAACTGGCCCGGCGCGTGGAGGAAAGTTGCCGCCAGGCGCAGACGGCGGGGCCGACGGTTACGGTTGAAGATTAGAGCAGAAGAGTTCCGGCTCAGATCCTGAACCAGCTCGCGACGGTTTTCATCCATTCGCCCAGGAAAATCTTGCGGGCTTCGCGGTTGTGCCACCAGCCTCCGGGAGTGAAATTTTCATCCGGCGCGGCGACGACGATGAACGTTAGATCGGGAGCGGCATCGCGGAAATCGCCTCCGGCGCGGCGGGTGTGGTACAGGCTGGTGACCAGCAGGACACGGTGCGCCCCCAGCTTGCGAAGCTCGCCGGCCGCGACCGCGGCTTCTTCGCGGGTGGAGAGCGCGTTGTGGGGAAAGCGCACGAACTCGCTTTCGGGATAGCCGGCCTTGACGGCGAAGGGGATGGCGAGATCGCATTCGTAATAGCCGTAATTGCCCGCCGGGCCGCTGACAACCACGCGCGGGGCGTAGCCTTGGCGGACCAGTTCGGCGCCTTTGAGAATCCTGTGCCCGCTGGCGTCGCCCGCCAGCACGAAAACAACGTCGGCGTTTTGAGGCGGCCCGGATTGGTCGAGGTAAGCGCCCAAGGCCGTGAACAGCAGCGAATGAAAGATAACCGCGCACAGGATCGCCACCAGGACGACGGCGGCCGCGGCGCTCCGCCAGGTTCGCGGGCGATTACTCTTCGTCGGCGTCGCGGCGCTCCAGATGACCTACTGACTTCAGACGTTGGAACATGCGCTCGACTTCTTCCTCGTCTTCCGGACGCAGCAAAGGATAGCGGGGAGGAGCGATTTGCACCGGCGCGGCCGAAGGCGGCTCGCCCCAGAACTGGCGGTACGGCACGCCGTCGAGCAGGGCTTCGCGGGAGTTGCGGCGCAGATGCCGCAGCAGGCTTGCCGAGGAATCGAAATCACCGGAGTGGATCAGCAATACGCGCTGGTCGCCGGCGATCGTAAGGTACACCAGCAAGGGTACGTTCCAGCCGGTCTGATCCACCCGCCGGATCTCGGTCCAGGAGATCTGGCGGCGGCCGATCCGGAGGTGCGTCTCATGGATTTCGATGGCCCGGCGAAATGCGAGAAGGAACAGAGCCACGGCGGGAATCGCAAACAATGCCGCGGCGATCCAGGCGGGGCTGAACGCCGGAGTGAAGGCGGCGCCAAAGCCCTGCGGTAGCCAGTCCAGAAGAGAGGTGGGGTCCCAACGCAGCGCCGACCAGACCGAGACCGCGGCTCCCGTAGCTGCCACAACCGCCATGGCGAGGTAACGGCGCGAGGGGGTGAAGCGGGCGACTGGACTGCTCACGATTCCAGACTACCATCCCTTTGCGCGGATGGGGAACCGGATTCGCGGACACCCCTCGGCGCGACTCATTTTTCAGCGCGGCGGATTTCGCAGGCGGATCAGATCCTGTTCCACGGGTCCCATTCCGTTGAATAGAGGAGGAAGCACGACGCCGTGTTTGCGGGCAATCTGCCAGATTTCGTCGACCCTCCGCGGTGTGATCAGGCCGCGGCCTTGAGAGAATGGCTCGAAGCGCTGTTCCATGGCGAGAACGATCCCCTCCAATAGGCAGCCGTGCGTAAGATTGCTCAGCGGGTAGGGATAGACAATAGGAAGGAAGTCCGGGCTGAGTTTGATTCCGCCGGAGGCCTGGCCGAGGCCACCATAGAAGACCACTCCCTGCCGCGGAACGAAATCGGGAGACAGATTCCTGGGATAGCCCGCATCGCAAACAATCGAGCCCGGGGGGAGTCCACCCAGAACCAGTTCCGAGGCAGACATACTTGCGGCGCAGATCACGACGTCCGCGTCCTGACTGAGCCGCGTGACATCCGCGTCCGCCGCGACTCGGCTCGTAAGGTTGGGGAACTCGGAGGCAAGCTGGTTCAGCCGATCCGGATTTCGAGCGCACAGAAGCAAGCGCCTGACGCGAGGGGCGAGGCAACGCGCGCAACCCGAGCCAACATCACCGCTGGCGCCAACGATCAAGACGTTGGACTCACCAAGGTCGCGGCCGGCCAATGCCAGGGCGCGTTCGACGCCTCTCACAATCAGAGCGACGGTCAGCGTATTGCCGGTGGTGAACGCAGTTTCCGGATGGGAGGGGAGCAGATCCGTTTTCCCTTCGAGCAGGATGGAACTGAACCCGCCGAGAGTCACGATTCGCGCGCCCTCGCGGACGGCAACTTGTGCAGCTTCGCGAACTCGCGCAAGGTTCTCCCGCAGGAAGCGGCGGTCCAGCCGATCGGGCGGAATGAAGGACTCGATGCAGACGCCATGCACCTGGCGGCCTTGCGAAGAACCGACGGTGACGCGACTGGAAGCGCGTGGAGGAATCCACGGAAGAATATCGCGGATGTCTTCGATTGAAATGGGCGGCCGGTCCCATCCGCGAAGCAGGGAGATGGCCGCGGCGGCGCGGTCCCAGGTTTCGAAATGCGTGATCAGGGCGAAATCAGACACGCAAATTCAATCGCCGCGCGCAGCCTCAGACCGGCAGTTGCGCGACCCAAACCAGGCTCGATTCGCTGGGCACGCCAATCTCATCCAGAGTTCTCAAGTAACGCTGAAGCGACGCGCCTCGAACTTCACTGAGACTGACTCCAGCTTGAGGAAGCGACGCCTTAACGCAGCTCCCCGCGCACAAGCCGCAGCCGCAGTCTTGATTTTTTGGCGAAATCATCTGCGCCAGAGTGGTCATGATGTCCGCATGCGTCTCCTGGACTTTTGCATCGAAGCCGTGGGGGTCGCGCGCGCGTTCCGCCTGTAGCATTTGGACGGCGTGGCTGATATGCTCACCCTCTTCGCGGGCGATGCGGGCGAAGGTTGCGCCCAGCTCGCCGGGCGCTGATTTCGCCACCACCTGATAGCTTGCGACTGCAAAGGACTCGAGCATCACTTCCTGCGCCAGGATACAGCCGATCAGATCACCCGCCTCAGCACGAGCCAGAAAACTCGAGCGGATACGCTTCCAATATCGGGCTTCGAGATTCACCATTACTTCGATGCCGAGCGACTTGCCGGCCTCGGTGAATGACGCCGCGTGGCCAGTTTCCCCCTGGGCATGCTCGAGAGCCTCGGACTCTTCAACCGGGTTTTGACAGAGTGTGGAGAGCGTCTGATAATTCAACGCTCCAATCAACTCTCCGGTGACGGCTTGGGCCAAAACATCGGCCCAGATACCGGTCTGGCCGGCGGAACATTCCCGGACCGAAAGGGGTTGCATCATCGGAAGTATACACTGGACAATGAGGCAGCCGCTCTTGAACACACGGATTTTCAGCCTGCTCGCGACCGCAGCGTGGCTCAGTGGGACGGCCGCGGCGCATCACGCCTTTGCCAAAGAGTTTGACGAAAAAAAGGAAGTCACACTGACAGGCGTGGTTACACGCATCGACTGGGAGAACCCGCACGTTTATTTCTACGTGGATGTGAAGCAGTCCGACGGCACGGTTGTAAATTGGGCTTGCGAGACCAGAGGTCCCAATGGATTGGTCCATCTGGGGTGGAAGCGCGACTCCATGAAGGCCGGAGACAACGTGGTGGTCAAAGGCTACCAGGCACGCGACGGTTCGCATACCGCCGACGGGCGCCGCGTCACGCTGGCGAACGGGCGCAGGATTTTATTCGGTCCGCATTTCTAAATACTGGCCGCTTTTTGTATGACAAACGCCGCCCTTTTCGCACTAAGGACGAATAAGGGAACAATAACTGCTTTCTAAGTGAGATCGCTGACGGTCACATCCCTGGTCGCTTGGTTATCCTGGACCGGGGATTACCGCCAAATCATGAGCCTTCGTCACTTATTTGCAACATTTGCACTTTCCGCCTGCGCGGCTTCCGGCCAGGCGCTGATTACTACGATCGCCGGCACTGGTACGTGTAGCTATACGGGCGACGGCGGTCCGGCTGCGCAGGCCACTTTGTGCAATCCGCAAGGAGCGATCACCGACGGTTTCGGGAACATTTATTTTGGCGATACCGGCAACTTTGTTGTACGGAAAATTACGCCGGCGGGGGTTATCAGCACGATCGCAGGCACCGGCATTCGCGGCACGTCGGACACTGGCGGCGCCGCGACCAGTCAGAACCTTGGAATCTTCTACCAGATTGGCACCGACGGTTTGGGCGATCTTTGCTTCGGCGATGACGATCTGCATAAAATTCGCTGCGTGTTGCTGTCGAATGACAGCATCTCCAGCTTCGGTACCGGCAACCCGGTCTCGGCCGGCGACGGAGGGGCGTTTTACAACGCTAGTTACAACCAGCCCAACGGCATCGCCTTCGTGCAGCGTTCTCAAGGCAACAGCATCACGGCCGATATCTACATTTCCGATTCGAACGACAATATCGTGAGAAGGATCGATGGATTCACCGGGCTCATCAGCACCGTTGTAGGTCCTGGCACTCCCGGCCAATTGGGCGACGGAGGACCGGGCACATCGGCTTCCCTTCAAGCACCCGGCGCACTGACATATTTCAACGGTTCTATTTACATCGCGGACACACTCGATAACCGGATCCGGCAGTTGAACCTATCCACCGGCATCATCACTACGGTTGCGGGCAATGGCGTTCCCTATTTCGCGGGCGATGGCGGGCCCGCCACGGCGGCACAACTGATGTCTCCCGGCGAAGTCACGTTCGATTCCGCCGGGAACATGTACATCACCGATCGCGGCAATGAACGCATTCGCAAGGTGGACGCATCGGGGATTATCAACACGGTGGCGGGAAGCGGCGGCGAGGGTTGGGGACCGGACAACGTTCCTGCGACGCAAACTTCCTTCGGCGGATTAGAAGGGGTGTTCTGGAATTCGCCGGCCAACCAACTGCTCATCAGTGATGGGTCGAACCGACTCCGCCAGGTGACGTATCAGTCCTCCACGACGACCCTGACTTTGACGCCAAGCACGGTGCCGGTCGGAGCCCCGGTCACCATGAGCGCGACCGTGTCGCCCAGCAGCGCCACCGGAATGGTGAACTTCTATGTGAATAACGTGCTCTTCGCATCCGTGCCGCTTAACGCGGGACAAGCCGCCACCACGTGGACAGCATCGGGTTCGAGTCCGGTCCTGCAAGCGGTGTACGAAGGGGACACCACTTACGCACCCAGCCTGTCGCAGGCTTTGGGTGAAAGCGTGCAGCTCAAGCCGACCAGCACGGCCCTGGTGACCACGCCGAATCCATCGGCCCCGAACCAGACCGTGACTCTGACCGTCACGGTGACGCCCGCGGCAGCCACGGGAACGGTGACTTTCTACGGTAACGGAGCGATCCTGGGCACTCCTTCGCTGGTGAACGGAACGGCGACGGTCAGTACTGCTTTTACAAACAAAGGCTCGGTGACGGTGTATGCCGTGTATGGAGGAGACAACACCTACGCAGGCAGCTATACCTCCCTGCTGACGCAGTCCGTGATGGTTTCGACCACGACCACCATGACATCGTCGCAGAATCCCTCGATCGTGGGAGCGGCGGTGAGCTTCGTGGCCAGCGTGAGTCCGGCGACGGCTGCCGGACCGGTGCAGTTCCTGGACGGCGGAACCGTGCTTGGCTCGGTCATGCTGACCAGCGGTTCGGCGTCTTTCACGACCTCGACGCTTACCCAAGGGAGCCACTCGATCACGGCCGTTTACAACGGCGACTCGGGCGACACGGCCTCAACCTCCGCAGCCCTGTCGCAGACCGTCAACGCGAAAACGGCTACCACGACGACGATCACGTCGACGCAGAATCCTGCGCCCGTGGGGGCGTCCGTGACGTTCTTGGCCACGGTGAGTCCCGCGGCGGCGACCGGAACAGTTCAGTTCCTGGATGGCGCGACGGTGCTGGGCACAATCACTCTGGCCAGCGGAACGGCGTCGTTTAGCAGCTCCACTCTCACCCAGGGAACGCACTCGATCACCGCCGTCTATAGCGGCGATGCGAACGACACAACCTCCACGTCCTCTGCTCTGTCTCAAGCCGTGAAGCTCAACTCTGGAGTGACGCTGGGATCGAGCTTGAATCCGGCGGTGGTGGGTCAAACGGTCACCTTTACCTCGAACGTGAACCCGGCTGCGACGGGCACGATCCAGTTCCTGGACGGAACCACCGCGCTGGCCACGGTCCCGGTGAGTTCGGGAGTAGCCGCGTATTCGACTTCCACCCTCACGGCGGGACCGCATGCCATCACCGCGGTTTATAGCGGCGATGCCAACTACATAGGGGCGACTTCCACCGCGACGACTGAGACCGTGAATGCCAAGACCACGACGACGACTACGGTCACGGCAACCCCGAATCCCGCGTTTGTGGGAGCCGCGGTGACGTTCACAGCCAGCGTGAATCCGGCCGCGGCCACGGCAACCGTACAAATCCTCGATGGAACCACGGTGCTAGGCACCGTGACGCTCGCGGCTGGGTCGGCGTCTTTCGTCACCTCCACCCTCACCCAAGGGACCCACTCGATCACGGCTGCGTATAGCGGCGATACGAACAACGCCACCTCCACCTCCGCGGTGTTGTCGCAAACGATCAACGCGCAATCCGCTACTGTTACGACAGTCACGTCAACGCAGAATCCAATCCCTGTGGGCGCACCTGTCACCTTTATCGCCACAGTAACTCCCGCCACAGCCACGGGAACCGTACAATTCCTCGACGGAGCCGCTGTGCTTGGCACAGCAGCGCTCGCGAATGGCTCAGCGTCTTTCAGCGCAACCGCGCTCGCGCAAGGAACCCACTCGATCACGGCGGCCTACAGCGGCGACGCGGGTGACACAGCCTCAACCTCGGCGGTATTGTCTCAAGCCGTGAAGTTGGTCACGGGCTTGACACTGGCGTCGAGCCTGAATCCGTCCATCGTGGGCCAGACCGTGACGTTTACGTCGAATGTGAATCCCGCGGCTACGGGAACGGTGCAGTTTCTGGACGGAAGCACGGTGCTGAGCACGGTTCCGGTGAGTTCGGGTGCCGCGGCATTTGCAACGTCCGCCCTGGCTCAGGGGGCGCATGCCATCAGCGCGACCTATAGCGGGGACACGAACTACTTGAGCGCAGGTTCCGCGGCGCAGACGCAAACCGTTAATGCCAAGACCACGACTGTGTCGACGGTCACCTCGACGCCGAATCCCGCCCTCGTGGGGGCAGCAGTCACGTTCGTCGCCACCGTGAGCCCGGCCACAGCGACGGGAACGGTTCAATTCCTGGATGGAAGCACGGTTTTGGGCACTGGATCGCTGGCGAGCGGCTTGGCTTCCTTGGCTTCCTCCACGCTGGCGCAAGGGACGCATTCCATCACGGCGGTCTATAGCGGTGATGCGTCCGACGCAGGGTCCACCTCCGCGGCGCTGTCGCAAGTGATGAAAGCCTCCGCCGGAATGACGGCGGGAGTCAGTCCGAGTCCGGCGGTGACGGGACAAACGGTGAGGATCAGCGCAAGCATGAATTCCGCCGCAACCGGGACGGTGCAGTTCACTGACGGCGGCACGGTGCTGGCGACGGTCACCGTGACCGCGGGCAGCGCGTCTTTCTCCACCAGTTCGCTGGCCCAAGGCTCGCATACGCTGGGTGTCGCCTACAGCGGCGACGCGAATTACATGAGCGCATCGACAAGCTTCGGTGAGACCGTGCTGGCAGCCACTTCCGTCACCTTGATGACCGACACGAATCTGGGGCCGGTGGGCGCTAACGTTACGTTCACCGCGGCGCTGACTCCGAATTCGGCGACCGGGACAGTGCAGTTCTTCGACGGTTCGACAGCCATCGGAACCTCGGCGGTCGTGAGCGGTTTCGCCAGGTTCTCGACAACCGCCCTCACCAAGGGAACGCACACGATGACTGCCGTTTACAGCGGCGATTCCGCGGATGCGCCGGCGACTTCCCCGTCGATTGCCGAAATCGTCAGAGGCATTTCGACGGTTTCGCTCACTTCGAACGCCAATCCATCGGTGGTTGGCCAGTCCGTGACATTCACGGCGAGCGTCACGCCGTCCACAGCCATCAACACGGTCCAATTCCTGGATGGCTCCACGGTATTGAGTACGGTGACGCTGAGCTCGGGGACCGCCGTGTTCGCGACTACGCAGCTCGCCGCCGGCGCGCATTCGATCACCGCGGCCTATAGCGGAGACAACACCGATGCGCCGGCCACCTCCGCGGTTCTGACGCAGACGGTCAACCTTGCGCCGCCGTCGGCTCCGTCCAATCTCACGGCGGCGGCGGCGGGATCGAATCAGATCAATCTCGCCTGGACCGCGAGTCCGACCAGCGGTGTGACGTACGACGTGTACGAAAGCACTTCATCAGGATTTACGCCGTCCTCGGCGAATCGAATCGCCAGCGGTGTGGCTTCGACGGCGTACTCCGCTACAAGCTTGACCGCTTCGACGACCTACTACTATCGCGTGTCCGCCGTGAATGGCGGCGGCGAATCGGCGGCGACCAGCCAGGCCAGCACCACGACCTCTGGAACGGTAGCTTGCCACGTGGTCTATAGCGTGTCGAACCAGTGGAATGTCGGGTTCACTGGCGCGGTCACGATCCAGAACACCGGCACCACACCGATCGACCCGTGGACGCTAACCTGGGCCTACCCCGGGAGTCAGAAGCTGACGCAATCGTGGAACGCGAATTACACCCAGAATGGGCCGAGCGTCACGCTCACAAATATGAGCTACAACGCACGGATCTCCGCGGGAGCCACCCTAAATGGTGTGGGTTTCAACGGGAGCTATAGCGGAAGCAATCCCGCGCCGACCGCGTTCTATGTAAACGGAACGCTCTGCCACTAAACGCCCGCCCACAAGGAGCGGAGCGCTTCCTTCTACGGCCAGCCAAGTATGGGACCATTACTTGACGCTTGCATCGGCTTAGGAGGGAATGATGAATCGGTCGTGGATGATTTTGACGATTCTCGCGCTGGGGCTAATCGCGGCGTGCACGGTCACACATCGTGCGGCGGTACCGGGTCCGGCTGCGCCAACACCGCCAGCGACGATCGTCGCAATTACCACCAATGCCGGAGTCGAGGTCAACTTCGACCGGCCGGCGACGATTCAGGGTGACAGGCTGCTGGCAGAGGTCAAGCATAAGCCGTACGAGATCGCTGTGGCCGAGGTCCAACGCTATTGGCTGGAGACGCGCACGAAGAGCACGGCTCGCACTGTCGGGCTGGTGGTGGGCGTGGCCGCGGCGGCCGTGGTGGTGGTGGCGGTGGCGGTCGTGGCAACAGCATCGCGCCATGTCAATGTTCCTTCCGGCGGCGGGGGTTGTTGCTTGTTTGTGTATTCGTGGGACGGCCAGCGCTACAACTTCGACACGGAAGCTTATACGGGGGCGATCACACGCGGCCTGGAGCGCGATGATTTCTCGCTGCTCCACTCGGTGCGCGAGCAGAACGGCGAGTACGGGCTGATGCTCTCCAATGACAACGACGAGACGCAATACACCGACCAATTGGAGCTGTGGGTGGTCGATCAGGATCGCGGAGTGACGCCGCGGGCGGGAAGTGATGGCTCGCTCTATAGCGTCAGGGAACCGATTGCGCCCCTGTCCGCTCGCGACGGCCAGGGTAAGGATTTGATGACGTGGCTGTCGAAACGCGACCGGTTGATCTGGGAGCCTGCGCCCGCCGCGAACCGCCAGGAGGTGGTGCTGACATTTCCCAGACCAAAACCGTCCAATCCCGGAGGCACACAGCAGGCGAAATTGGTGGCCAGCGTGACCGAAACACCCTGGGCCGGTATGGCGGCCGGGCGCATGCTTGGCCTGCTGGGGCCGCAGTTGCCCGGATGGTATGAGCAGATCGACGGCAATCCCGTGGCTCGCGGGTTTTTGCAGGCGTGGATGGCTCGCGACGAGTTGTTCGCACTGAAGATCGAGGTGGAAGAACCCACCGGCTGGCAGGTGCGGGGCATGATGCCCATCTCCGGACCGTTCGTCTCCGACGAGCGCGTGGTGCCGTTGGATGTGAGCCACGTGGCAGGTGACACGGTTCGAGTGCGCATGCGGCCGCCCGCCGGATTCTGGGCGTTCAATTCGTTCGCTATGGACTATAGCGCGGACTTGCCGGCGCGCGTGACGAAGCTGGCGCCAGTGCGCGCTCGCGACGCCGCGGGGAAGGATCTGCTTCCGGCTTTGCACGCGGCCGACGGCCAGTATTACGAGATGCATGAGCAGGGCGAGCAAGCCACAGTGGCCTTTGCCGCTCCCCCGGCTGCGCGCGGGATGGAGCGGACGCTATTCCTGCACAGCCGCGGCTATTATCACATGCACATTCCGCAGACTGGCGAACCGGATGTCGCGACATTTCAGAAGATCCTGACGGAGCCCGAAGCCGGAGCCGCGTTTTCGGCAAAGATGTATGCCGAGATGAACCAGTAAAGAATCAGAAGTTGAACCGGGCGATCAGCGTGCCCTGACGCGGCTCCATAATAGGCTGGTTGGCGAAAGACGGAAGGTTGTATCCGGTGTTCGGCGCAAGGTACGTGTTGATGACTCCGAACCCGCCGGTTTGAATCCCCAGAAAATTCTTCGTCACTGCGGCTTGGGGGTTCGAAGTGCTCGGGGCCGGCATCTCGAGCCGATTTAGAATATTGACGAACTCGCCGCGGATCTGGAGGTTCATTCGTTCCTTGATCCGGAAGTTGCGGCCGATGTTCGCGTTCTCTACCGGAGTGCGTGGGGCGCGGAAACCCTTGATGTAGTTTCCCGATGCCATGCAATTTGCGTTCGACGGGCATGGCGTCCAAGCGGCCGGATTCAGCACCTGAGTGTAATACGGATTGTAAGTGCCGAGGTTGTTGATGCTCACGCCGGGCGTATACAGCGGCTGGCCTGCAACCCGCACGTCCTCGCTGGCCTGGTAATTCGGGTTGACGCTGCTGGCTGGAGGTGTGAGGAAGGCTCCGCTTTGGTAATTCGCGAACCAGCCGATCAGCCAACCGTTCGTGACTGCGTTCACAAATTTCGGAAAGAACGAAGCCTTCGGCACGGTGTAAGTGGCGTTGAAGCTCAAGGCCTGCGGCGGGATCTGCTGGAGCGCCCACCGGCCACTTAAGGGGTTGAAGAAATCCTGCCGGGTGGCCCGGGAAAAGCCCTGGCCCCAAGTGTACGAGCCGCCGGCCTCGAAGTTGTGCGAAAGGCGCTTGGTCGCCTTTACCTGCAAAGAGTCGTATTTCGAGTCCTGTGTCGGAGAACCCGTAATCCCAACGTTGCCAAACTGTGGGTATGGGTACAGAGCGCTTTGCAGCGAGCTGCTGGTGGGGAAACTGGAATAGGGGAGAACGCTGCTGATGCCCTGCGATGCCAGGAACTGGGTCACCTGCGGGCTGCTGATCGGGTCGGCCAGCAGGATGCGGGCGTTTTCATTGTTATACCCCGCTGGACCGGTTCCAGGAATCGGGTACAAGCCAAAGGACGCCAATACTTGCGGCGAGAGTTGGCTCAAGCGGCCCAGACTGCCGCCGCCAATCCACGCGCCGCGGTTGCCAACGTAGGTGGCTTCCATGACGAAGCTCCGGGTAATCTCCCGCTGAAATCCTGCGCTGAATTGGTTGATGCGCGGCGGCCGGTTTTCTTGCGCGTCGGGCACCGAAGGCGCGGGTGAAGTGGAGCCGAAATTCGGATATTGGTACGGATTCGTGACGGGCCACGTCGGCAATTGAATGGCTCCGGGAGCCTCAATATTTACAAACTGGGCCGCCGTCGGCACGTAGGACGGACTGTTGGCCGAAAGATTATAGCTCCCTTGAGTACTTACAGAACCACCAGCGGGCTGCGCAACATACTGGTAGTTCAATCCCCATCCAGCGCGAAACACTGTCTTGTTGTTGATCTGATAGGCCACGCCGAGCCGCGGTCCCAGCGCGTACGGATAGGTCGATTTGTAGAATTGGCAACTGCAGCTGCTGGCAAACTGCAACGCCCCCAGGCGGCCGCTGGCATTGGTGTTCGGCAAAGTCGCATCGAGCTGTCCCAACCGCCCGTACGTGTCGCGCTCCGCGGTGTCATAGTCCCACCGCACCCCGTAATCCACAGTGAGCTTGCGTGTCACCTTCCAGGAGTCTTGAACAAACAACGCCCATTCCTGCGACCCTTCACGGGGCTCGTTGAACGCATTCTGCGTAATGCTGCCATAGTCGCCCAGCAGGAAACTGCCGAAGCCGAAGCCACTACTAAAACTGCCGAAACTATTTGCCGGAGTGAAGGGTTCCGAAGTCGCAGCGGTACCGCCGCTAAAAACAACCTCGGCACTGGTCCGGACGATTTCTTGAATGAGATCCACTTCGGCGCCGACTTTAAAGGTGTGCTTGCCGTGAACCCAGGTCAAGTTGGCGATGCCGGTGGGCTTCTCGTCGAAGTCCTTCGGAGTGCCCGCGCCCGGTCCCATATTCTGCATGCCTCCGTAGGCCGTATTGTACAGCCCGTTGAAGCTTGGGAAATTCTGTTGACTAGCAAAGCCGCTGAGCCCCAACGTCGACCCAGGGTTGAAGTATTTGCCCTGCTGGATCCACCACGTCGCATCGTTGAACGTGCTGTTTATGTAACCCGCGCCTAAGTGCAGCAATAGGGTCGGAGTCAACGTGCGGTCGTAATTTAGCCGCTCCGTGTAGCCCCAAACGAATGTGCCGCGCGCGGCGGTGATTGAGTTTGGCAGACCATCCGCGCTTCCCAGGGTAGTGTTGATAAGGTTCTGGGTAGTAAGCGGGGAGTGATAAAACGAAATCTTGTCCTTGGGACTGATATTGTGATCGACCTTGACCGTCTGAATGGATGAGTACCGGTGGCCGGGTTCGGTAACGGCGTAATTACCCGCAAAACTGGAGCTATTCGCCGTTGGGGAAGAGAGTGATCAGCTTGATCGAGACCGGATCAAAGCGGCTCATCGGAATCATGTTGTTCATGAACGGGGAGGCGTATCCCTGGCCGGCCAAGCTACCGGAGGTAGCGACCGCTCGCGTAGCGGGATCGTAGATTTCATTCGCGAACATCATGTTACCAGCGGGATCGAGTTGAGTCTTCGGAGTGCCCAACGCCGTGGTCTGAATCCCCAATTGGGCGCACGCACTGCAATTTCCAACCGGTGAGATCTGGGAGAAATTGCCCAGAAGGTAATTGGCCGTGGGTACGGTGTCGTTAAAAGAATACACCGTGGTCTCGAGGAACTCCTCATAGTTAAAGAACCAGAAGGTCTTGTTATGCCCGTTATAGATTTTGGGGATGTACACTGGACCGCCCATGGTTCCACCGAAATCGTTGCGGCGGGCGCGAGGGCGAAATTTACCTCCACTTCCGCCGACGGCACTGCAAGCCTGTCCCGTGGGTCCGACAATGCAGCCTCCGCTCCTGCTGAAAGGATCGCCGGCCGCCAGGTCTTCGTTCACAAAGTAGTCGTAGACGCTGCCGTGATATTGATTTGTCCCCGACTTCATGGTCATGTTGACCACCACGATGCCCGACTGTCCGAATTCAGGGGCGTAGTTGCTGGTCTGGTAGGCGACTTCCTGAATCGCGTCCACGCTGGGCTGGATCGTCTGCGCATAAACGCCTATTGTCGGGAACATGCGAGAGGTCGCGTCCTGGCCTTCGATGCGCATCGTCTCGGTCATGTAGGCGCTCCCGGCCAGGCCGTTGAGAGTGAATAAATTGCTGGCGCTATAAGAACTAATGCCCGGAAGCGTCAGCAGCGAGTTTAAGGGGTTGCGGAAGCCGGAGGTGCCCGCGTTGACCGTCCCAGTGCCGATGATGGGAAGTGCATCCAATGCCTGGATGGTGACGTTGCGCGACAACTCGGCGCTTTCGGTCGTCAGCAGGGAAGCTTCGGCCGTGACGGTCACGGACTCAGTGGCGGAGCCTACTTGCAGAGCGATGTCCTCCCTCAGGGTTTGCGTCGCGGCGAGCGCGAGGTTGGTATGGGTGTAGGTCTTGAACCCCTTCGCTGCAACCGAAACGGCATAGATACCGACCGGCAAGTCAGTGATGGTATAGTCTCCGGAGTTGGTGGACACTCCATGAAAGACCACGCCTGTTTCCGTATTCTTGGCTTCCACGGTTGTTCCGGCGACAACCGCTCCAGTCGAATCGGTTACCACGCCGGTGATGGTTCCGTTGCCCACTTGCCCGAACGCCAGCGATGAGAACACCATCAAAAATGCCACCAGTTGCAGACATGCCCTCAGTTGCAAAGACCAGCGCTTGCTCATCACACCGCCCCTTGGAGAAATTTCACTCAATCCTTCGGACCTGAAGACCCTTCAACGTCCGCCGATGCTACTCCCCCCTTTTTTGCTTGTCAAGGGGCGCAGCCCGTCGTTTCGTCTGGAGGCTCATCACCAGCGCTCTGTTTCACGCGCCACTCATCCGCGAGCATCGCGAACACAGCATCGTCGACCCAACTTTCTTTGAACCAAAGACTTCGTATGAAACGCGCCTCCTGGCGTAAACCGATGCGTCTCATCAGCGCCACGGATCGAAGGTTGCACGGATCTACGGAGGCAAATACCCGATGTTTGCCGAATTTAACGAAAAGAAGATTAAGAATGACATTCAGCGCCTCAGTCGCATAACCGTTGCGTTGAAAATCCGGCGCGATCGTGATTCCGATTTCCGCCACACGTAAATCCGTCTCAAGAACATGAACGCCGCAATCGCCAATCAGGTTGTCATCAGCTTGCTCCGAGATTCCGACCTGATACCAGCCTGGCGCGTTGAATTCCCGCACGGACATGCGATCGATAAACGACCGCACTTCCTCAAGAGAAGTTGGCGCCCATGATTGGTACAGCAGCACTCGGGGATGAGAGCGATAAGCGAACATTCTCTCGGCGTCAGTCGCTCGCAGGCAGCGCAACCGTAACCGCTTAGTAAGGGTCTCTTGGAACACGCGGAAACTCCCGGATGTGATGCGCGTGGAAGAGTCTATTCTAACTTCAGCTCGCGACACCAATGCGCATGGCGATCGAGCGCTATTGCCCGCGCGGCACCAGAGTGAACCGCTCGATGGCGATCTTTGCGCTGCTCACGCCACGCTTGCCGCCGCGAATGAACCTCACTGTCGCGGCGTCGAACCGGCTGATCCTTGGATTCGCGGGGATGGTAAAGCTCAGAACCTCCGGCACGGGCAGGAATTCGTCGCCGCTCACCCACTGCGGTGTCGAGGTGACGGGCATCAGGCCGAGAGCCTGGGAAGGTTGGCCAGGAAGGCTGAGGTTCGTCAGAATCAAGTCAATGGAAAGGGTTCCAGGGTATCGGTCGGCGTTGAGGATCTCGACGGCAATGCGGCCACAGCAGCTCATGTCGATCGGGGCGATGAAGTTCTGGCGAGCCTCCATCTGCAGCGGCACGACGTCCGCGGAGCGGAACGCGATCGTCGAAGGATTGCCGCGAGCCGTGTAGGAATCCTTGGGCGGCTGCCGGTCCGGGAATTTGAAGAACCAATACACACCGTCGAACGGAATGCTCATCGGCTGTTTGCTCTGCTTGACTCCGCTGCCCGGTTCCGGCCGCGGAGGCACGACCACCGCGTGAGGTTTCACATCTTGCCAAAGAATTACGCCTCGGTACTTCCCCGATCCGGCCGCAGCGGCATCTTCCGGCGTATAGACGGCGGCGAATCCCGATCCGCCCAAGCGCGACCGGACATACAGAGTGAAGAGCTCGGCAACGAATGCCGCGATCAGCACCGCGATCGCGAACCTTAGCAGCTTCTCATTTGAGAGAATTCGGGCGGCCCTCAGGCGCCCGATCAGGATCGTCGCTCCCAGGGAGCAGAACAGCAAGCCGGTCAATCCGCGTCCGAAGAGGACAGCGACGGCCCCCGCTTGCAGCAACAAAGAAGCCGCCAGCGCGGCGAGGACCGATTCGGCGAGCTTGCTTCGCTCCA
>Ga0070733_10000471_pt1 | contig 32875 bp, 27 predicted proteins | sample Coa_R1_9_FD_66450 | JGI IMG/M metagenome (GOLD analysis project Ga0070733, IMG submission 66450) | Surface soil microbial communities from Centralia Pennsylvania, which are recovering from an underground coalmine fire - Coalmine... | ecosystem: Environmental > Terrestrial > Soil > Unclassified ...
AAGGTTCCCGACGCGGAAATGGACCTCATCAACCTCCGACGCGATGAGTTTCACGGCGAATGGAACTATGAGATCCTGCCGCGCAGATGAAATGGTTATTTCTTAACAGTTCCTTAGTTTCCGGGAGGCCGCTCGATGTGGTCGATCACCAGAACTTGGACCGGGCCTTTGGTCGATTCCAGTCTGAGGCCGACCTTGTCCAGTACAGCCTGCAGCGTGGGGCGGGCCGGGTCGGCGAAAGCCCGGTCTTCGGCGGAAGGTTCGGTCCCGGGCGGGGGCCCTGGTCTCGGACGCATCGGTACCCACCCCTCGGTGTCTATATCGAAGAGTCCTTTGAAGCCGGTTTTGTCGATGACCGGGTGATCGGTCCAGTTCTCCAGGAAGCTCACCAAGTCTGACATGTCCACGGTTGTCCCGTGAATTCCATTGCCCTGACCACCTTCGAATCCATGGCAATTCTCTGTGCGGGTCGAGACCTCGGGGCAATCTTTTTCCTCAATCTTTGCTTTTCGCAGCTTGAGACCGTTCTTTGACACGACCAGGGAGTACACGGGCCCTTGCTTGGTGTCCAAATGTGTTGTCATCCTGAAGCGGTCCGCCAGGACCGTCCGAAGCATCAGCATCAACTTGTCATTGCGGCGCTTCTCAGACAGGCCGGCTGGAATAGCGCCTTGAGCGGCTTTTGCTTCTATGTCGAATTTTTCGGAATCGATCCACTTTGGCCCGGAGAGCCATTCGAGGGAGTTGAACGGAAGGCTATATGCCTGGGAAACGATCACTCTCAGGGGAACGCCTTTATATATCAATGTTCCCCCGGGAAGAGTCTGCATCCGCATGCTGCGAAAGTCGGTTGAGTTATTCGGTTTTACGGAAGCCACCTCGAAGGGCACCGGCGCCGGCTCTTGCTGCGCCCGTACTTGAGGCGCATCCAGAATACCGATCGCAACGGGTGCGGATACAGCGGCGCACGCTGCCCCGGCGAGAAGCAGCTTTCTTCCGAAATCGAGTGGGCGCGAGTTCCGATGCGTCATGATTTCCTCGATTCGCTTGTTGAAGTGCGAACCGGTTACTCCGGATACACAGGCCAGGGGCGATGCGACATAAAACCTGGCGACGTTAAGAATCCCCTCGGCGTATGCGCGCGGCTCGCAGCCCGTCCCGAGCACTTCTTCATCGCAGGCGCGCTCCCGTTCTTCGACCAGCCTCGCGCCGATCCACCACACCAGGGGGTGAAACCAGAAAACTGCTTCCACCACCATGTGAATTGCCGCTGCAAGATTGTCGCGGCGACGGACGTGGCACAATTCATGGGCGACGATGGCGGCGAGTTGTTCCGGCGTCAGACTTTCGCGGATGCCTTGGGGCATCAACAGTACAGGCCGCAACAAGCCAAGAATTCCCGGTTCCACGCACGCGGCGGAGGAAAGCGTCCTTATCGGCGCTCCGAGATCGATGGGCGCTGCGCCCAGCACGGCCGATCGCAGACGACGCCAGCGCAGGTACCAGAACAGGAGAAGACCGATAAAACCGCAGAGCCACACAATCGGAACGACCGCGGAAAGCACGGGGCCGGAACGCTCCGCGGGAGGCGGAGAGACGCGAGTTTGAGTAGGGGGCTGAAAAGGCCGGCTGATCTCTTCCACCGCGGCCGGCAATAGAGGCCGCGCAGCCGATACGCGGGCCCACGGTAAGTGCGTCCCCGCGGAAACCAGCAGGGAAAACGGAATGAGAAACTTGACCGACGCCGCCAGCCAGATCGCGTAACGCGTCTGCGCGCGATTCCGGCGAAATGCGCGCGTGAGCAGCCCTGCCGCGATTGCGAAGATAGTGGACTGCCACAAGTGATTGGCCCCAATCGGTATCATTTTCCAGCGTCCTTTCTCGCCAGCCTGCGAATGGTTTTCTCCGCCGCCTGTATGTCGTCCAGAGTAAGCCTGCCCGATTCGATCAGGTGCGACATGACAGGCTGAGTGCGGCCGCCGAACAGGCCGAGGAGGTCGTCGATCAATCTGCTTTGCGCCGCGTTGCGGGAAATCACCGCCTCGAAGATGTGGGCGTTGCCGATCTTCTTCGCGCGGCGCAGCGCTTTTTTTCCTTCCAGCCGATAGACGGTGGTCTGAATGGTTGTATAAGCCGGCCTTCCCCGTTCGGCGAAGGCTTCCTGAATCTCACGGATCGAGCACGCGCCACGGCTCCAGAGAGCCTCCATAATGTGTAGTTCGAGCCTGGTTAGTCTGGGCAATGTCATCGGTCTATCTACTATACATGTTTGTAATACTACTACATAAAGATGCGCGATGCAGGAGCCGAGAAGCGGCGAGAAGCGGCGCCAGCCTTGACAAGGGTGTCCAGGGTAATGTAATAGTCAATGCACATGAAACGAAGGTCCATCGAAATCACCGTTCTTGCGCTGATCGGCGCCGGATTCGCTGTGGCTCAAACCGCCACGCCGCAGAAACCGCTTATGTCGGATCAGGTCTTCAAGAACGTCCGGGCGCTCAAGGGGATTCCGCTGGACGATTTCATGGAGACCATGGGGCTCATCTCGGCAGCCCTTTCGTTCGACTGCTCGGACTGTCATACCAATGCCGGCACCGACAAAGTCGACTGGGCGGCCGATACGCCGCGAAAAGTGATCGCGCGCACGATGATCGGCATGGTCGCGACGATCAATAAGAACAACTTCCAGGGACGCGAAGCTGTCACATGCTGGACCTGCCATCGCAACCGCGACAAACCACTGGTCACGCCGGTGTTCGAGACCATCTACGGCGAGCCTACCCTGGCTCCGGACGATGTCATCGTTTCCAATCCCGGGCTGCCTTCTCCCGAGTCGATTCTGGATCGATTTATCCAGGCTTCCGGCGGCGCCCAGCGCCTGGCCGGTTTGACCAGTATTGACGCCACGGGTACGAGCGCCGGGTTCGGCGGATTCGGCGGCGGCGGCGCAGTGGAAATCGCCGCCAAAGCACCGGATAAGCGCGCCACGATCATCTTGTTCAAGGCCGAAACCGGCCGGGGCGATCAGATCAGGACCTACGACGGCACCGCGGGCTGGGTTCGGACTCCACTTAACGTCGTCGGGGAATATCAATTGATCGGCGGCGATCTGGATGGGGCCAGGTTCGATGCGCAGCTGTCGTTTCCGGGGCAGATCAAGCAGATTCTCACGAATTTGAAAACCGGCTCGCCAACCACAATCAGCGATCTTCCGGTTTCGCACAGCCAGGCGGCGGTGCAGGCGAATGCGGCAGGCGGGAAAACGTACACCGTCGATGTCGTCCAGGGCAACGGGCCCAGGGGCCTGCTCGTGACGTTATATTTCGACAAGACGACCGGGCTGCTTGCGCGGGAATTGCGCTACAGCGTGACACCGATCGGGCGCGTTCCCACGGAAATCGATTTCGCCGATTATCGCGACGTCAACGGGATCAAGCTGCCGTTCCGCATATCGTACGTATGGCTGGACGGGCGCGATTCGATCATCCTCAGCGACATTAAGACTAATGTGTCGATTGATGAGGCGAAGTTCGGTCGGCCGGCTCCGCTGAAGAAATAATAGCAGAAACATTACCACCGACGGCAAAGACCGTCGGCGCTACAACTACGGGAGCTTGCAGGAAAAATTGGCGGCGTCGTCGATGCTGCCCGTTCCCTTATATTTAGCCAGCTGCGGATATGGGCACAGCGGCCGCGTGCGGTCCACCTTGCCGTCGCGCACTCGCGAAGCGGGAATCTGATCGGGCGCTTTCTTCGCTTCCACCCACTGCTCCACGGCGGTCAGCATATCGAAACTGCTGGTGCCTTCACCGCCGCCGCAGTGCGCCATGCCCGGCACCATGAATAGCCGGTAGGAGTCCGTAACCTTGCTTGCCCCACCCAGAGTATCCAGCACCGTGTCGTAGTACCGCACGCTGCTGAGCGGCGAGATTTGCGGGTCGGACCATCCGTGATACTGCACAATTTTTCCACCGCGCGCGAGGAATGCTTTCAGGTTGGGATCGAGCGCGTTCATGACGCCGTTGTCTGCCTGAGCGGTCAACGCGACGTCGCTGTCGAAGTTGAAAGTCCGGTAATCCCAGCTCGGATCTTTGAAAACCACGAACCTGAAAAGTTCGAGCGCGGTACCGAACGGCTGCGGCCCGACCATGGTGTTCCATCCCAATTCACTCCCCGGTTCGTGCCCCGGAAAAATCTCCTGTTTGGTGCGCGGGTTCGTCACTGAAGCATAGATCCTGCGGGCGGTTTCGACCTGCGGCGTCGTCAGGCAGGCAGGACCGTCGGGCCCTTTACACTCGAGCACCTGCGGATCGAATTTGCACCGCGTGGGGTCTTCGATAACGCCGTCCTTCACGCCATCGGCGGCATCGCACGCTTCGAGCGCCGCGTTATGAATGACGGGGAATTTGGCGGGCGGAATAGTGGACGCTTCATCCCTGTGGTTGGCTTGCGCGATCCACACAGCCTGCACGGACCGGCCAGTCCAGTTTATGCCGGGCGATCCAGCCACGATGCCGTTGAAATCCTCGGGATAGCGCTGCGCCTCTTTGAGCGCGGCCCGGCCACCCGCCGAGCAACCGTTCCAATACGAGAGTTTCGGGCCGTCGCCGTAATAAGCCGCGATGATCGCTTTGGACTTGACGGTCATCTCATGCGCGGCGCGATATCCCCAGTCGACCAATTTCTCGGGATGACCCAAGGCGAAGCTGGCGCTGCCGCCTTCGTGCCCAGTGTCGGTCATGGCCGCCGCGTAACCGCGCCGCAGGCCTGCCGCGAGCGTGGCCGGGGTAATCGACCCTGTCCAGCCGCCGTTTCCGTTGGCTTCGAATTTTCCGTTCCATCCTGACGCGGGGGGAAGCCAGATTTCGAACTTGATGTCGGAATCGCTGGTCGGCTTCATCGTCGCGGCGACGCGGCAGAACGCCGGGAGTTCTTTGAAAGCGGCGTTGGGATCGCCGCCGCGCCCGCCGCGGCCACCGGCTGGAGCCGTGAACGCTCCGGCGGCGACGGGCTGCGCGAGAGTGATTGTGGTGTCGGGCAGCGCGAGAGAGCTAAGACTTTCGCACGTTGTGGCGGCCTGTGCGGTCGAGAATACGAGCAAAACGCCGGCGGCAAGGCAGCAAGCTGTACCGCCAGCGGCACAACTGCTACTTCTCGGGCTTGTCATCCGGAGAGCCGGTCCCGGTTGAACCCAGGAACAGTTTCCTGCCGTCGGCAAACGTGATGTCCCGGCCGTTGGCGCGGTTGGAACCGTCCTTCGCCTGATAGCCTTCGATGACGATTTCCGTTCCGGCAGGCAGAGCGGCTTTCGTAAATCCACGCCGCAGCAGAGCGTTCGGGCTGCCGCCTTCCACCATCCACGGAACAATCTTGCCGTCCGGGCCCTTGACGTCGATATGGATCCAGGAGTGCGGATTGATCCACTCCATCTCGGTAACCGTGCCGCGCAGCTTGACGGGCTTGCTCGGGTCGAATTCGGCGGCGAATGAGTGGTGCGCCCACAAAGGCGCCGCGACGCCGACTAACAGAGCAGCGCCAACAACAGAGAGAAACAGCTTTTTCATTTCCAAACTCCTCGATTACTTCTGTGCTTTCTTCGCTTCTTCCGCACGCGCGCCGCTCAGATTATTATGCATGCCGTAATTACCTTCATGGCACGCGTACTCGAAGATCGGCCCATCGATCTTAGTCATCAGATACTCACCGCTCCAGGATTTCTCCCAAGTCGACGGATCGGAGACCGTGAATTCATACTTAACCGTATCGGGATCGGTGCGCGTGAAGCGTTCCACGACATGCAGGTTCTCGCTGGAACCGCGGAAAGCGGTTCTGTCGGTGTAATTGGTGGTATCGACAACCAGAGTGTTTCCCTCCCAGTGGCCGCGCGAGTCGCCCAGGAGCTGATGAACGTCCGCGGGCAGATGCGGGCGCCCGTCCGTCGGGATCATGCGAACATCGTGAATTGTCTCCTGCATGATGGCCACGTACCCTTCACCCTGGACGATCTGCAGATTACTGTTATAGCCCTCGGGGAGCATGGGGGGGCCTTCGTTGGGCCACAGGATGCAGCGCTCGCTGAGGCCGCGATTCTCCGGGCCGTCGAATTCATGTCCCTTGGCTGCCGCCTGACGAGCCGCCTGTCTGGCCTGCGCCGCCGGCAACGGCGGAGGAACGCGCCCTTCCGGTCCGACGATGATCGACGTGCGAATGGTCTCGGCAACCTTGGTCTGGCCTTTCTCAAGCCCGAACTGCTGCATATTGTAATGAACGTCGCCGTATGTTCCCGGGGCCACTACCTCGTGCCTCGACATCTGCGCCTTTTCATAGGCATCGGCTTCTGCTTTGGTGAAGAATTCCTTACTGCCAAGATCTTTGGGCCGTTCCAGCGGCACGACGGAGGCGTTGGAGTAGATGCCCTGCAGGTCCGGCTTTCCGTCCGGCGTGCGCGGCGGAGTGTATGGCTTGGCGCCTTCTTTCGTCAGCAGTCCGGTGGACGAAGTCTGGGCGGCAGCGGGCGCCGGCGACAGGAGGACGATCGCGGCGGCCGCCGCGATCAGGGTGCCCGAAGCGGCTTCGAAGAATCGTTTGCTCATGAAAAGCTCCTTCTTCACGTACTTATTTAATATTACTTGGTTCGGGGCTGCTTGCGCAGGTTGCCATAGATCAATTCTTCCGCGAACTCGACGCACTTGAACTCGAGCAGCTGAGCGTTTTTCTCCACATGCCGGTAGAGAGGCATGCTGATTTTCCAGGGCTTCGAAAACACTTTCGGGTCCTCGATGGTGGCCTCATACATCAGGGTATCGGCGCTGCGGGGCGTGTAGCGCTCTACCACGTGCAGGTCGCCGCTGTGGAAATTTCCCGCCCGATCGAACCAGGTTTTGTCGTTCAGGCCCGTCACGTCGACCACCAGCGTGTCGCCTTCCCAGTGCCCATTCGACCATCCCATCCAGCTGTCGACGGGTGCCGGAGTCGGCTTCCCCATGTCGATGGTGCGGACCGCGCCCGCGTATTCATAGGAAATGAGGATGGTTTTCGAAGATTGTACGATTTGGAACGGATACGGCATGTAGGTCGCGCGAGGCACGCCCGGCAGGTAGCACTTGAGCTCCGGATCGGCGGTGAAGCGGTTTTGCAGATTCTGTTTTCTCTTGTCCGCCATCGCCGGCAGGTAGGGGATCTCGTTGCCTTCCACGATGCCGGTGCCCGGGGGGATGGCGAAGTCGGCTGCCAGCATGGGCGCCGGCCCGGCTGCGGCCGCATGCGCCTGGATGTCCCAATCGGCGGTGTTGAGGGCTTGCCAGATGCCGTTCAGATCGGGTTTGCCGTCGGCGGTACGGACCGGTTTATAAGCCGTTTGCGCGGCCGCTGTAGCGACGGCAAACAGTGCCGCCAAAATAAGCTTCGTGGACCCACACCTTGTTTGCATCCGAAAAGTATTCTCCCAACGGGCAAATACACTTCCGCCCGCGACGCTGATATTACAGTTTGACGGGTTGAAAGTCAATCGTGTCAGAGCGATTGACGCCATTGGTTTAGCCCCCGCACGACCACTCCATCCAACCATTTGGAAAATCTTGATTTGGCGGTTTCGATATCTTCTTCGTAGTTGATTTGAAATGTCGCCCCCTCGATCGGCAAAGGGCCCGGTCCTTGGACGAATAGGTATCCGACAACTCCAATGAAGCCCCGAAAGCGGGGTCCGATCCCCTGGAACGAGATCGCCAGGGCTTCTTGCCGCCCTGTATTCAACCGCAACCTGACTGCCTGATCAAATTCGGCTAAATCGGGGGCGATACCTGCAGCTCTAATAGCCGCCTCCCGCACCGGGTCGCCTGGCGCCTTCCCGCGGATAACTTCGAAATCGAACCCCCCGGGATTTCCAATCTCCTGCCTGAGTTCGGCCGCCACTTCTTCGAGGCGTTGTCCTGCCAATTGGTAAAGCACCCCCGCGGTTTCTTTGGCGCGAGCCCACTCCGTAGGCGGCAGCTTACCTCTCTGCAACAATCGATCCCGAACCGCGATAACTGCATCGTGGGTTGAGGTGATCGGAGTGACGTCGTACGCAACTTCGCTGGCTTCAATAAACGCGGCACGTTGAGACTCGACGAAAATGGCGACCAGCGGGCGCAAGTCGACCGCGTCCGCCTTTTCTAATGCCTCGATATATCGTCGTTGCGGATCATCGCGCTTGATGATGAGCGGGAACCAGCCCCGTTTAATGAACACCAGGCTGGCGAGCGCCCGCGCCACACGCCCGTTGCCATCGGCGAAAGGATGAATCTGCGTGAAGCGATGGTGCAGCCATGCAGCCTCGACTTCAGGCGGTATCTCGCGTGTCTGATGTTCCGAGTACATTCGGACGAGTTCATCCATTTCGGAAGCCACGTGCTCGGGCGGACAGTACTCATGCACGGCCCCGTCCGGACGCGTGGGGTTGTTTGGCAGCGACTTGTACACGCCCTTCTCCAGCGGCTTTTCAAAAACCTTGCCGAATTGGTCGACGACGGCATGCACGTCCTGATTGCGGAGCAAGGCCGCATGAAGTTCCTTGACGTAACCCGTCGAAAACGCGCGCTGTCCCCCGATGAAATCAAACATCCCTTCCAGCGTTTCAAAGTGATCCTGGATCACACGCGCAACGAGGACCGGATCCTTGTTTGTCGTGCCGTGCGGGATGAGCGCGGCGTCGATGCCTTTTTCGATTAAGGTTCGCGTTACACCCCGATCCAGCGTGTAAACGTCCTCAATAATGCCGGTCTCGATGGCCCACTCGCGTCGCAGACGCTGCTCAAACTCGTGGAGAACTTCGCGCTCGGCGAGATCCTTCTTCTGGCTTTGCCACACGCGCCAGAGGGATTCCAGTTCCCCATCCGTCAGGGACCGCGGGTCGTCCCCCAAGTCGGTGATCGGATGCCATTTGTATCCCGCCGCCATTCAAGTAAGCTTATTCCATGCAAATCAACCGGCGTTCGATGTTGGCGGCGTTATTCCTGGTGGCCTGGCCCGTGGCATCGCAAACCGCGATTCCGAAAAAAGTCACGTCGGTGCGGCTGTATGTGTTCGACTGCGGAAGGCTCAAGAGCGGCAATCCGGCCCCTCTGCTCGAACGCGGCGTCACCACTACCGACATGTCCGTCGAAGCCTTTCTGATCGTGCATCCGCGCGGAACTTTGTTGTGGGATGCGGGCGTCATCCCCGACGAACTCGTAAAGCCCGAAGGCACGGTGGAAGCGCGCGCGACCGTTCACACCACGCTGAAGGGCCAGCTAGCCGCTATCGGCTACAAACCCGCCGACATCACTTATCTGGCGCTTTCGCACAATCATTACGACCATTCGGCGAACGCCAACGCTTTCGCCGGATCCACGTGGCTGGTGCAGAGACCGGAGCGAGCGTTCATGTTCCCGGACACTCCTCCGGCGACGCCAATTAACCACAGCGACCGCTGGAGCGAACTCCGCAACAGCAAAACGATGATTCTCGATGGCGATTACGACGTGTTCGGCGACGGTTCGGTGGTAATTATTTCCACGCCCGGACATACGCCGGGACATCAATCGCTGCTCGTCAATCTGAAGAAGACGGGACCGGTGGTTCTGAGCGGAGACTTGTATCATTACCCCGCCGAGCGAGAGCTGAAGGATTTCACACCTTTAGGCAACCTCGGAAATCCCGCGCAGGAAGCTGCCTCGAAGGCGAAGGTCGAGGCGCTTTTGAAGGAGAAACACGCGCAGTTGTGGATACAGCACGATATCGTCGCCGACGCCAAGCTGAAGAAATCTCCAGCCTGGTACGAGTGAGACGATACCAAATATGGACAAAGCAACTTACGAAAAAGGTTTGGCTATTCGCCGTGAAGTCCTGGGCGCCGCTTATGTAGACAATGCGATCGCGAGCGCGGACGATTTCAGTCTGCCGATACAGCAGCTCTCGACGCAGTACTGCTGGGGCGAGGTCTGGGGCCGGCCCGGTCTCGAGCGCAAGACGCGAAGCTTCATCAATCTGGCGATGATCGCCGCGCTCAACAGGCCGCACGAGCTGCGGCTGCACATCAAGGCCGCCATGACAAACGGTCTGACGAAGGACGATATCAAGGAAGTCTTCCTGCAGGTGGCGATTTACTGCGGCATTCCGGCGGGTATCGACAGCTTCCGCGCGGCGAAGGAAGTATTCAAGGAAATGGGCGTGTAGCGCCGGCGATCTTTTGTCGCCGGTGGTTTGTCCGGCTTAGCGCGCGGCCGCCAGCAGTTCCAGAATTGCCGCCGAAACCGCGTCCGGCTTTTCACGCGGCATAAAATGACCGGAACCAGCCACGATCCGGCGGGCCACCAGCGATGAGAACGACGCTCGCTCGGCGGGGGGTGTCTCCGCTGGCGCACGATCCAGCGTGTCGTCCGCGCCATGCAGCACGATCGTCGGCACTTCGATTTTCGGGCGCTGCGCGAGTTGCCGCTCCACGGCTTCGAAGCGCGGCTCGCCGGGAGCGTTGCCCAATCGATGGCGATAGGAATGAATCACCACGTCGACAAAATCGGGGTTGTCGAAGGACGGCGCGGTCTTGTTATACGTCTCGTCGGTGAAATGCCAGGTCGGCGACCAATCCTGCCAAAGCAGCTTGCAGAGGCTGCGGCGGTTGGCCTTGAGACCGGCGCGTCCGCGTTCGGTATTGAAATACAACTGGTACCAGAGCCTCTTTTCCGCTTCAGGCTGAGCCGGCTGCGATCCGGTGAAGATGTTTTGAATGGAATAGCCGCCTATGAGGACCGCGGCGCGCACACGATCCGGATGGAGCGCCGCGGCAATGCCCGCTGCGCGTCCGCCCCAATCAAAGCCGGAAACGGCGAAGCGGGGCAGCTTCAAAGCGTCGGCGAAATCGATCAGGTCCTGGCCGATCGCCGCCTGCTCCGCCATCCGCGGAGCCGCGGAGTCAAGGAAGCGCGTCGGCCCGTAGCCGCGCAGGTAGGGCACCAGCACTCTGTGTCCGGCCCTTGCCAGTGGCGGCGCGACATCGTCCCAAGCGTGAATATCGTCGGGGAATCCGTGCAGCAGGATGATCGGAAAGCCCTGCGCACTGCCGCTTTCTTCGTACGCGATATTCAGTATCGGGGTGTCGATCGACTTCGCCATGCTCTGCGCCTCCGCGCGGCGTGTGCCGACAGCCGCGCCGGCCACGATCGCCGATTGGAGAAATGTTCTCCGGCTCTGCAGCATGAGAAAAGCTTACCGCTCGTGCGGGTCTTCGAGGTAGGTGTACCCGTGCAGACCGTCTTCGTAAAAACGCAGCAGGCGTCCTGACTCCTCGTAGCTCAAACGCCCTTCGCGAACAGCGGTTTCCACGCTTTTCCGCAGCCGCGCGAGAAGATTATCGGCCTTGAATTGAACGTAGTTGAGCACTTCGCGAACCGTGTCGCCCTTGATTACTTCGTCGAGAATGGTCTCGCCCGCTTCGCTCAACCGCACGTGTACGGCATTGGTGTCGCCGAACAGATTGTGCAGATCGCCCAGAATCTCCTGGTACGCGCCGACCAGGAACGCGCCGATGTAGTAATCCTCGCCGCGGTAGTCGTGCAGGGACACCGTCCGCTTCACGTCGCGGCGGTCGATGAACTGGTCGACCTTACCGTCGGAATCGCAGGTGATGTCGCCCAGCACGGCGTGGTGTGTTGGCTTCTCATTGAGCCGGTGAATCGGCATGATCGGAAAAAGCTGCTTGATGGCCCAACTGTCCGGCATGCTCTGGAACAGCGAGAAATTGCAGAAGTAAGTGTCGGACAGCATCGCGTCCAAGCCTTCGAGTTCCTCGGGAAAGAAATCGAGATCGCGCGACATCTTCTGAATCTTGCGGCAGATGGCCCAGAAGAGATTCTCCGCCGTACAGCGCTGGTCGAGCGGCAGATAGCCGAGACTGAAGAGATTCAGCGCCGAATCGAGCGCCTGCTGGGAATCGTGATACGCCTCCAGCAGATTGCGCGAATTGACCGCGCGGAACGTTTCCTGCAGATCGATCAGCGGCTGCTCGGGATCCCCGGTCAACTCCTGCGGCACTTCATCTTCGCCCGGGCCGGACACGCCCAGCACGTTGAACACGAGCACGCTGTGATACGCGGCGATGGCGCGCCCGCTTTCCGTGACGATCGTCGGGTGCGGGACGCTGGATTCGTCGCACACGTTCTGAATGTGATAGACCACGTCGTTGGCGTATTCCTGAAGGGTATAGTTGACGCTGGATTCGAAGTCCGTCTGCGAACCGTCGTAGTCGATGCCGAGCCCGCCGCCGACGTCCATGAATTTCAGGCCCGTCGCCCCGGCGCGCCACAACTCCGCGTAGATTCTGCCGGCTTCCGTCACGGCGCCCTTCACCTGGCGAATATTCGTGATCTGGCTGCCCAAATGGAAGTGCAGGAGTTTCAGGCAATCCTCCATCCCCCAGGTGCGCAGTTCCTGCAGGGCGCGCATCACCTCGGTGGTTGTCAGGCCGAACTTCGAGCGATAGCCGCCGGAGGATTTCCAGCGTCCCGAGCCGCGGCTGGCGAGCTTGGCCCGGATGCCGATCGTCGGGCGCACGCCCACTTTTTCCGCGTACTTCTGGATCAACGCCAGCTCGGTATACTTCTCGACCACCGGAATGATCTGCCGCCCGATTTTCTGGGCCAGCATCGCCATCTCGATGTATTCGTCGTCCTTGAAGCCGTTGCAGATGATCGGCGTATCGTTGTCGCACAGGGCCATCACGGCCAGCAGTTCCGGTTTGGAGCCTGCCTCCATGCCGAATTTGTAGGGCTTGCCGAACTCCAGCACCTCTTCGACCACCTGCCGCTGCTGGTTCACCTTGATCGGGTAGACGCAGCAGTATTCGCCGTTGTATTTATGCTCGCGGATCGCCACTTCGAAGGCGTCGTGGATCTCTTTCAGACGGTGCTTGAGGATCTCGGCGAAGCGGATCAGAATGGGCAGCGAAATGCCGCGCAGCACCAGCGTGTCGATAAGCTTCTTCAGATCGATCGAGCGCGCCGGGTCCTTTTCGGGATGAACCAGGACGTGGCCTTCCTCGTTGACCGAGAAATATCCTTTGCCCCAGCTGGCTACGTCGAACAACTCGCTGGCGTCGACTGACGACCAGCGATCCACCGGCTCCAGAACCGAAGCGCCTTTGCGGCCATTTTTTTCCAACGTTTTCGAGTCCCTCGCTTGCACATGTGCCCCGTTGCTTCCGGCGAACCCGGACCACAGCGGCGCAAAACTTTAGTTTCCTTCGGAATGACGGCGGGAGCAAGGAAAAGTTTCACCGGCGGAATGTTGGTGGATTGCGACGCGACATATGCCGCGTTTCAGTTGGATGACGCCGTTAATGTTTGGCCGGCTCCGCCAGATTGAGCAATTTGGAACTGATTCGAAGTCCGGCTCGCTCGGCGGTTTCGGCGTCGATTTCAATACGGACGCGCGCGTCTTTCATCCTGAACTGCACGATGCCGCCATTGGCAGTGAAGTCGTCCGTGTCGCCAACCGTGAGCACGCAGCAGTTTCCGAGTGTTTCGAGGACGCCGCGAATGCGCTTGCCCTCCGAAGCGGAAACAAAGAGAATCTGGCACGTTCGCGCCTGCTGGGAATTCGAAAGCAGGCGAATCGAAATGGGCCGGTTCGCCACCGTTTTTCCGCGTACCGCGTCGTTGAGAGCCGAGCCGAAAGGATTGTCGCCCAACACGCAGATGGTGAACGGATCGTGAGGATCGGCGAACGCGTGCGGCGGCCATTCGACAAATTTGGCGAAGTTGAAAAGAAACACGGCTTTCAGTTGATATTCGCCGACCGGACTTCCGTCCGGCCCGGCCCGAAGCGAGGCCGCCATGAGCATCAGAACGGCCGCGGTCCTGGGCCATGTATGGAGCCGCATGTCGCTCGATCTCCGGGAATCGACTGGAACCTCCATGCGATCAAGCTTACTGGCTCCTGTGGGCGATCAGTTCCACAAAGAACGAACGCCCTGGTTGGGGCACCGTGTCCACAGCGGGATTCAGGTCGACAGGGTCCGAGTACCTCTTGTTGAACGCATTGCGCAAACCGAGCCGAACGTCGAAATCCGGCAGCAGGTGTGTCGAGCTGAGCGTGAAATCGGCGAGGTATACGGGCTGCAAAGTATTTTCCGCGAGCGTCAGACGCGAGGATTGATACTGCATGCCGGTACTGAGATCGAATTTTCTACCCAGGGGCATCGCGAAGCGCAGCTTCGCCAGATGCTGCGGCGAGTTCTCCAGGACGCCCGTAGAATCGCGTGACCACTGCAGCGCGTAGCTTGCGGTCGCCTCGAACCACTTCGCCGGGCGGCCGTTGATTTCCAACTCGACGCCCTCGGCTTGAATTCGGTCGACGTTCTGATATTGGATGAGCCCGTCCGGCAGGGCTACGCCGAGCAGAAAATCGTGCAGCCGGTAGCCGTATGCGGAAACCTGCAGGTTCATTCGTTTTCCGAGCCGCCGGTCCAGGTCGACTTCGACCGTATTGGCGGTTTCGGGACGCGCGTCCGGATTGGCCTGGCCGGTAAGCCCGTCGCTGTAGAACAACTGAAAAGCGCTGGGGTTGCGAAAGCTTCGGCCGTAGAGAAACTTGACCGTCCACTCGGAACGCTGATAGAGCAGCGCCGCGCGGGGAGAAAACGAGTGGTGGCCGTACACGGATATGCCGTATGTGGATATATCGAAACGGAGTCCCAGGTCCAGCTTCCACCCTCCCGACAGTTTCTTCTCATCCTGGAGGATCACGCCCGCGGAGCGGTTGGGGTGGTCGATACGCACATATTGAACCGGTACCGGGGAGACATCGAAATCTGTCATCAGGTCCCGAATATCGATCTTGCCCTCCATACCCACCGTAATATCGCCCGCGAAGGAAGGACGGATCCGGTAGGTTAATTGGGTTCCGGCCCAATCCCCGAAAAAATGCTGCCCGTTATCTTCTACACCACCGTTCCCGGGCACGCCGCCGTTTCCGAGCGTGTAGTCGTAGCGGCCGTGGAGATGATACGCGTCGTAATACGTGCGCCACCGCAGGGTGCCGCCCGCGATCAGACGCTCGTACACCGCGTCGACGAAATTGCGCTCGTCGTTGTTCCGCGTTCCCCGGTCGTTAAAGATCGTGGGGCCCCAGGAGATCGGCTGCGTTTGATCGTGATCGGAGAAGGCGGCCGTGACGGTCCAGTTCCGCCAGGCGAGATTCGCGAAGAAGTGATAGCCTTTTTCGCCGTTCATATCGATCGCCTTCCCGTAGTTGTTTTGCGGAGTGTCGAACTGCGGGAAAAACAGTGGGCTTTCGCCTGTATTGTTGTACACGGATCCGGAGAAGAGAACTTTGACGCTCCCCAGAGACGCCGTATCCGAGATCTGGACCTTCTTTTCGCCAAAGCTGCCGGCATCTGTAGTCACGGTGAGCGGCCCCGCTTCCGCCGGCGACTTCGTGATGACGTTGATGGTGGCGAAGATGGCGTTGCTGCCATACAGCGCCGAGGCCGGCCCGCGAATAATCTCGATCTGTTTGATCAGGTTCATGTCGATCGGAAACCCATTGCCGAAAAACAACATGTAGTCGAAGATGTTGTCGGCCATGTTGTGGCCGTCGACCATCACCATCACGTGGCTGTCGTAGTCGCCGGGGAGGTTGAAGCCTCTTACGCCGACGGTTTCGTACGTCCGGTTATTGGTCACATAGAAACCGCGCACAGCCGACAAGGCTTCGCCGAGCGTGCGGTAGCCATACTTGCGGATATCCTCGGCCGTGACGACGGTCACGCTGGCGGGCGCGTCCTGCAGAGTTTGCGGGTGAAGAGCGGCGCCCACCACCTGGACCTCCATCAACTGCTCCAGCGTCAGGGCATTGAGATCCGGGGCGGAGGCATCGCCGGGTCCCGATCCATCGGGCAGGCAGGGCTGCGCCGACAGCAGAGCGGCGCAAATCACGAGTGTCGGACGGTGCACTTCTTCTTAATCGGCAATCCGCCGGGAAACTTGAATCTCCGGCCGGTCGATGGCCGGTTCTCCGTACATTCCAACCCGCCGTATTTACAGCCGGCTCCATGGGTACTCAGCTCTGGGGTGCTCAGCTCTGGGGTGCTCAGCTTGGCCGGCGATCGCGCCGCCACCCCGCCGCTGCCGGTTCCGGCGGCGATACTCATGCGGTTGCGCGGTTCATTTATGACAGTAATGCCCTAAAGGAACCTCCGGCTCGTGCCGATGAGACATTCAAGTGCCGAAAACACGATTCCCGATAACTTTGCGACGAATTTCGCGCCTTGGTCTTGCCTTTGGGCTGTCCTGGTTCGCTCCGTCTTCGGCCTGGCCCCAGGCATACCCGCCACAAGGTCTCGCCGACGCCAGTCTAGAAGATCTGATGAACGTTGAGGTTACCTCGGTTTCGCGCAAGGAGCAGAAGCTGTCGAGGACCGCGGCGGCCGCCTACGTGATCAGCCAGGAAGATATTCGCCGGTCGGGCGCCACCAATATCCCCGACGTTCTGCGTATGGCCCCGGGTGTCGACGTTGCCCAAATCGACGCCAACACCTGGGCCATCAGCATAAGAGGCTTTAACGATCAGTTCGCAAACATGGTGCTGGTCCTGATCGACGGCCGGACCGTATACACCCCCATCAGTTCGGGAGTCTACTGGGATCAGATCGACGTGCCCCTCGATGATATCGACCGCATCGAGATCACGCGCGGCCCGGGCGGAACCATCTGGGGAGCCAATGCGGTCAACGGCGTGATCAACATCATCACAAAGAATTCAGGCGCCACCCAGGGCGCCGCCGTCAGTGCCGGCGGGGGTTCCCAGGGAAAGGCTCAGGCACTGACGCAGTACGGTGGCAAGATCGGCAACAGCGGGACTTACAGGGTCTTCGGCGACTACTCGAACCAGGGCAATCTGACCCATTCCGACGGCACGAGTCCGGCGGCCGATGGCTGGCATATGTTTCATGGCGGTTTTCGATCCGACTGGAGCCCCTCCCCGCGCGATTCACTGACGGTCCAGGGCGATTTTATTCAGACTCTCGAAGGCGGGACCATTGATGCAGTCTATGCCAGACAGCTTCCGCTCGAAAGGACGGTCAACGAGGTTGTTGCGTCCGATTCGGGCAACCTCCTCGCCCGGTGGGGCCACAAGCTGGCTAATGGCTCCGACACCACCCTGCAGGTCTACTTTGACCGGTATAACCGCCTCGCGGTGGGAGCGCACGAATCGCTCGATAACCTGGACGTGGACTTCCAGCATCATCTGACGCCCGGAACCCGCCATGACATCGTATGGGGAGCCGGCTTCCGGGTTACGTCCGATGAAGAGGAGCCAGGGTACAGCAGAAGCTATGTGCCGGCGTCGCGCACGACCAATCTCTTCAGTGCGTTCATACAGGACGAAATCGACCTCGGCCGTTCGGTATGGTTCACGCTCGGCTCGAAGGTCGAGCACAACGCGTATACGGGACTCGAGTTCCAGCCCAGTGCCAAGCTCCTCTGGCAGCCGACTCCGCGGCAGGCCCTGTGGATTTCCGCCGCCCGGGCGATCGTACAAACCAGCCGGATCGAGGCGAACCTCTCGGCGGATCTGGCGGTAATCCCGATCCCGGGAGTGGGGTTCGGCGTGATACAGGTGCTGGGCAATCCAGACTCCCAGGCGCAGCAACTTTACGATTATGAAGCGGGATACCGGGCCCAGGTGAACAAAAAATTCTCCTTCGATATCGCCGCATTTTCGGGTTCCTACCGCCACATGGCGGGAGCCGTCGCCGGTACGGCGTATTTTACGGTGGACGAAGGCCCCCCGCATGTAGTCATCCCTCTGATCTTCCAATACGGCGCGAACGCCCAAACTTACGGCGCGGAGGCGTTCGGCACGTGGACTGTGACCCAGCGCTGGAGAATCAGCCCCAGCGTCAGCGCCATACATTTGAGGGCTAACAACACCTACCTCGTGGAAGACGAGGACAACACGCCGCAAATCCAGACGCAGATTCGCTCTTCCCTGGACTTGACGAGACGCCTTGACTGGGACGTTGCCTTCTGGCACATCGGACGTCTTCGGGATGGTGGAGCCGGAGCTGTCCCTGCCTACAACCGCGTGGACACGCGGCTCGCATGGCGTCTCGGGGAGTTCACCGAACTCAGTGTCGTCGGCCAGAACCTTCTTACACACCTGCACGCGGAGTTTCACAACGACTACGAAGTTCAGCGCACGCTCGTGGAGCGGAGCATTTTCGGCAGGATCGCATGGCACTTCTGACCTCGACCAGGGAAATGCCGTGCTTTTGCGTGTGATGCTTGCGACCCTGCTCGGCGTTCCCCTGATCGCCGGGCCACCGCAGCGGCCGCTCGACGAGTATCAGGTCAAGGCCGCTTTCCTTTACAATTTCGCCAAGTTCGTCGAATGGCCCGCGGAAGCCTTCGAAAACCCGAGTCAGGCGTTCGCATTCTGTGTGCTTGGCGAAGATCCTTTTGGCCGCGCGCTGGACGAGGTCCTCGATGGCAGGAAAATCGACGGCCGGGCTCTCACAGTGCGCCGTATTTCCGATGCGCGCCGGGCCAAGGGGTGCCAAATACTGTTTGTCAGTTCCTCGGAACCGAAAAGCGTGCTCGCCGTTCTCACCGGCCTCGGCGACTCCGGTCTTCTGACGGTTGGAGAATCGGACACCGCGGCAGCCGAAGGGATGATCATCGACTTCACGCTCGAAGACGGTAAGATTCGCTTTGTAATCAACGCCGCCGGGGCGGAACGCGAAAAGCTGCGATTCAGTTCCCGGCTTCTGAGTCTCGCAACCGTCGTAAGAAAATAGCCCTCAGCCGACATTGCCCATTCTCCCAGGCGGGCGCTATGAAGGTTCCTGGCGGAACAGCCGATAGATTCGCAGGAAAAGGAGCCCGTGCTCCGAATGACCTCGAATTCATGACGTTATCCGCCGTATTTAAAGCCCGGTCTATTGGTGCCCGGCTGTCGTTGCTGATTGTCCTCAACAGCAGCCTGGCCCTCCTGTCGGCAGGTATCGCGTTGTTCGGTTACGAAAGCTTCCTGCAGCGCGGGGCGGCCTCGCGTGAGCTGTCCGCGCAGGCGGGCATCCTCGCCGAGAGCAGCACCGCCGCCCTCACCTTTGCCGACGATCGGGCAGCCGCCCAGACGCTTTCGGCGCTGCGCGGCGACACGCAAGTGGTTGAGGGGGTCATTTATGACAGGAATGAGCGCCCATTCTCCCAATACCGAAGGGCGGGGTATTCTACCGGATCCCCGGCGCCAAAACTGCGGGCAGCCGGCGTTTACTTTGAGAACGGGGCGGTTCTGGTGTTCCAGCCGATTCGGCTCGACCGTGAAATCATCGGCACGATTTTCCTCAAATCCAGCAGCCAGGTGAGCGCGCGGCTCCGCCAATACGTCGGCATTGTTTGTCTTGTTCTTTTGCTTTCCCAGGGATTCGCGTTACTGCTCAGCTCCCGAATGCAGAGGACCATCACCGGGCCCATCACCGAATTATCGGGCGTGGCGCGGTCCGTTTCCGTCGACAAAAACTACGCCGTCCGGGCCGAAGTGCACGCGGGCGGGGAGATTGGGATGCTGGTCGACTCGTTCAATCACATGTTGTCGCAGATCGAGATTCGCGAATTGGCCCGCAGGAAAGCTGAAGAATCTCTCCGTGAGAGCGAGGAACGCTATGCGCTGGCGGCGCGCGGCGCCAACGACGGCTTGTGGGACTGGAAAATCGCCACCGGCGAGATCTATTTTTCGTCCCGCTGGAATCAGATGCTGGGGTATCCCGAGCTGGATCGCGGCTCCAATCCCGAAGAGTGGTTCAGCCTCATTCACACCACCGATCGCAACCGCGTCACGGCCGAGATCGCGGCTCACCTGGCCGGCACCACGACGGAATTCGTCAGCGAATACCGGATGCGCCACAAAAACGGCAGTTTTATCTGGGTCCTCAGTCGTGGAATCGCCGTCAGGAACGGCGCCGGGTCAGCCGTCCGGATGGCGGGCTCTCAGACCGACATCACCGAGGGCAAGGTCGCCGACCCTCTGACCGCCTTGCCCAACCGTCTCTATTTCACCGATAAGCTCGAAGCCGCTTTCGAGGCGGCGCGCCAGGGTGGCCTGTTCGCGGTGCTGTTTCTGGATCTGGATCGCTTCAAGCTGATTAACGACAGCCTGGGGCATGGCGCCGGCGACGAACTGCTGATGGGGATTGCCGACCGGCTGCGGTCGAGCGTCCGAGGCGGAAAGGAAACCCGGCAGGCTGTTGTCGCCCGTCTCGGCGGCGACGAATTCGCCATTCTGCTCCCTGACATTCGCGAAGGCGGCGAGGCGGCAGTGGTTGCGCAGCGCATCCTCGACAGGCTGGAATCCCCGTTTCACCTCGGCGAGCGGCAGGTATTCGCCACCGTAAGCATAGGGATCGCTCTGAACTCCTCCGGCGGCACGCCGGAAGAACTGCTCCGCAACGCCGACACCGCCATGTACCACGCCAAGGCCAAAGGCAAGGCGCGTTTTGCGGCCTTCGACGAAGGCATGCGCGAGCGGGCCGTCGCGCACCTCGAAATCGAGACGGGATTGCGGAAAGCCATTGACGGGCGTCAGCTGATTCTTTATTACCAGCCGGAGTTGTCGGTAACCACCCGGAGGGTAATAGGTTACGAGGCGTTGGTGCGCTGGAACCACCCGGAGCGCGGCATCCTTCCACCGAGCGAGTTCATTCCTGTCGCCGAAGAAAGCGAACTCATTGTGCACCTCGGCAGATGGGTGCTCCGCGAGGCCTGCCGGCAAATGGCGGAATGGCACACGAAATTTGAGTTCGATCCGCCGCTCACCATCAGCGTCAATGTCTCGCCCCGGCAATTGAATCAGGGCGGCATCGTCGAAGATGTGGAGCGGGTTCTCGCCGAAACCGGCTTGACTCCCGAATGCCTGAAGCTTGAGGTGACGGAAGGCTCCATCATGCAGGACGCCGAGACGGCTCTCGCCACGCTCCGCCGGCTTAAGTCCCTGGGCATTGGCCTCGAAATCGACGATTTCGGAACTGGTTACTCCTCACTGAGCTATCTGCAGCGGCTGCCTTTCGACACCGTGAAGGTCGATCGCTCCTTTATCAAGGAACTCGGAGCCTCGGCGGAGAGTTCGGAAATCGTCAGAACCATTATGGAGCTCGCGCGCTCGCTGCAAATGGACGTTGTGGCCGAAGGCGTGGAGACGGAAGACCAGTTTCAACAGTTGGCCGCTCTCGGCTGCAACTACGTGCAGGGCTATTACTTCTCGAAGCCTGTCAGCGCGCCGGCCACCCAGAGTCTCCTGCTGGAGCGGGACCGGTTGCAGCGGTCCTTCGCCGCGCTGCAGGGCGCGACCCTCGGGGTCGGCGATTTGTTGGCGCCGGATATCGCAAGAACCTCCGCCAACGGCGTTTCGCGGGCGAGCGTCGTTTCGTAGACTATCATCGGGTTTTGTCCCCAGATTCCATCCAGCTACCGGACTCGATGGCCGCGCGTCTGGCGCGGGTCCGCGAACGCATCGAAAACGCCTGCGCCCGCGCGCGGCGCGATCCCGGGTCCGTCAAACTCCTGGCCGTCACCAAGGTTTTCGGTCCGGAAGCCATCCGCGAGGCCTATGGGCTGGGTCTGCGACATTTCGGCGAGAACTATGTGCAGGAGATGGAGCGTAAAGCCCCGGCCATCGCCGATCTTACGGATATCCGGCTTCATCTGATCGGACATCTGCAGTCGAACAAAACGAAGAAGGCTGCCCAGTTGTTCTGTTCCATCGATTCGATCGATTCCGCCCGTCTGGCGGAGCGTCTGAACGCCGAATCGATTCCGCTCGAAGCCATGATCGAAGTGAAACTCTCGCCGGAAGAGACGAAATCGGGCGCGGATCCTGTCGATTTGCCCGCTATTGTGGAAGCTATCCGGTCCTCTCGGTACCTGAAGCTCGTCGGATTGATGACGGTTCCGCCCTGGTCGGAAGATGCGGAGACTGCCCGCCCGCATTTCTCGAAACTCCGGGAACTCGCAGGGCGGTACGCCATCCCCGAACTCTCCATGGGAATGTCGGACGACCTCGAAGTCGCGATCGAAGAGGGCGCGACCTGGGTGCGCGTCGGCACAGCCTTGTTCGGGCGTCGCAAGCCAATGAGGCCGGGACCATGACCGTTGGCTGCACAGTGGGCTATCATGCGCCGGCGCCCGGCGCGCACAGCGGCGTTGCCGATTACGCCGAAACATTGAGGATCGCTTTGCAGCGCATCGGCCGGGTGGAAAGCGGAATCCCGCAAGCCGATATCCACCTTTACCATCTGGGCAACAACCGGCTGCACAAAGATATCTATTGCCGCGCCCTCGCTGATCCGGGCGTCGCCGTGCTGCACGATGCGGTGCTGCACCATTTCCTGCTCGGCGTCCTGTCGGAAGAGCAGTACATCGCCGAATGGATCTACAACTACGGCGAGTGGCGGCGCGACCTCGGCGAAGAATTGTTGCGGGAACGGGCGCGCGCGGCCGTCGATCCCAGGTACTTTCAATTTCCCATGCTTCGTCGCATTGTCGAACGTTCGCTGGTCGTGATCGTGCATAATCCCGGAGCCGCCGCCATAGCGCGGGGTCAAGGCGCGAAACATGTCGTCGTCATCCCGCATTTTTGCGAAGCCAGTGGGCCATCGGACGCGGCCGACGCCGCACGGTTCCGCGACCGAATTGGCATACCGCAGGGGGCCCGGTTGTTTGGGATTTTCGGCTACCTGCGCGAACCGAAGCGCGTTCTCCAGTGCATCAAAGCGTTCCTCAGGCTCAACGCCGTCCGGCCTGAAACGGCGCTGTTGCTGGCGGGAGAAGTGGTTTCGCCCGATCTGGAGCGAATTCTGCAAAACGAAGCCGGTCACCCTGCCTTCCACCGTCTCGGACGCCTGAATGAAAGGGATTTCTCCATCGCTGCCACAGCGGTCGATTGCTGCCTGAATCTGCGTTATCCGGGGGCGGGGGAGACATCGGGCATCGCGGTTCGATTGATGGGATCAGGCAAGCCGGTCATCGTAACCGACAACGCCGAGAACGCGGATTTTCCTCCTGCCACGGTACTGCGCGTCTCCCCAACCGTTGCCGAGGCCGAAGAATTGTTCGAACATATGTGTTTGGTGACCGAATTCCCCGCGATTGCGCGGGAAATCGGGAGCGAAGCCCGCCTCCACATCCGGCAGCGTCACTCGCTGGATCAGGTGGCCCGGCAGTATTGGGAAACTTTGTGCGCCGCCGCATCCTCTGTATTCTGATTTCTCCGCTCTTCGCTGCGTCCGCGGCCGTCGCAAACGCCGATAAAGCCACGTTCGTAATCAGCCGGTACAACGTCGTTGTGCCCATGCGCGATGGCGTGACGCTCCGCGCCAACGTGTTTCGTCCGCCCGGAACCGCCGCCGGACGATACCCGACGATCCTGCTGCGCACACCCTACGGCAAAGGCGACGCCATCACGCCCGCATACCAATCGTTTGTGAATCACGGCTACGTTGTCGTAGTCGAGGACGTGCGCGGCCGATACCAGTCCGGGGGCACATTCGAGCCCGTCCATAACGATGAAATCGCCGACGGCGACGACACGCTCAACTGGATCGCCCGCCAGCCCTGGTCCGACGGCGGCGTGGGGATGTACGGCGGCTCGTATCTCGGGATCGCGCAGTGGAAGGCCGCCATGTCGCAAAACCCGCATCTCAAGGCGATTTTTCCCTATGTATCCGGCGACGACGATTACAGCGACCGCTTCTACTCCACCGGCGGAGCGATGAAGATCGGCCATCGGCTGCTCTGGTTCGCGGACAACATGCGCGCGGCCGGATTTACGCCGCCCGATTTCAAAAGCTACGTCCAGTCGCTGCCCGTGCGTGCCGCCGATCTCGATGCCACCGGGCACCGCCTCGATGCGTGGCGATTGGTTGTAAGCCATCCCTCTTACGACGATTTCTGGAAGGCCGCCAGTGTGCGGGAACACCTCAAAGACATTCACATTCCCGTATATTCGGTCGGCGGATGGTACGACAATTTCGTCGAGAGCGATCTCGATGCCTTCTCGATTCGCCATAAGCGCAACCCCGATGACCGGATAATGATCGGCCCCTGGGCGCACGTTTTCAGCGCGACGTTCGCCAAAGTGAACTTCGGTAAAGACGCGCTTGTGCCGCTGCGCCCGGAACAGCTGCGCTGGTTCGATCGTTGGCTGAAGAACGGCTCCCCGCCCGATCGAGCGGCCCCCGTGCGCATTTTCGTGATGGGAGTTAATCGGTGGCGCGATGAAGAGGAATGGCCGCTGGCGCGGGCGCGCGGCGTGAAGTATTACCTTGGCCCGGACGGTCAGCTGGGCAACAAGCCCGATCCTCACTCGACGCCCGACAGATTCGTTTACGACCCGCGGAATCCCGTGCCGACGATGGGCGGGGCCGTCTGCTGCGATCCGCGTCGGTTCCCCTGGGGTCCGCTCGACCAGCGCCCGGTGGAGAAGCGGCGCGACGTGCTGATGTACTCCACCGCGCCGCTGGCCTCCGCTGTCGAGGTAACCGGCCCGGTGAAGGTGGTGCTCCGTGTGGCGTCGAATGCGCCCGATACCGATTTCACCGCCAAGCTGGTGGACGTCTACCCGGATGGCACGGCGCGCAACCTGACCGACGGCATCCTGCGCATGCGCTACCGGGATTCGCTCGAGGCGCCGAAGCTGATGACGCCCAACGAGGTTTACAAGGTGGCAATCGATGCCGGCGTGACGAGCAACGTCTTCCTCTCCGGGCACCGCATACGGTTGGAGATTTCAAGCAGCAATTTCCCCCGCTTCGACCGCAACCCAAATAGCGGGGGGCCTGTGGCGAACGCCGGCCTGAAGGATGTCCGCCGGGCGATACAGACCGTGTACCATGAACATGAGCGGTATTCGTATGCGCTCCTGCCCGTCGTTCCTTCCGCGGCGTCGTCCGCGCCCGCGGAATTGACCACAGGCAGCCGGACGGGTTATGTTTCGAAAAGAGGTTCGGAAGCGTCCGGTTCCGTAGCGGTGCGGTAGCCAAGTGGTAAGGCCAGGGTCTGCAAAACCCTTATTCGTCGGTTCGATCCCGACCCGCACCTCCATACCCCAGGCATCGGGGAAACGTCTTCTAATCCACCTTGAATACCGGCTCCAGCAGAAATCTGGAGACGGAGTCGAGGTTCGGAAAAACGCGACCGTTGTGCGCGATGACAAGGTTGTCGGATCTGTCCACCGTCAGTTCAAACGTTTCATCGACTCTTTCCATGGGCGAGATCTGATTGAACGTCCTCGAGTAACTTACCTTGATGCTCGTTCCGTTTGGGGAAATTTCCGCGTCCATCAGAACCGTCGGATAAGGCGATTTGAAAAGGCGGACTCCGAGCGCTGAGACCGTAGTCACCTCGACTGAGCGTCTGCCTTTGAACATCGTGCGGAATTTTTCCACATCCCGGTTGATAACAGCCATGAGAGATGCCCAGAGCGCATCTTTCTTCTGTCCGATGACGTCAGCCCGATGGAATTGCGACTGAGTGTGACGTTCCTCGGACTTCCTGCGTTGTTCTTCATCGCTGCCTAACGCATCGATCCAGTCACCCATTTTCCCGGATAGCTCCTCCTTGGATTGTACCGCCGGAACCTGGCGGACCTGATGGTTCACCGTTTCGCGCCGTTTCGCGCCAGTCGGCATCGTCGAGCCGACACCCGCGTCTCCCGCCGGGAACCAGCTGTTCCGTGCTTCACAGGCAGGCGGGTTTGATTCGCTACACTGGAGTTGAACCTGCATCGTCCTGTCTATGCGCGTCTTTGGCTGCCTTTTGCTGTTGGCTTTCTCCGCCGTGGCGTCTCCGGATATAGTCAGCCGCGCCAGCGCCCTCTATCAGCGGACCGACTATACCGGCTCGCTCCGCGTCCTGGCGGAAGATCCCTCACCCGACGCCGCCGGGTATCTTCTCACCGGAAAGAACTACTTCATGTCCGGCGATTACAAGAAAGCCGTCGAATTCTTTGAAAAGGCCATCGCGGGTTCTCCCGCCGACTCGGAATACGAGCTTTGGCTCGGCCGCGCCTGGGGGCGGCGCGCGGAAACCGGCGGCTGGCTGACCGCCGCCTCCCATGCATCCAAAGCGCGCCAATGTTTCGAAAAGGCGGTCGCGCTGGATCCGGGCAACCGTGAAGCCAAAAACGATCTGTTCACCTTCTATCTGAACGCCCCCGGTTTTCTCGGCGGCGGCATTGAAAAGGCCGAGGCTGCGGCGCGAAGTATAGCCCGCGAGCGGCCTCCCGAATATAACCTTGAAGAAGCTCAAATCGCCGAAAAGAAAAAAGACTACGCGTCAGCGGAGGCGCACCTGCGCCGCGCCATGGAACTCGCGCCCACTGAACCCGGCCGCGTGCTGGATCTGGCGCGATTCCTCGCCAAGCGCGCGCGTCTCCAGGAGAGCGATCTGTTGTTGGAGCAGGCAAGGAAGATGTTTCCCAGCCAACCGAAAGTCGCGTTTGTCGAAGCCATTGTGGATATCGAAAACAACCGCAGCCTGAAAAAAGCGCGCGCGCTCCTCGAAGAATATGTGCATGCCCCACTGACGCCGGACGATCCTCCCCGGCAGGAAGCCGAGAGACTTCTGCGCCGCACCGGCAGTTCGGCGGAGTGAGGGCCGTTTTAGTAGTCGCCGATGAACGCCGGTAAACGCGGATAAGACAAACTCGTTGTTTTCAATCCGCGTTCATCGGCGTTTATCGGCGGCTGGTATTCAATCCCCGCCGCGAACATCCCTCAGCGGAACCAGCCGGCCGTCCCGAATGTAATAATTGGCTCCGCGCCACCGGATGCTGCTGCGGCTGAAACTGGCTACCCAGATGGCGAACGCCACCGCGTCCCAGACCGGAAGAAGCGGCATCTGTTTCCATAGGTTCGTCTGCCGCAGCCCGTGGATTCCAATCATCCAGATCATAGCCATCCGCAGCAGGAGATAGCCCCCCAGGTACGCGATGGCGACCGCAGCCGCAGGATGAATCGCCACCGCCGCGAGCGACCATGGCAATCCCTGCGTCAGCAGCAGTCCCAGATGCCCCCACGGACGCATGTGCCGCATCACCACGATCCACCGCATTCGCTTGTGAAGCAGTTCTGAGATCGATCCGTAATCGCAAACCGTTTCGATGGCATAGCGGGGCAGCAGCACCTGGTAGCCCTGCTTGTCGATCAGGCGGCCGACTAGAAGATCGTCCGCCGGACCGTTCTCAAGCACCGAATAGCCGCCGAATTCGTTGAGACGCGTGCGCGTGGTGGCAATCGTCGGTCCCAGCGCGAAATTCATCCCCTCCAATTGCCTGCCCACCAAAACGCCCGCGTAAAAATCGGACATCATGCCGACGCTCTGCAGATGGTCGGTGAATGTCGCGATTTCAATTGGTACGTAAAGGCAGGTCACGGCCCCCACCTTCGGATCGCGCAGCGGAGCCGTCACATGCCGCAAATAATCCGGACGAACGCGCACGTCGCTGTCGCTGATGACCACCACTTCGTACGCCGCTTCGTCGACCAGACGGACCAGCTTGGCCACTTTGTCATTCGTTGCCGCGCGCCCCGAACCATGCAGCACGCGAATGCGGCGCTCCGGAAAATCGCAGGCAAGCTTCGCCAGAACCGACAGAATCGCCTCGTCGTCGGGATCGACGCAGAAAACGATTTCAAACTCGGGATAATCCAGCCGGCAGAAGCTGGCGAGATTCTCGTATGCGTCCGGATCGCGTCCCCGAAAGGGTTTCAGAATGCTCACCGGCGGCGTGAAAGACCCGTCCGGCGCGCTTGGCGGCTGCCGGAAATAGCGCCAGGCACTATAGATCGCGATGAGGTAATAAACGAACGGTATCGCCGCGACTGCGAGGAAAAGATTTTCGAAGTGCGGCATGCTAATCGGCCACCGGATGGTTCGTCAGCAGCAACTTGCCTCCGCTTTGCGCTACGACGGTGAGCATCTGAGGTTCGACCAGGCCGTTCAGCCGCGCCGCCGCTTGTTTGGTGATCACTAAATAGTAACGGTCCTGCCGTGCCCACAGACCCTTCCACTGTGCATCGTCGATAAACACATTCGGCGCGCCCGGCGCGTAAGACCCGTACACCAGATTATTGAACCGGCCGTTGAGCAGCAGAGCGGTGCGATTCGTGTAAAAGAAGATCGAGGAAAACGTGTAGTAGTGATGGTCCACGATCAGCTTTCCGGCGGGAGCGCGGAGGAGAGCTTCCGCCAGGGGTCGCGAAGAGAGAAAGGGATCGAACCGCGCCATGGCGATGCGTGCGGCCTGGAAAAACACGATTGCCATCAACACGATGGCAAGAAAAGCCCGCTGCCCGGTGGCCCGAAAGGTCCCCGCCGCGCCCAGCGCGAACGCCAGCGCTGCTACCAGCAGCGGCAGCCGAAGATACGCAAAGGAAGCGATCGTGAGGTCCTGCATATGGCCGAGCGAAAGCTTGTAAGCCCCGGGGTTCGAGCTCAGCGCGGCTGAAATATCGCCGGGCGTGGGCAGATTCCACGACAGGACAAGCAGCGTGAGCACCGCAACCGCCGCAACAACCAATATGCCGCAAAGAACCCGCGTGCCGTAACGGATCCAATTACCGCGCGCAGCCATGGCGGACCCCAGCAGCAGCGCGAACGCGGGATAAACCGGCATCGAATAATACTCCTGCGTCGTCGAAAACGTGAAGAACACCAGCACGCAGCCGATCCAGCACAGTGCCAGCAACCGCGTCTTTCCCGCGCGGTCGAGTGGTTTGAAACTCAGCCTCGCTATGGCCGGCAGGTACACGCTCCAGGGGAACAGCCACAGCAGATGGAACAGCCAGAAGTAGAGCCGCGGGACAGTATCGTAATCGCGCGGATAGCGCATGTTCAAGAAACGGAGCAGCTGTTCATTGATGAAATAGAACCACAGGAAGCCGTGGTATTCGCCCGGCGCGCTGCGCATCGTGAACTCGAACAATGGAGGATTGCGTACCGCCGCGAGAATATGCCAGGGCGCGGCAATCACCAGCAGGATGACGGTTCCGGAAAACGGCCGCAATCGCTTCCAGGCCTGCCATGAAAAGAGTTGGCCGGTTGAAAGCAAAAAGAGCATCGCGGCCAACACCGGGAAGACGACACCGACCAGACTCTTCAATAGCAGGCCCAAACCCAAACTCGCGAAGAATAACCAGGCCCACGCTGTCGGATTCCCTTCTTCGTCATCGAAAACCCGGAGAAAAGCCCACATAGCCAGGGCGATCACAAAGGTGAGCATGACATCGGGGATGAGTACCCGCGTGAAGAGCCAAAGCCCAATACACGTGGCCATCACCAACCCTGCGTAAAAGCCCGGTTGCCTTCCAAAGGCCCACTTGCCGAAAGCCGCGGTCAACCATGCCAAGCCGATTGCGGTAAGCGCAATGGGAATGCGGGCGGCCCAATCGTGGAAGCCTAAGAATTTGTACGAGACGTCTATCAGCCACCAGACCAGTGGCGACTTTTCCAGAAACGGCACACCGTCAAGCCGGGCGGTAACCCAATCGCCCGAAGTCATCATGTTGCGAGCAATCTGCGCCTCTACGGCATCCGAATCGTCCGCCAGCGATGGGGGGGACAGGATGCTTGGCAGGTAAATAGCAGCGGCGGCCATCAATACAACGATCAGTAAATATTTCCAGCGCCGCCCTTCCTGCATGTCGACCAACACCTAAGCTCCTCACGAAAAGTGGTTTCACCTTCTGAAAAACTCACTCCGCGCCTGCCTTCCGGACTCGGAGAGTCATTGCCGAGGATACCAGATCGTCTGCGGGTTACCACGCGCGGTGAGGCCGCAATTTCAATATATTAGACTGGTAGGCATACTGCCGGCCACGTCGAAATCTCCTTGAAAGAGAAGCGCGGGATGAAGTTATTTTGAGACTGTTAGTGCCCAGGAGTTGGCGGCTTCAAACGCGCTTGGGCGTGATCGTCGGCGTGTGCGCCATTGCCATGGTCGTGCTGATCCTCGTTCCGAGAGTCCCCCTCGGGGCGCGCTACCACGAATTCGCCGACAACAGGACTACATTGGGCATCCCCAATGCCCTGGATGTCCTCTCCAACATACCGTTCCTCATTGTAGGAGCATGGGGACTGCTTTGGCTTCTCGGCAAGTCGAGCCGGTCCTCTTTTATCGACGAAGGCGAGCGCGTCCCATATCTCGTGTTTTTTCTGGGGGTGGCGCTGACCGGCGCAGGATCATTCTATTACCACCTGGCTCCTTCAAACTCTCGGCTGCCATGGGACCTCCTCCCGATGACATGCTCTTTCATATCCATGGTAGTTGCGCTGACCATGGAAAGAATCAGTGTGACGCTGGGGTCGGTCTGCCTCACTCCCCTTCTTGCGCTGGGCATCGCCAGCGTTGCTTATTGGTATGTTTCGGAGGCTCAGGGACGGGGGAACTACAAATTCTATCTGTTTGTACAGTATTTCTCTCCCGTTCTCCTGGTGTTTATAGTCGCTTTGTTTCCGCCGCGCTACTCAGGAATGAGTTATCTTGTTGCCGCCTTTGCCTTCTTCGGCGCGGCAAAGCTGTTCGAGTCCTTTGATCGTCCGATTTATTCGTCGCGTGCGATCGTAAGCGGTCACTCGCTCAAACACGTCGCTGCCGGCATCTCCTGCTATCTGGTATTGAGGATGCTGCAAGTCCGGCGCGCCGTTGACGGCGGCGCGATGCATAGTAACGTTGGCATCCCACAATATCAGGAACGAAAGACGCTATTCCGCTAAGCGGCGAGGAATTCTCTTTGAAACTGACCCTTTTATCTTTTTTGGCCTGTCCGACTTGTCATCACAGCCTCGACGTCATTCCCGAGAACGTTGAGGTCTCAGAGGTTATTGAAGGTATTCTGGTTTGTCACAGCTGCACTTCCAGGTTCCCGATTATCCGCGGCGTTCCACGCTTCCTTAGGAAGGCTCTTGACGAACAAAAGAAAGCCACGGCGGACGCATTTGGCTATGAATGGACCCATTATTCGACTTTGACCAGCGCGGACGCGAAGGAATTCCTGGCGTGGATCGCACCCCTCACTCCAGCGGACTTCAAAGACCGAATCGTACTGGATGCCGGGTGTGGAAAAGGGCGTCACATGTTTCTGGCTGCTCAATTCGCGGCTCGCACTGTTATCGGTGTCGATTTGTCGGATGCGGTGGAGGTGGCCTTTCGAAACACACGGGAGTTGCCTAACGTGCACGTTATACAGGCAGACATCCTGGACTTGCCGTTCAGGAAGCCGTTCGATCTGGTTTACAGCGTCGGCGTAATCCATCATCTCCCGGCTCCAAAGTCGGGCTTTTTGGAGCTTTCCAATCATGTCAGATCAGGCGGTCGTGTATCGATTTGGGTTTACGGTAAAGAAGGCAATCTATGGATCGAGAAACTTGTCGACCCCGTTCGAAAGAACATTACCTCAAGATTGCCCAAATCTATTACTCGTTTCCTGTGCTTCTTCCCAGCCGCAACTCTTTTTGCAGGGCTTAAGGGCTTATATCTGCCGGCCAGGAAGTATGAGTGGTTGAAAAGACGACTACCTTATTCGGACTACCTGTGCGCTATAGCCGAATACTCGTTTGCTGAGAATTTTTGGAATGTCTTCGATCAGTTAGTGGCGCCGACCGCCTTCTATCACAGTCAGGAAGAAGTAATTGACTGGTTTAAGGCCGCGGAGGCAAATAACGTTGAGATCGCCCGTCACAACAGTAACAGCTGGCGGGGGACTGGACTGATGCCTTAAGCCTGAATGCGCAAGGCGCAAAGGACCACCGTAGGATCGAGGCTTCGGCGGACTCGACCGACATCATCCGTGCCCACCGTCACGGCGGCGAAGGAAACCCTCACATAGAAGTGAACACGTTTTCCATCGTCCGCTGTACCGGGCTGGCCGGCGCCCTCGTCTGAATTCGCCATTTTTTCATCCAATAGAACAGTATCGTCAAGCCCCACAGATGATAGCCAAGGTTGGCCCGCCGGTCAAAATGGGCTTGCGCATGATTTTCCAGTTGCGCAATCTGAAAGAACTCTCCATGTTCGGCGGACGCGAATGCCAGTGCGTCCTCGAGCAGCGGCCGGAGCGGCCCGCGGAACCAGTCGTGCGTGGGGATGTCAAAACCGATTTTCCTTCTGCCGAGGATAGCCGAAGGCAGTTTGCCGCGCATCAGATTCCGCAGGATCGTCTTTTGCGCGTTTTTATACGCCCCTTGAATTTTCATCTCCGCGGGCAGCGCGTGTGCGAATTCCACAATTCGGTGATCGAGAAACGGCGGTCTGACTTCGACCGCATGCGCCATGCTGGCCCGGTCCACCTTGGTCAGGATGTTGTCCGGCAGAAAATATTTCTGATCGAACCTGAGAAATGCCTCCAATTCGCCGCCGGTGCCGGCCAGTTCCTCCAGTACCGAATCGAGCGCGCGAGGCAACTCGGCCCGCGGTAACTCAGATTGGATGAGCGCGCGCCTTTCCTCGTCGCCAAACGTCCCGCTCCAATAAACATGCGCCCGCGCCGCCGGCAGCAGACACCCTTCAAGGAACCGTTTCAGTTTGTATTCGAATCCGATCTTGTCGTTGGATACGGGCCAGCGCCGCGCCGCGCCCAGAAGCATCCGAACTACGGGACGCGGCAATCGCCGGACCTTGTTCGCCAGCAGGCTGGCGCGCTGCATCAGATATCCGCCGAACAATTCGTCGGCGCCTTCGCCACTGAGCGCAACTGTAGCGCCCGCCTTCGTCATCCGCGAAAGAAACCACACCGGCAACGCGCCCGAATCGGCGTTGGGTTCGTCGGAATAGTAAACCAATTCCCGAATCGCGGCAGGCAAATCCT
>Ga0070733_10000473_pt1 | contig 32856 bp, 20 predicted proteins | sample Coa_R1_9_FD_66450 | JGI IMG/M metagenome (GOLD analysis project Ga0070733, IMG submission 66450) | Surface soil microbial communities from Centralia Pennsylvania, which are recovering from an underground coalmine fire - Coalmine... | ecosystem: Environmental > Terrestrial > Soil > Unclassified ...
GCTACGATTCCAGCCACCGGAGCCGTCTGTCCCAGGAACAGAGTTGTGGTCGCCAGTACCATTCCCAGAGTGCTTGAACTCCACTGCATTCCGCGCATCCATTCGGCGTGGAACATCAGGCTGGCCATGCAGCTGGCAAACGACATCATGCTGAGGTTGAACGCCAACTGCTGCGGATTAAACTTCGCGTTCTTCCGCGGCCAGCACTGCACCGCCGTTGAAACGCATGTGATCACGACCGCTTCGACGGCACTCAGATTCACTACCGCCGTGAGCAAGAAGGGTAAGTTGACCGACATGTTGCCGTTAATACCCGGCAGCTTGACCCTCATCCGCGACGTCGCCGCCGCCAGCACCAGAACCGCCAGGGCAAAGTACGTGTGGCGCGCGTGGCTTACGAATCCGGCGTAGCTGGCGGTGATTCCGGCAGCCACCATCATTGCGCCGATGAACGTCTTAATTCGCCGTGTGTTGTTCATGATCTCGTCTCCTTCCTTTGTCAATTCACACGGCTAACTATTGTTCGTCGTCTCCGGCATCGGAAAACGCGCTATTGCCAGATCCCACCGTGCCCCAAACCACACTGGTAGCGGTAGTGGCGGTGCCGTTGGTCGAACCCCAAACCACGCTGAAGGCACTCAGCGCGTTGCTGCTCCAGGGCAGCGTAGTGCCCCATACCACGGAGCTTCCAGTGATCCCGTTGGTGCCCCAGACTACCGACGTTGCCCAAAGCCCCGTCGTGCCCCAGACCACGGAAGATCCGGCGACGGTCGAATTTCCGTAGACCAGAGAAACCGCTCCGGACTGGGAGTTGTAGACTGCTGTCGGTGAAAGAGCCGCGCCGACGTTGGCCGGAGCGAGATCTGTATTCGTGGCGGCTGCCTGCACGTTCAGCAGTCCAGATCCGACCGAGAACACATCATAGAAATCGGTGAAAGTTTGCGACAGGTGCGGCACCCAGGCCGATGTAGACGTCAGCCCCATCTTGTAGGCTGTCTTCATGAGCCGTGCCTTCACCTGATCGGGAGTCAGCGTGCTCTGTTCTTGCAGCAGCAAAGCCACAGCACCGACGACCGCTGGGGTCGCCATGCTGGTGCCGCTCAGGGTGAAGTAGTCGTTGTTGCCGTCGGTCCCGGTGACGAATTCAGCCGGATACGCACCTTCCAGCGTAGCTCCCGGAGCCGCAAGAGAAACCACCGCGTTACCGGGCGCCATGATGTCGGGCTTTACCACGTGATCGTAAGTGGTGGGCCCTTTCGAGCTATAGCTGGCGATGGTTTCGGCTGAGGCGGAGGTTGAACCGTTGCTCTTGGTCGCGCCCACGGTCAGCACATAAGGATCGTTGCCCGGGGCCGTGATGGTTCCGAAGCCATTGCTGCCGTTAACACTCAATCGGCCATAGTTGCCGGCTGCCACAACGACGACAATTCCGCTCTTCCATGCCGCTTCGACCGCCTGGCAGAGAGGATCCTGGGTGTAGCTCGCGGGAATTCCGCGGCCCAATGAAAGATTAATGACCCGGATGTTATAAGTGCTCTTCAATGCAACTGCCTGTTGGACAGCTGCAATCACGGTGCTATCGGTACCGACGCCGTTCAGGTCCAGCGCGCGCAGGTCGATCAGACTCACGCCCGGTGCTACGCCTTCATATTGCCCGCCGGAAAGGGAACCGTTGCCGCCGATGATTCCGGCCACATGCGTTCCGTGACCGTAGAGGTCGTATTGGCCTCCGGTGCTGTTGGTGGTAGAGGTTCCGGTGAAGTCCTGGTGGTAGACCACGCGCGAACTGCCGTCCGAATTGCGCAGATCGGGGTGGCTGTCGTTGATACCGCTATCAATCACGGCCACGCCCACGCCCGCACCGGTGAATCCGGAATTCCAAACGTTATTCACACCGGTGGCATCGTTGGTCAGATCGTCCATGACATTCATGGGATGGTCGATGCTCACCGACGCGATCTCAGGATCAGCCTCCAAGGCAGCCAGAGCGCTGACAGGAATCGTGAACGCCGCACCCTTGATCATGTGCAGCTTGGCATGCAGGAGTCCACCCCTGTTTTGCATCGTGGCGTAGTGTGCCGCCGTGGGCACCTGCTTGTACTGCACGATGACCCTCACGGTCTCACCGCGTGCAGCTCCCTGGTGGGCTTTCGCCAGTAATCCCGACAGTTCGGGAGCGATCCGGGAGAACGCGCCAGCTTCGCCGGAGGTCGGACCAACCGAACGCTGTCCGAAGGCCATCCCCGTCGCCAGCAGGAGCACCATGCTCAGCCGTTTACCCCAGGCGGCGCTGTGACGTTCTCCGCGCCCCGCGGCTTTCTTGAATTTCTGTCGACTCGCCATAAATCTCACCCTTTCTTTCTCAATGGGGGGACCAACGAGCTTCGAACCCACGTAATCCAATGCACGGGAGCAGCCAATCAGAGTCGCGTAAGTTATTGATTATATTAGGGATGGTCGGAGCTCCGAGATCTTGATTGGGACACTCTGTCCTCCGTGTGGGGGCACGGGACAGTATGTCCCACTGACTGAGAGTGACTTCAGTATGTGGAGTTGAGCACTGGAGCAAAGGAGCATCGATCGGGAGGGTGAGAAGAATGAACCAGATGTTGCTTCGAGCCCGATCAGCGAACCCTGGCGGCCGCACTTTTCCTTGGCTCAAGCGTGGAAATCTTCGGCAGCGCTGCCATGAGGCGCTGTGCGTATTCGTGCCGCGGATTCGTGAGAACCTCTGCGGTGATTCCCGACTCGACAATCTGGCCATCGTGCAGAATCGCAATGCGATCGCAAATTCCCGCGACCGACGCCAGATCGTGCGAGATATAGAGAATCGCCATCCCAGTGGTTCGGTTTAATTCGCGAAACAGCGCCAGAATCTCTGACTGCGTGATCACATCGAGGGCGCTGGTGGCTTCGTCGGCAATCAGCAGCGCCGGGCGATGCATCACCGCCATTGCGATCAGCACCCGCTGCGCCTGGCCTACACTCATCTGGGACGGATACTTCTTTAGAAATTCGCCGTTCGAGGGCAGGCTTACGCTCTGCAACGCGGCCCGGATCGCCGAGTCGCAATCTGCGCCCGGTCCGGATGCGTGCGCGCGCCATGCTTCCTTCAGTTGGGTCCGAATCTTCAGCGCGGGATTCAGCGACGACAGCGGACTCTGCAACACTAGCGCGACTTTCCGCCCGCGCAGGTTACGCAGCTCCCTCTCGCGAAGTTTCAACAGGTTGCCGCCTTCGAATTCGATGGCGCCGTTCGTATGTGCACTCTTCCGGTCGAGCAACCCGAGAATCGCCATGGCCAGCGTGCTTTTTCCCGATCCGCTCTGTCCGATCAGCCCGAGCACTTCGCCCTGCCGGATCTGCACTTCGACTTCGCGCAATACTGGAGGCTTGTTTCCATAGCGCACGGAAACGCGCGTGGATAGGAGAAGATCGGTCTGCGGGTTTGCCGTCATTGCTTCGTGTACCTTAGCGTCTTTCGTGGATTGAAGTTTTAGACTTACTTCACGGAAAGCCGCTCGGCATTCCAATAAGTTTGTGGCGGCAGAATCACCGGGCTCGCGCCTCGTACCGTCGGAGCGACCGCCGACAGCGCATTCCGATTCACCAGGTAAATGAACGGCGCCTGCTCCACTGCGATTTCCTGCACGCGGTCGAAACTTTCCTTGCGCTTCTTTGCGTCGGCGGATGAGGCTTGCTCGCGCATGAGCCTGTCGATCTCCGCTTCCCACGCAGTTTCCGGAGCCTTTTCTGACGGATTCCACTGGTGATTGTCCGACGAGCTCAGCCAGACGTTCATTTGCTCGCTCGGATCGAGCCCGACGTTGGTGAGTCCGAGCATGATCGCTTCGTAGTCGAAGGTCTGCGTCATGCGTTCGGCGAGGGAAGGGAAGTCGAGCGTGACTACGTTCACGTGGATGCCGATCTTCTGCAGGTCTTCCTGAATCATGGTGGCCATGCGCTCGCGGTATTTGTTGCCGGAGTTGGTAACGATGGAAAACACGACTTCGTTTCCGTCCTTGTCCTTGAGCACACCGTTTTCCAGACGAAACCCTTCAGTCTGCAAGGCTTTCAGCGCGACATCGGGCGAGTAGGTCTCAGCTTTCAGCTTGGCGTTAAACCAGAATTTGTTTGCCGGCGACACCGGACCGATTGCCGGCTGCGCGTGTCCGCGAAAGACGACGCGGGCTAGGTCGTCGCGATTGATCGCCTCGGAGATCGCTCGCCGGAAATTCGCCGAGCGGAACCAGTTCTTCTTGAACGCCGGCAGCGGCGATTTCGCTACCTCGTTGAACCACATCTGCTCGGTGTCGAGCGAGGCGCCGGCATCGTGCACAACTTGCGGAGAAGTTCCCGCCAGCTTATCGAAGTATTCACTGTCGAGCGAGTTGATCAAGTCGATTTCGCCGCGCTTGAATCGCAACAGTTCAACATCGCGGTTGGGCTGGATATCCAATTGGATCGAATCCAGGTAAGGCAGCTTCCGACCCTGGGCGTCGGTCTTCCAGTAATTGGGATTCCGCTTCAGCAGCACGATTGCGCCCGGTTTGTAATCTGCCACCATGAACGGGCCAAGCACGGCCATTTCTTTTTTAGGCGAATGTGCCGAAAGGATTGCGACCTGGTCGAATTGCCGGTCGAGTCCGGCCACCGGCGCGGGAAACGTGATCGAAATCTGGGTCGGGGAGAGAATCTTGGTTTCCACGTTCCCTGGGCCCGAGCGGAATGCGTCTCCGGTTGCCGAATGGAGCGCCGGATCCATCAACTGCTGCACAGTGTAGGCCACATCCTCGGCGGAGAATGGCGTGCCGTCGGAAAACGAAAGTCCGCTGCGCAGTTTAAACGTGATTTGCTTCCCGTCGTTCGAAACGTTCCACGACAGCGCCAATTCCGGATCGAGAGCCTGCGTCTGCCGGTTCATGCGGACGAGCACGCCACCGGTCAAATACCGAATCGTCACCGATGCGTCGTCTTCCACCTTCATCGGATCAAACGTCTTCGGCTCCGAGTGCAGGCAGAAACGAAGTTCGCCCTGCGCGAGCGCCGAGCTCGCAAGAATTCCGAGGCAGAGCAAGGATAGGGTTGCCTTCTTCCACACTGTTGCCATAACCGTCAGCCTTCCATGGAGGTCCGTCATGCTGCTACCTCTTCTTGCTTCGAAAGCACAAGTTGAAACGATGTCACCACAACCACCAGCAACACCAGCGGCACAAACTTCCAGGGTTCTTCACCGACTGAGATCAGGCCTTCCAGTTCCTTGAGCAGACTTCCCCATGAGGGCATCGGCTCAGCCACGCCCAGACCGAGAATCCCCAGATTCGCTTCACTCAAGATGAAGGCTGGAATGGAAATCCAGAACTGTGCGTACAACACCGGCTTCAGGTTTGGCAGAACATGAATCCAGAACAGCCGCGCCCCGCGAATGCCCGAAGCCCGTGCCTGGCGGACGAAATCCGAGTCTCGTAACGATCCCGCGGTTGAGCACAGAACCCGCGCGGCACTCGTCCAGCCCAGCAGACCCAGCATCAGAAATGTCACCAGCACCGAAAACAGTGGAGACACATTGAGCGGCATCACCGCCCGAACGGTGATGAGCAAAAACAACCACGGCAGCGATAAGAACAGATCGGTGACTGCCATTGCGCCGCGCGCCCACGCCCCACCGAGATATCCCGCGAGCCCGCCCACCAGCGCCGCCATCAAGGTTGAGAGCAATGCGGCGGCCGGGGCCAGCAGCAGCGAAATTCGTGTTCCATACAGCACGCGCGCGAACCGGTCGCGCCCAATGTCATCGGTGCCCAGCCAGTGCTCGCGCGAGGGAGGCGCATCAGCCGCCTCGCGATACTGCCTGGCATATCCCGACGGTGCCAGCCAGTTCGCCGCCAGCGACAGGCCCACCACGAGCAGCAAGACACTGCACGCCAGTTTGCGCCAGAGATTCATGCTTCCTGGCCTCGGAGCAGGTGACCGACGACATCGGCCCCTGAGTTGGCCAGCAAGGTCACCAGCGTCACCAGGATCGTGATATTCATCAGCAGTGGAAGATCGCGCGCCAATGCCGCCTGCCACGCCAACTGCCCCACGCCGGCCAGCCCGCATAATGCTTCGACCGGAATCGTCGCGCCCACCGCGATACTCACCGATACTCCGGCCACCGCGAGCAATTGCGGCCCAGCCACGGGGACCACATGCCAGAAAAGAATCCGCAACTCGCTCAGCCCCTTGGCGCGAGCGGTAATGATGTGAGGCAGCGAGTACGCCTTCGCCAGCAGGTTGCGCGCGTAGCGATAGACCCGCGGAAACACGATCAACGCGACCGCCAACGCTCCCGGCACATTCCACAGCACCGACAACAGCGCCAGCACCGCCGCAGGGATGCAGAGAAATGTTCCGCTGATCACAGTGGTCAACGCGTCGTAAGCCGAAACACGCAGCCAGGCGGCGCTCATGGCCATGGCCATAGCCACGGCCCAGCTCAACAAGAGTCCGATTGCAACCAGGCGCAGCGTGAGGGGCGCTCGTTCTCTTAGCAGTGCACTTACCGGCTGGCCCAGTGAAAGGGAAGTGCCAAGGTCGCCACGCGCCGCTCGTCGCAAAGACTGAAAATAGAAACGGAAAACGTTGTGCTGATCGAGCCGTTTCTGGCGCAAAGCTTGCACGCTTTCCGAATTCAAATGCGGATCAAGCTGCTGCTCGTCCACATCGAACCCGGGTGCAAGCCGCACCAGAGCCGTCGCGAGCAGTCCGCCCAGCAGGGCCGTGGCAATCAACGTGAGTCCATGCCGCGCGATTCTCTTTAGCATGGACGACAGCATGGGCGCGATTCTCCTATTTCCCGGCGGCCCGGTGGGCTTTGGTTTCTTCGGCCGCGATCGATTCCGCGTGATGAATCTGCTTCATGGAATACATGCGGCGATCGGCCTCGGCCAGCAGCCGTTCCACATCGAATCCGTCGTCCGGACAAAACGCCATGCCCACGCTCAGGGTGATCACATCCCGACCGCAGACGTGCCGTCCGGATTCGATCGCCGCCTGATTCAAGCGATCCGCCTTTTCTTTCGCCGCTTCCGCTGTGAGACCGGGAGCCGTAATCACGAATTCGTCTCCACCCATACGGGCCACGTAGTCGTATCCGCGGCAGACCTCTTTCAATCGCGTCGTAAACTCGCGCAACAGTTTGTCGCCTTCGAGGTGGCCGAACGAATCGTTGATCTGTTTGAAGCCGTCGATGTCGCACACCAGCACCGCGAGTTGCGTCTTCATACGCCGGCACCGACCCACTTCCTGTGCCAGATGCACGAAGAGCGAGCGCGCATTGGGCAGGCCGGTGAGATAGTCCGTCGTCGCCGAACTCTCCGCCTGCTGATACTTCAGGGCGTTCTCCACGGACAGAGCGACCTTCGACGCGACGGCTAGCAGGATTCTCAAATGATCGGGAGTGAACGCATCGCGGTTGGCGTGATACATGGCCAACACACCGACCACGCCGTTCAGACCTTCCAAAGGCACGACCAAAGCGGACTGCAGCGTCGAATGCTTTCCCGGGTCGACTACATATCCCGCTTCCACCTGCGGATTCCCATTCACAATCGGCTTGCAGTTTTCCGCTACCCAACCGCACAATCCCTGGCCCACGCGAATTTTCAGAGCCGACAACATGCGGAAGTTCTCACCGCTTACCAGTTCCGGAAGCAGCCAGCCGTTGCGGTTCACGAACACCGCAATCGAGTCGTAGGGAATCATTCGGCGCAAGCGCATGGACAGTACAGACAACGTCTCGCTCAAACTCAGCGACACGCCTAGATCCTGGCTCAACTCGAACATCGTTTGGGCCTCTTGGCGTGCCGATGCGATTGAGGTCAGGAAGTCGGTATCTACCGGACCATGCGTGGGTTCAGATCGCTCGAATCCCGTGGCCGGTGCCAACCCGCGCTCCACGCGCGCAGTTTTCGAAAGCCCAGGAGCGACCGTTTCCTCCGACATCTGCGCCGCCCGCTCCAAGTCGATGTACTGCAACTGCAGAATATCGACCACTTGTGGATCGAACCATGTTCCGGACTTCTCCTTGACCTTCGCCATCGCCTCCGCCAGTGGCAAGGCCGGTCGATACTGCCGGTGCGAAGCAAGCGCATCCAGACAATCCACCGCCGCGAGAATTCGCGCTCCCATCGGAATTTCTTCACCCGCCAGGCCCTCGGGATATCCCGTTCCGTCCCAGCGCTCGTGATGCGACCGCACAATCGGAGCAACGGGGTAGGGAAATGCGACGCGGTCCAGAATCTCTGCGCCCACCAGCGGATGGACTTTCATTTTTTCGAATTCTTCCGGCGTCAGGCGTCCTGGTTTGTTGATGATCTGCTCCGGAACCGCGAGCTTGCCAATGTCGTGTAACAGGGCCGCTGCGCGTAACGCTTCGATCTGGTCCTCGCTCAGATTCAGTTCTTTTGCCACCGCCACGGCATAAGTGCGAACGCGCTGCAGATGCGTGTGTGTGGTGTGATCCTTGGCTTCGATCGCCAGGGCTAGAGCCTCGATGGTGCGCATGTTCAGCGACGCGATCTCCTCGACGTGCCGCTTCTCCACTTCGACGCGCTCTTTCTCGGCTTCCAGTCGGCCCAGGTAAAGACGGTACGAACGGTAGACCCAATAGATCAGTGGCAGAACCAGCAGCGATGTCTCCCATCCCGCCGAGCGGTTCACAATTCCCACCAATCCCACGGCGGCCGCACCAACCAGGTAATACGGGAACGACCAGAAGTAGCACTCGGACCAGACCTTGCGGCTGGATTTCCCTTCGGTCAACGCGATCACGACCGAGATGGGCAGGGTGTTGGCGAAGAAGAACACCAGTGCCGCGACCATCAGCAGAATCGGCTTGTTCGATCCGAATCTTCCCGAAAGCCAGTGATAAGTAATGTAGGTAAGAGCGCTGGCATTGGCCATCATGCCGGCAACGTTGAACAGTACCTTGATCGGATCCAGCCGTTTGCGTGCGTGCCAGATGCTCTGCACCAGCGTGGCGGTGCAGCCGATTACCAGTGTCTCCGGAAGGCTCAGCTCCATCACACCCAGCAGGATGAACAGGAAATTCACTGACATCGTGCCGTCGATCCCGGGCAGTTGCACTTTCAGTCCCGAGGCCAGAATTGCGACCGCCAGGTAACAGAAGAATCGAGTCAGGTCCTGGGACTGCCAATGCGACAAGGCATACCCCAGCGCCACAACGCCGAAGAGCGCAGTCACGCCGACGAATACCTTCGTCTGGATCGACAACTCGTCCGATTCTGGTTTCATCAACACCTTGACTACTGCGGCCTTGCAGGCCTCGAAGCGCGTCGTGCCTTGATCACCCCTTCGCCGTCCCCCTCGCGAAGACACAAAATTGACTCAGCGCAGGCGTCCCAGTCCGCGCGCGGTCCGGCGGGCACACAACTGCCCGATACGAGCCTTGCCGGAATCGTATTGCAGGGATTAAGTCTTCAGAAGCTTACTTTAGTAACTAACGGAAGTGCCCAATCGGTCAGGGGATTGGCGGGGGTCCCCGGCAGGGGAGCGACGTTCGCCCGGTTCGCAGCCGAAGCAACAGGTTACCTTGGTTACGCCGCTCGTAACACGCTTGTGGGTCAAAGTGTCCCACCTGTGTCAACATCATGCCCAAACGCAGCCCATGCCGACGTCCAACCGCAATTCGGACCGTGATTCGGATCGCCGTTCCGAACCCAACCCGCCGCTGAACGGCGCGGAGGCTAAGAGCGCGGGATCCGGTACGACGGACGCGTCAAAGGCTGGATCCACTGACATGGCAGTCTTCTCCGCCGATCTGCAGGGAGACTTCGTGGCCTGCAACTCCACCTTTACCGAGCTCTTTGGCTATTCGCCGCAGGAGCTTCTCGGACGCAACTTCGCCGCGTTGTTCGCGCCGAACCAAAAGGCAGATCGCGAAGATCAAGCGCGGCTGAGGCACACGATTCTGGCCGCGGCTTCGACCGAGGACGACTACCAGTCGCAACTAATCGCTTATCCCAAGTCAGGGAGCGGTTTTGCCGTTCAGTTCTCGGCTACGCTTCTTCGCGATGCCGCTTCGGTGCCCACGGCCGTCGTAGCCGTGGTGGTTCCGGTTGCTCAGGCGGCTACGCAGGTCACCGCCACTAAGTCCGAGCCACCGCCACCACTGGGTGCGCCCGGCATCGTCAGCCGGACCGTTGACGGTACACAATTCATTCTAGCCAGTCCAGTGATGCATAAGTTCATGGGCCTTGTGGATCGGGTTGCAGGGCACACAGAGACCGTTTTGATCACCGGCGAGACCGGCACGGGAAAGGAACTGATCGCCCGAACGGTGCATGAGTCGTCCGGCCGGCGCGGACGCCCCTGGGTCGACATCAACTGCGCGGCGCTTCCTGAAAATCTCGTCGAGAGCGAACTCTTTGGATACGAGAAGGGAGCGTTCAGCGGCGCCGACGCCTCGAAGCCGGGGTTATTCGAACTGGCGGACAAAGGCACGCTTTTCCTTGACGAGATCGGCGAACTGCAGCTGCAGACGCAGGTGAAGCTTCTGCGCGTGCTCGATGGACAGCCCTTCTACCGCCTCGGTGGTCATCGCAAGATTAAAGTCGACGTCCGCATCGTCGCTGCCACGAACCAGGATCTCGAAGCTGCGGTCAAAAACGGCCGCTTCCGCCAGGATCTTTACCACCGGCTCGGCCAATTCCAGCTGCGCGTTCCACCGCTGCGGGACCGCCCCGAGGATATTGTTGCCCTGGCGGAGCATTTTCTGAGCCTGAAGGCTCCGGGGAAGAGTTTTTCCAACCAGGCCATTTCGGCTCTCCTTTCGCACGCTTGGCCCGGCAACATTCGCGAACTACGCAACCTGGTTGCCAAGGTGGCGATGGAATCTCTGGGTTCTGAAATCGATTTCTCGAAACTCACCGCCGCGCTTACCGGAGAGCCGGCCGCGCTTCGTCAAACCGCATCCCTGCCCGTAGGCAACCTTGACAGCATGGAGGAGCAGATGATTATCAAGGCGCTGGAGCGTACCGGTGGACATCGCACGATGGCCGCGGAGCAGCTCGGTATATCGCGTCGAACTCTAAGCCGCAAGCTGAAGGAATACAGCATCAGCTTTGCGGCCGGCGACAGCTCCGGATCGTCGCTGGGCTTCATCAGTACCGAACAGCAGAAATTTTTCCGCGCCCGGGTGGAGATTCCGGTGAAAATCAAGAACGCGCAGGGTGATGAAATCTCGGTGCAGGGCGTGAATCTGAGTACGGGAGGGATGGGTCTTGACGGCCTTAAAGAGCCTCTACGCTTCTCCGGGTTGCTGGATGTAAGCTTTCCGCTGCCTGATAGCGAGATTCTTTTTCAGGCGAAGGCCCGGCTCATGTGGATCGGCGATGAGGGCCGCGTCGGAATTCGTTTCGCCGTGATCGAGCCCGCCCTGTTCGAACATCTGCAGCATTGGTCGAACAAGAAGATGAAGGAAGAAGGTTGGGAATTTACCTCCTGACTATTTGGTCTGAGTCGTAAAGTCCGCTGTACCAACTTTGACGATTGTCCCCTGCCGTCGCGGCTTCGTTTCCTTTTCCTGCTGGTCTCCCTTTCCCTCGTCAGTCTTTTTTGTTTCAGGGGCGGCCGGCTTTTCCATCCAGACCCCATAAACGCGCCCGCCATAAGCCGCAAGCCCGGTGTAGTCGCCAAAGAAGACGTCGCTGGCCTCAAAGGGCTCGTCGGTCCAGGCGTAGTTTGCGAAGCTGCGTCCGCCGTCGTTGGACCGCGCCAGAACCACGATCTGCTTGTGGCCGAGCGGATCGCCTCGCCGGTCATAAAAGAGAACATTCACCGAGCCGTCTATGGGGTCCACCGCGAGCCATTGAAAAAACTGTTCGACTCCATTGTGCATAGGGTCGTTGTTCACACGAACAGGATCGGACCAATGCTTGCCCCTGTCGTCCGAAGCTGCGATGAAGACATCCAGATCGCCGTTGCGATAGTCGCTCCAGGTGATGTACAAGCGCTTGCTTTTAGGATCGATCGCGATCTGGGGGAATCCGTTGGCCCGTTCGAGGGTTTGCACCGCAAACATAACGGGCGCCGTATGAACGACCGGTCGCGTGCGGGAAAAAGTCTGGCCGCCGTCGTGCGAGGTGGTGAGCATGATCTCGTCATCCTGGCTCCAGATCGCATAGAGCGTGCCATCGGGCGCAACCACGCCATCGAATCCCTCGGCCGCCCCGTTGTCGTCGCGCGGCAGGCCCGGATGGTCGTCGATCTCAATCGGCTTCGACCATGTCTTGCCATCGTCCATTGAGCGCGAAAACAATATCTGCGAATCCGCCAGCCTCCAGCGCGTCCAGCCAATGTAAAGGTTGCCGGCGTACTTGCTCTGGGTGTTGTCGGCGACGATGTAAGGTTTATCTTCAAACGGAATCCCCGGTTGAGTCGGTTGCTCAGCCACTGGAACGTGATCCGCTTCCCAGGTTTTTCCGCCATCGAGCGAACGCCGTACAAAAATTCCGTTGCGCGTGGCGCCACGCGCCCAGTAGTTGAAACTTCCGAGCTTGTCGAAAGCGATGTAGCAGACGAACGCGTGTCCCTGATTGTCGAAAGCCGCTGACACGTCGCCCGAGATGCGATAGTTTTTGGGGTCAACATTATCGGCCAATTGCCAGTTGTGGCCAAAGTCCTGCGAGTAAGCGGCGTGAACATTGTCCTGATAGACCCCAACTACCTGCTGCGGATTTGTGGGATTCACGGCGACTGCCGGTTCCGTGAAAGGACCCGGCGAGGGCGTCAGCGTGAATACCTGGGCGTGAGGAGCCTTAGGCAAATCCTGTGCGGACAGCTGCAGGACTGAGCTCGCAAGCAGGACGAAAGTGGTTCGTATTGCAAACTGGTGGAAGCGAAGCGCGAAGCGCAATTTGAACTCCTTAAGTTGTTGGGTATGTCCCTCTATGCGGGATCCTCGGTGCACAACGCCGCGCCGCCGGCGATCCCCGCGTCGGCGCCATAGTGAGCCATGACCAGCGGAATCTCCGAAGCTCGCGGGTTCACGCACCAACTCGGCAGCCGGTTCTTGATCCCGTCGAGGAACGGTTTGAGCATGGCGGCCACCCCTCCGCCCATCACCAGAACATCGGGATCGAACAGATCGACAATGTTGCCCAGCCACACGGTTAACAGTTCGCTCGTCTCCTGAAGAACTTCGCGCGCCAGCGGATCTCCCGCCGCGTAAGCCTGCCCCACCATTTCACTGGTGATGGCGGCGATGTCTCCCTTGGCCAGATCGAGGATCGAAGAGTGCGAGGTTGCGGCGGAGAGCTTGGTTCGCGCTCGCGCACCTATCGCCGGACCCGCAGCCAGGATCTCGATGCACCCGCGCTTGCCGCATCTACACAGGGGGCCGCGGTAATCGATGCTCACATGACCGCCTTCCGCCGCCGAACCCGTGCGGCCGTGATAGATGCTGCCATCGAGGACGAAGCCTGTTCCGATTCCAGTTCCGACGGCGGTGTAGAAAACGTAGTGGTAACCGTGCGCTGCTCCCCAACGAGTTTCCGCGAGCGCCGCTGCATCTGCATCGTTGTCGAGTTTTACGGGCAGGTGGTAGAGACTGGCAACTTTCTCGACCAGCGGAAAATTCCGCCAGCAGGGAACATTGGGAGGATTGAGAATCACCCCGGCCTTTGGGTCGAGCGGCCCCGGCGCGCAAATGCCGATACTCTGCACTCGACCGGCGGAGGACGACATCAACGCATCAATCGCGTCAGTGACCGCGTGCAGAGCAGCCTCGGCCGTGCCGTTCGCCCGCATGGGCTTGCGGCCTTGCGACAGGATGTGGCCGTCGCGGTCGACCAGACCGACAGCGACTTTAGTCCCGCCAATGTCTACGCCGAGCATCGAATTGTTATTGCTTCCGGACTGGGTCATGGCGTCGCCACCGGGGCCATTGAACAATACTGCACCTCGATGGTGATGCCGGAAGCTACGAGCAACAGAACCGCGAGCAAAAAAAAGAAGGCGGAACGCTTCATCGAGAACATGCCCTTCAAAGCGTGGATCACTGGCGGCACCAACTTCTGCAAACCAAACAGACTATCACCCGGCTGATGTCACAGTCTTAAGTCGTTGATTCTACAGCCGAGTCACGGCGCTACGGCGGTCAGTGCAAAATTTATGATTCGTTCTATCGGAATTATGAATCCAAGTTGTTACGCAAGTTTGTTGACGGCGCGAGCCGCTCAACTTATGATTCAGACTCGAATGTCAGTAACCCGCAATCTCGGCGCCATGTGCTGCTGTACTTGTTGTTGTTGTGCATGCGTGCGCGCTGGCGCGGGGAGGCTGCTGACCTAAGAATTCTTTCTTAACTCAAGCAATCATCAACCCATCGCCAGACGAACCTGGCGGTGGGTTTTTTATTTTCCGGGACAAATCGGAATAAGGATCAGGACCGAACAACAACGAATGGCACACACAATCAAAGAAAGCACAGCGCAGCGAGTCGAGCGCCTGAAGCGCGCCGCGAACCCCTGGGATGGTCTAGAGGAAATCCGGCGCTTTGCTCGCGAGGGATTTCAATCCATCCCTGCCGAATGGATCGGAACCTACTTCCGCTGGTGGGGCGTTTACACCCAGGGAGACGGCGCAGGCGTAACCGGCGGCACAGGCGGAGTCGGCAAGGCTCTGCAACGCTTCATGGTTCGCATCCGCATTCCCAATGGCATGATGACTTCGCATCAGCTGCGCGCCATCGCGGATCTCACTCGCCGCCACGCCAACGGAATCGCCGACCTCACGGTTCGTCAGAACATTCAATTGCACTGGGTGACAATTGAATCCCTGCCAGAGGTGCTCGACGGCCTCTGGCAGGTTGGCTTGAATACGACCGGCGCCTGCGGTGACGTCGTGCGCAACGTCACCGGGTGCCCGGTCGCAGGCGTGGACCACGACGAAATCGTTGACGCTTCGCCGCTAGTGCAAGAAGTGTCACAACTCCTGGCTGGAAATGCTGAGTTTTATAACCTGCCTCGTAAATTCAAAATATCCATCACCGGCTGCAAAGCCTGGTGCCCATATCCGGAAATCAATGACATCGGCTTGACTGCGATTACTCGCACGATTGACGGGAAGCCTGAAGTCGGATTCTCGCTGCGAGTTGCCGGCGGGCTCTCCACCGATCCTTATCTCGGAGCCCGGCTCAACGCGTTCGTGCGCTGGAATCAGGTTGTGCCTGCGGTCAAGGGCATCGCCGAACTGTTCCGCGATTCCGACGTCCTGCGCGAACATCGCGAACGCGCCCGGCTGAAATTCCTGTTCCTGCGTCACGGATGGACCGCCGAGCGTTTTCAGCACGAATTGCAGGAGCGCATCGGATTCCAATTCGATCCCGCGGTCGAAGAGCATCCTCCCGACGACGTGTATCGCGACCACGTAGGTATTCATAGGCAGAAGCAGCCGGGGCGCTCGTATGTGGGCGCCGTCGTCCTGCGCGGCCGAATTACGGCGGACCAAATGCAATCCGCCGCCGATCTCGCCGAGCGCTATGCCGGCGGCGAACTGCGCGCCACCAACATGCAGAACCTGCTCGTCGTCAACGTGCCCACCATCAACGCGGACTCCCTGGCGCAAGGGTTAAACGAGATCGGTTTCCAAGTGAAAGGTTCCGCCTTCGCGCGTGGGACGGTCGCCTGTAGCGGCACGGAGTTCTGCAAGCTGGCCATCACTGAGACGAAGAGCTTCTCCCGATGGCTGGTGGAAGAACTGGAGGAACGCCTGCCTGGCTTCGATCAACATTTGAAGTTGCACGTTACTGGATGCCCCAACAGTTGCGGCCAGCACTGGATCGCCGACATCGGCATTGAGGGCAAAAAGGTCAAGACCCACGATGGCATGGTTGATGCCTACTACTTTTGCGTGGGCGGAGCGCTGGGCCTGCATCAAGCCACGGCTCGCCCGATCGGATATCGCTGCGCGGCGACCGATGTTCCGGATGCGCTCGAACGTTTGCTTGGCCAATATCTCGCCCAGCGCGAACCGGGCGAAAATCTGCGCCGCTTTTTTGCCCGCCATTCAGATACGCAGTTGCGGGAGTTTCTGGCGGGGGAAGTGCTCGCCCCGGTAGCCCGCGATTTGCCGGACTCAGCTCGCGTTCTGGCGCAATCCGCAGGAGGTATCGGTGACTAATTTATTTCCAATGTTTCTGAAGATCGAGGGCAGGGAAGTTCTGGTAGTGGGCGCCGGGAACGTCGGCGAACCCAAGATTGCAGGCCTGCTGGAGACGCGCGCGCGCGTCCGCGTGGTTGCCTTGCAGGCAAGTCCTGCGGTTCGGGAGTGGGCACAATCCGGAAAGATTGACCTAAAGTTGCGAGCCTTTACTGCCGATGATCTAGCCGGCGCGTTTCTCGCCGTCGTAGCGACGAATTCGCGCAGCCTGAATCAACGTGTCTATCGCGAAGCCCAGCTGCGCAGTGTGCTCTGCAATGTGGTCGACGTTCCCGATCTCTGCGACTTCTTCTATCCCGCGGTGGTGCGCCGTGGCGATCTGCAAATCGCAGTCTCAACCGCCGGGCAGAGTCCGTCCCTGGCGCAGAAAATTCGTCAGCAGCTCGAAAAACAATTCGGTCCGGGATATGCCGCGTGGGTGGCGGAACTGGGCGAGACCAGAAAACTCATTCTTGCCAGCGATCTCGATAAGGAACGCAAACTCGAACTCCTGCATTCGCTTGCCAGCCGGGAAGCACTGGAAGCGGCTCTCGCCGAGTTGCCTGAATTGGCCGCCAGAGGAGAGAGAGCATGAAGGGGAAGGTTTATCTGGTGGGCGCGGGGCCGGGCGATCCGGAGTTGCTCACACTAAAGGCGCTACGTGTGCTGCGAACGGCCCACGCCGTGCTCCACGACGACCTGGTCGCTCCCGAAATCTTGAATCTCATTCCTCCCTCCGCGCAGGTGCACGACGTCGGCAAACGCTGCGGCAAGAAAACAATCCTGCAGGAGGAGATCAATTTTCTCATGGTTGCACTGGCCGATTCCGGATTGCGTGTCGTCCGGTTGAAGAGCGGCGATCCCGTCATCTTCGGCCGTGCCGGGGAAGAGATCGAAGCGCTGCGCCGGGCCGACATACCCTTCGAGATTGTACCGGGAGTCACTTCTTCCATGGGCGCCGCTGCCGTGGCACAGATTCCGCTGACTCATCGGCGTGCCTCGTCGGCCCTTGTATTCCTCACCGCGCATCAGGCCAAAGGAAGCGAAGCAGCCAACTGGAGCAAGCTGGCCGGCAGCGGCGCAACGCTCGTGATCTATATGCCCGGTCAGAATTACGCCGATGTCGCCGCGAAACTGACTGCCGCGGGGCTTGTCCCAAGCACACCCTGCATCGTCATCTCGCGCGCGACCACACGGCATCAGCGAACGCACCGTACGACTATTTCCGGTCTGCTCGGCGCGCCTCAACTCCCGGCTCCAAGGCTGCTGGTTGTGGGCGAGGTCGTGCGCTTTGGCGATCTGGTGTCCCGGGCGCAGGAATTCGTTGTGCCCACGATCGGCGGGGACGCCGAAGGTGCGATCCCCTCTGCGTTGTTTGCCGAACGTGCAACACCTGAACTCGAAACAAATAATAATGAGGAGCCACTGACGTGATCGACCACATTCAAGGCCAGACTCAAGACCGAGCCAAGGACCAGATTGCAAACGTGCAGGCTGCGGCTGAAACCTGGAGTCCGCAGCGCGTTTTGACATGGGCCTTTGAGACTTTTGGGAACCGCGTGGCCATTTCCTCGGCGTTCGGAGCTGAGGGCATGGTGCTGATCGACATGGCGTCCCGCGTTCGCAAGGATTTCCGGCTCTTCACCATCGACACGGAATTTCTTTTCCCCGAGACCTACAACTTGATGGACCGCATCGAAGAGAGATACGGCATCACCATCGAGAAAGTGAATTCGCTGCTCTCGCCCGAGGAACAGGAACGCGAGCACGGGACAACGCTCTGGACTCGCGATCCCGACCTCTGCTGCAGCATGAGGAAAGTTGAACCGCTGCGCCGCAAGCTCGGCGAATTAGACGCGTGGATCACCAGCATCCGCCGCGATCAAACCTCGGTCCGTTCCAGCGCGCACAGAATTGAATGGGATGCAAAATTCGGCCTGGTGAAGGTCAATCCAATCGTCGACTGGTCGTCAAAGCAGGTCTGGCGCTACATCCATGACCACGATGTCCCTTACAACGCGCTGCATAATCAGGACTATCCCAGCATTGGTTGCACGCATTGCACGCGGGCGGTCCGGCCGGGAGAGGATCCGCGCGCCGGGCGCTGGCCGGGATTCGCCAAGACCGAATGCGGGCTGCACGTCATCGAGCCGATGGCGAACTCGGCTGCCGTGGGGTCACGGGCGGCAAAGATCGGGAACTGAAGCTAAATCTCTCTCTATCCCGTTTGACTGAGACCGGTTTGGCAGAAAGCGACCGAAACTCCGCCCCAATCGGCTGCGACGGCAGGCTTGCCAAACAGAAGCGCGTGCAAACGCTGCACCGATTCCTCGACCTTCTCTTCTTCCACCAGGAACGAAATCGTCCGTTCGGAAGCGCCCGGGAAGACGACTCGCAGGTCCGCGTCCGACATAGCTGCGAACACCCGGCTAGCCGCGTCCCGTTGCCGTCGAATGTTCTCTCCGACCAGAGAGACCAGCGCCTTGTGATTCTCCCATTGCACATCCGCCACGCCGTGAAGATCGGCAGCAATCACTGGCAATGCATCCCCCGACCCCACCAGCAATGAGATGCGGCCGAGCGACGCGGCCAATACATCGACCGGACAGGAATGCCGGTCGAATACCGCATAAACCACGCGCAACAATTCAGAGCCGACCGCTTGCTTTGACTCGATTTCAACCGCAGCCACGTTTCTCTTCGCGGTAATCGCGCTTACCGCGTTTCCGCCTCGCGCGCGGGCTGAGATTTCAGTTCCTTCGCCCTCCGGCCGCCGCGAATTCAACACGTAGACGGGAATGTTCTCGCGCATTGCCGGAGCTAGCGTTGCGGGGTGCAACACCTTAGCGCCAAGGTGCGCCAACTCCACCGCTTCATCGAAACTCATTTTGCGAATCACGCGCGCGTCGGAACAGAGCTTGGGATCGGCAGTCATGACGCCATCTACATCCGTCCAAATCTCGACGCGCGCCGCACACAGCGCGGCGCCGATGATCGCGGCGCTAAAATCGGACCCGCCGCGCCCCAGAGTCGTCGGAACTCCATCGACCGTCGACGCTATGAAACCGCCGAGCACGGGCACTTGGCCGGATTCCAACAGCGGGCTGAGCGCGTCCTGAATTCGCTGATTGGTCGCGTCCCAGACTGGACTGGCCTGGCCGTGGCGCGCGTCGGTGATGATGCACGAGCAGGCGTCAACATGCGCCGCGCTGATTCCAGATTCGCTCAGCGCCTCCTTCACCAGCCTGCTCGAAAAACGCTCTCCGAATCCCAAAAGCTGATCCTGCGATTTCAGATCCAGCTGGCGCGAACCTTCCAAACCGTGCAGCAGCGACTCCAGAGCGCGGAAGTCACCGCGTAACTCGCGATCGAGCGCGCTGTGCGCCGAACCGTCTACGAGCGTGTCCGCCAACTGTTCGTGCCGGACATAGATATCCCGAACCATAGCCAACGCCGCACCGAGATGTCCCCGCGCTGCGGCGCGCCCGGCCTCCAGGAGTTGGTCGGTGACCCTTGCCAGCGCGCTGACCACGACTACCGGCTGCGCGCCGAGTCGGCTCTGCACAATTCTAATGAGCCGCCGGATGGCTGCCGCGTCTTCCACCGACGTGCCTCCAAACTTCATCACCACCACATCGTCGCTTCTTTCAAATCTGCTTTTTCGCTGTAGTCCGTTCATGGCCTCGACTCCGTTCTCGTCTTGTGCGCAAAGAAAAACCCACCGCCAGATCGCTTCTGGCGGTGGGTTTCGGTGAACTTGCTTAAGAGTGCTCTACTTCATCCGATCCCGTCCTCCAGAAGACACGTAGTAATTCGTGTCGACATACCTATGCCTGTCGATGTAATTCGCGTGTCCTTCTGGGAGGAGATACTCATAAAGATTTCAAGCCAAGCCTAACTGCGAGGAGGGTCTCTTGGAAACTCAAAATTCCGATGGAAGTCATCAGGATTTCAGATCGACGACCAGTCTGACTCCCGTCGCTGGTTCTTCGGGGAAGCTCGACGTGCTCGATGCTAGTCGTCTGTCTTCTTCATTTGCGCCGCGAACTGCCGCAACAGCGCCACAAACGCGGTTGACGCCACCGAAAGTGTGCGATCCTTCCGGTAGGCCAGCCCCAGTTCGCGGTAGAGCACGGCGTCTTCGATCTCGATCAGCTTGACCCTGCCGGAGTCCACTTCGTCGCGGGCAAACGATGCGCTGATGAGGGACACGCCAAGGTCGGCTGCCACGAAGCTCTTGATCATGCCAATGCTCGGCAGTTCCATGCGAACCTGCAGTTCGGCGCTGTGTGGACGAAACAGCTTGTCCAGCAGTCTTCGCGTGTGTCCAGTCTTGGGGAAGAGCAGCGGGTGCTTGACGATCTCCTTCACCGGAACGACTTTAAACTTGGCGAGGGGATTCTTCGGACTCACCATCAACATCAGCTTGTCGCGAAAAATGGGCTGGATCTTCAAGCTGGGAGACTGGATCGGCAAGGTGAGAATGCCGACTTCCACCGCGCCGTTTTCAAGTTTTTCGACGATCTTGTAACTGAAATTTCGATAGATGCTGATCTGCACCGGTGGATAGCGACGGCAATACTCGCCGAACACTTCGGGCAAAACATACAGGCAGGTGGCCTCGTTTGCGCCCACTCTCAGTGTGCCGCGCGGTGTGCCGCTGTGGTCGGCCACTGCCATGAGCGATTCTTCGCGCAGATTCTTCAGGCGTTCGGCGTACTCGTAAAAAACCTGTCCAGCCGGCGTGAGCTTCACCGTTTTACCCGAGCGGTCGAGCAACCGGTCGCCGTACTCCTGCTCGAGTTGGCGGATTTGCGCGCTGACTGCCGACTGCGAGCGAAAAACCTTCTCTCCTGCGCGCGAAAAACTGCCCTGCCGGGCCACTTCCAGGAACGTGATGAGTTGATCGAAGTCCATTTTGGTTTCAGCGAATTATAGCGAAGTTCCCCACGGTTCGAGGTTAATTACTCGGAATGCCGGCGCACGAGGCGTCCTGAAATTTGCATGACTTGCATCGAAATTCTGCATTGTACTTTGCCCGCCGCCAGGCAAGACAATACGAACGTCTGGTCGATAGCAAGTAGTGTGCGACGCTCCGCCACCTGGCTGCACACGCCTGAGAACAACTGATTCGAAAGGAATTCAGTCCACTGGACGAAGTCCATGATGACCCGTCTAAACCCGAGGAACGGTCTGCCCGCCGCCCAGGGTCTCTATGACCCGGCGCACGAGCACGACGCCTGCGGCATCGGGTTCGTCGCCAGCATTTCCGGCCAGAAGAGTCACGACATCATTCGCAAGGGCATCCAGGTACTGCTAAACCTGGCCCATCGTGGCGCGTGCGGATGCGATCCGGAAACCGGTGACGGCGCCGGAGTCCTCATCCAGATTCCTCACAAATTCTTCGCTCGCGAATGCGAGAAACTCGGCTTCGCTCTTCCCAGGCCCGGCACCTACGGCGTGGGCATGACGTTTCTCCCGGTCGAGAAGCACCAGCGCTTGCAGTGCGAAGGAATCCTCGAGCGGATCATTCGCGAGGAGGGCCTCACTCTGCTCGGCTGGCGTGATACGCCCGTATATGCCTCAGCCATTGGCCGCGTGGCTCGCGCTTCGCAGCCGTACATTCAACAGATTTTCATGCGCTGCGCTCCGGGCATGGACGAGGATGCCTTCGAGCGCAAGCTCTACGTGGTGCGCAAGCGAGCAGAAAACGAAATCCGTGAATCCGGCGTAGAAGATGCGGAGATGTTCTACATCCCGTCGCTCTCCTGCCGCACCATCGTTTACAAGGGATTGCTGCTGGCGCCGCAGATCACGAACTTCTACCGTGAACTTTCCGATCCCGACGCGGTCAGTGCGTTGTGCCTGGTGCACCAGCGCTTCTCGACCAACACTTTTCCCAGTTGGCAGCGCGCTCATCCTTACCGCTACATCGCGCACAACGGCGAGATCAACACGCTGCGCGGCAACGTCAACTGGATGCAGGCGCGGCAATCTCTGCTCGAGTCTCCGCTGTTTGGCGAGGACATAAAGAAGCTGCATCCCATCATCGCTCCCGACGGAAGTGACTCGGCCAACTTCGACAATGCCGTAGAGTTGCTGCTGCAGGCTGGACGCAGCCTGCCCCATGTGATGGCCATGCTGATTCCAGAAGCGTGGTCCGGCAATCCGCACATGAAGCCGGAGAAGCGCGCCTTCTACGAATATCACGCCTGCCTGATGGAGCCGTGGGACGGCCCAGCTGCGATCGCGTTCACCGATGGACGCGTCATCGGCGCGACTCTCGATCGCAACGGCTTGCGTCCCGGACGTTATGTCGTGACTCATGACGATCTGGTCGTGATGGCCTCCGAGGCGGGAGTGCTCGACATCGCTCCCGAGCAAGTGAAGAGCAAGGGCCGCCTGCAGCCGGGGAAAATGTTTCTGGTCGACACGGTCGAAGGCCGCATCGTCTCCGACAAAGAAATCAAGCACACCCTGGCGTCGCGGCAACCTTACGCCGAGTGGGTGAAAGAAAATCAGATCACCATCGACCAGTTGCCCGACCCTTCACGCATGCATCACCCGGATGCCGAGACTCTTCTCCGCCGCCAGCGCGCCTTCGGTTACAGCGACGAAGATCTGCGCATGATCCTCGGCCCGATGGCGTTAAAGGGCGAGGAGCCGGTGGGTTCGATGGGCACGGATACGCCGCTGGCGTGTCTTTCCGACAAGCCGCAGTCGCTATTTAACTATTTCAAGCAGCTATTCGCGCAGGTCACGAATCCTCCCATCGATCCCATTCGCGAAGAGATGGTGATGTCGCTGATCAGCTATATCGGAAGCGAACGCAATATCCTGGAGGAAGCGCCCGAGAATTGCCACATGCTGAAGCTGGCGCATCCGCTGCTCTCGAATCGCGAACTGGAGAAGCTGCGCCGGGTCTCGAATCGCGATCTGCTGGCGACCACGCTGCCCGCTCTGTTCCGAGCGAAAGATGGTGAAGAAGGACTCAAGCGCGCTCTCGACGAACTCTGCCAGAGAGCTTCTCTGGCAGTGAAGGCCGGCTACTCGCTGATGATTCTTTCGGATCGCGGCGTAGACAAGGACTACGCCCCCATCCCCTGCCTGCTGGCGCTGGCGGCCGTGCACAACTTACTGGTGCGCGAAGAAACGCGAACTCAGGTTGCATTGATCACCGAATCCGGCGAGCCGCGTGAAGTCATGCATTTCGCCTTGCTCAGCGGCTACGGTGCGAGCGCGATCAATCCTTATCTTGCTCTGGAAAGTGTCGAAAATCTTGCGTGGCGTGGCGAGTTAGGCGATGGCGTTACGCCCGAAACCGCGGTCAAACACTTCCTGAAGGCGATCAAGAAGGGCCTGCTCAAGACATTCTCGAAGATGGGTATATCCACGCTGCAGAGCTATCAGGGTGCGCAGGTTTTCGAAGCCATCGGCCTTAACAAGGAATTAATCGACTCTTACTTCGCTGGCACGACTTCGCGGATCGAGGGTATCGGACTTTCTGTTCTTGCCGCCGAAGCCCAACTGAAACACGAGTACGCCTTCCGTCCCCTGACCGAATTTGAGACCGAGCTCGCCGTCGGCGGCAGTTATCATCAGCGCGTGAACGGTGAATATCACCTGCTGAACCCGCAGACGATCAGCAAGCTGCAGCAAGCGGTGCGGCAGGATAGCTTTAAGACATTCCAGGAATACACCGATCTCATCGACAACCAGAGTGCGAACCTGTGCACACTGCGCGGCCTGATGAAGTTGAAGAAGAGCGACACGCCGGTTCCAATTGAAGAAGTCGAGCCGGCCGGGGAAATCGTGAAGCGCTTCACCACCGGCGCCATGTCGTTCGGGTCAATCAGCAAAGAAGCGCACGAAACGCTGGCCATCGCCATGAACCGCATCGGCGGCAAGTCCAACACCGGTGAAGGTGGAGAAGACGAAGCGCGCTTCAAGCCCGATTCCAACGGCGACTTGCGACGCAGCGCCGTGAAGCAAGTCGCCTCGGCGCGTTTCGGCGTCACCGCAAACTACCTCGTCAACGCCGACGAACTTCAGATCAAAATGGCGCAAGGGGCGAAGCCCGGCGAGGGCGGCCAGCTTCCCGGCCACAAGGTCGACGAAGTAATCGCGCGCCTGCGGCACTCCATCCCCGGCGTCGGACTGATCTCGCCACCGCCGCATCACGACATCTATTCGATCGAAGATCTGGCGCAGTTGATCTACGACCTGAAAAACGTCAACCCGCACGCCCGCATTGCCGTGAAGCTGGTCGCCGAAGTTGGCGTCGGCACAGTTGCAGCGGGCGTGGCCAAGGCGCATGCCGATGTCGTTCTGATCAGCGGAGACACCGGCGGGACCGGCGCGTCCCCGCTCAGTTCCATCAAGCATGCCGGCATTCCATGGGAGCTGGGTCTGGCCGAAACCCAGCAGGTTCTGCTGCTGAACGATCTGCGCAGCCGCATCCGCGTGCAAACCGATGGCAAGCTGCAAACCGGCCGCGACGTTGTGATCGCCGCGCTGCTGGGCGCCGAAGAATTCGGATTCGCGACGACTCCGCTGATTGCCATGGGCTGCATCATGATGCGCAAGTGCCATCTCAACACTTGTTCGGTCGGCATCGCCACGCAAGATCCGGTTCTGCGCAAGCAGTTTCAAGGTCAGCCCGAGCACGTCATCAATTTCTTCTTTTTCCTTGCCGAACAGGTCCGGCAGCATATGGCGGAACTCGGCTTCCGCACCGTCGACGAAATGGTTGGCCGCGTCGACATGCTCGACGTGGAACCCGCCATCGACCACTGGAAAGATCATTGGAAAGCGCGCGGCCTCGACTTCTCGGCGATTCTTTACAGTCCGCCCACACCGTCACGAGTCGCCCGTCGTTGCGTGCAGGCGCAGGATCACGGTCTGGAGCAGGCGCTCGATCATAAGATTCTTTTGCAAGTTGCTTCCACACTCGAAACTCTTGCTCCGATTGAAGTGCAGTTTCCCGTGCGCAATATTCACCGTTCGGTCGGAACCATGCTAAGCGGCGAAATCGCGCGCCGTTACGGCTCTGCTGGACTGCTCGACGACACGATCCGCATTCACCTCGAGGGCTCGGCGGGGCAGAGTCTGGGCGCGTTTCTTGCCAGGGGGGTCACGCTTTCGCTTGAGGGCGAGGCCAACGACTACGTTGGCAAGGGTCTCTCCGGCGGCAGGCTCATCGTGTTTCCGCCGCGCGCCTCCGGATTCGCGCCGGAAGAAAATATCATCATCGGCAATGTTGCTCTCTACGGCGCCACGAGCGGCGAAGCGTTTTTCAACGGAGTAGCGGGCGAGCGCTTTGCCGTTCGTAACTCCGGAGCGACTGCGGTGGTCGAGGGCGTTGGCGACCACGGATGCGAGTACATGACCAACGGCATCGTGCTGGTGCTCGGCTCCTGTGGCAGAAATTTCGCAGCCGGCATGAGCGGCGGTGTGGCCTACGTCTTCGACGAGCGCGGAGACTTTACCGAGCGGAGATGTAACCTGGAGTCCGTCGATCTGGAGCCCCTGCTCGACGAGCCCGATGTGGTGATCGTCAAAGATCTCCTGTTGTGCCACTCGGAGTTGACTGCCAGTCGCCGTGCCAAGTGGATTCTGGACAACTGGAACGACATGGTTTCTCGGTTCATCAAGGTTTTCCCGCACGAATTCAAACGCGTGCTGGGCGTGGGCCGAAGTCAGCAAGCGTATATTCCGAGCGCGCCCTTCGCAATGCTTGTTCAAGCTGGGCTTGAGCGCGCCGAGTCCCCACAAACCCAGCAGGTGCAGCATGGGTAAGACGACCGGCTTCATGGATTACTCACGTGAACTGGCGCCGCGCCGTCCGGTGGCCGAGCGCGTGAACGACTGGTTCGAGATTTATCAGGACTTCCCCGAAGAAAAACTTCGTGCTCAAGGCGCTCGCTGCATGGATTGTGGGGTTCCGTTCTGCCAGACCGGATGTCCCGTCAGCAACCTCATTCCCGACTGGAACGATCTGGTCTATCGCGGCCGCTGGAAAGACGCGGTCCGCCAGTTACACGCCACCAACAATTTTCCCGAGTTCACCGGGCGAATCTGTCCCGCGCCCTGCGAAGCCTCGTGCGTGCTGGGCATCAACGCGCCTCCGGTTGCGATCAAGCAGAACGAAAAAAATATCGTCGAGCGCGGATTCCTGGAAGGCTGGATCCGCCCCGAGCCCTCAAAACTCCGCTCCGGAAAGAAGGTTGCGATCGTTGGTTCTGGCCCCGCCGGGCTCGCCGCCGCGCAACAACTCTGCCGCGCCGGTCATGCAGTAACGGTCTACGAAAAAGCCGACCGCATCGGCGGACTCCTACGCTACGGCATTCCTGAATTCAAAATGGAGAAGCACATCATCGATCGCCGCCTGGAGCAAATGTCCGCCGAGGGCGTGAGGTTCGTCACCAATGCGGAGGTCGGCAAGAACATTCCGGTCGAGGATCTTCGCCGCGATTTCGATGCCAGCGTGCTGGCCGGCGGCTCTGAACATCCGCGCGATCTGAAAGTTCCCGGACGCGAGCTCAAGGGAATTCACTACGCGATGGAATTCTTACCGCAGCAGAATAAGCGCTGCCTCGGCGATACGCTCGATCCTGCCGCAGACATTCTTGCGACCGGCAAACATGTAGTCATCATCGGCGGCGGTGACACTGGAGCCGATTGTCTCGGTACGGTGCATCGCCAGAAGCCGATTTCGGTGCACCAGTTCGAAATCATGCCCAAACCTCCCGACGAGCGCTCGCCGCTAACCCCGTGGCCGCTCTGGCCCATGCAACTCCGCACCGAAGGCGCACACGAAGAAGGCGGAGTGCGCGATTGGAGCATCGCGACTTCAAAATTTACCGGCGACGAAAGTGGCAATGTCCGGCAACTTCACGGCGTACGGGTCGGCCCTCCCCCGAAGTTTGAACCGATCGCCGGCACAGAGTTCGCCATGGACGCCGACCTGATCCTCATCGCCATGGGATTCCTCGGCCCCGTGCGCAGTGGCATGATCGAACAACTCGGAGTCCAGCTCGACAATCGCGGCAACGTGGCCACCGATCAGAACTATATGTCGTCGGTACCCGGAGTGTTCGCTGCCGGCGATATGCGTCGCGGTCAGTCGCTCGTGGTGTGGGCAATCTCCGAAGGCCGCAAGGCCGCAGCCTGCGTCGATGCCTATCTGACAGTCCCAGCGGTTCGCCCGGCGGTCCCGGCTGTCTCCGCGGTGCGACAGATCGCGTCATAATCGTCACAACAAGATCAGGATCGAAAGGCGCACGCCATCGCTGGGGAGCTTGGTAAGATGACTGAACCAGCCTCATGATCCAACTTTCCGATATACAGGCCGCGCTGGACCGAATTCGCGGCGATATTCGCATCTCCCCCTGCACCCACTCGGAAACATTTTCCGGCCTGACCAACAATTCCATCTTTCTCAAGCTCGATAACCAGCAACGCACTGGGGCTTTCAAAGAGCGCGGAGCGTTGAACAAACTTCTTACGCTCAGCCCGGACGAACGCGGCCGCGGCGTGATCGCCGCCTCCGCAGGCAATCACGCTCAGGGAGTGGCATACCACGCGGGGAAACATGGCATCCATGCCCGCATTGTCATGCCGCTGCCCACGCCGCTCACCAAGGTTTCCTCGACGCGCGCCTATGGCGCGGAAGTCGTGCTGCACGGGACGAATTACGACGAAGCCTACGAAAAGGCGGTCGAACAAAGTAAGCACGAACACCTGACTCTCATTCATGCTTTCGACGATGACGCGGTCATTGCGGGGCAGGGAACTCTCGGCCTGGAAATCCTGCAGCAGCATCCCGACATCGAGGTGATTGTTGCGCCCATCGGAGGCGGGGGCCTTATCGGTGGAATCGCCTGTGCCGTCAAGGAGACGAATTCCGCCGTGAAAATCTTCGGCGTTCAACCCTCCCGGATTCCTTCTATGATGGCCGCCGTGGCGGAAGGCAGGCCCGTCACGCTCCCCTCTGCCAAGACCATCGCCGACGGCATTGCGGTGCGCCGCGCCGGAGAACGCACTCTTCCGCTGGTTCAAAAATATGTGGATGACATTGCGACGGTGGAAGAGGAAGAGATCGCGAACGCAATTCTCCTGTTGCTCGAGCGCGAGAAAACACTGGCCGAGGGCGCCGGAGCAGCCGCCATCGCCGCTGTGTTGAACCGCAAGCTGCCGCTGCAGGGTAAGCGCGTCGCCGTGCTCGTTTGCGGTGGCAACATCGATGTCACCTTACTCTCGCGCATCATCGAACGCGGCCTGGTGAAAGATGGACGCCTCGTCCGCCTGCGTGTTCATCTGCCCGACTATCCCGGCGCTCTGCACCGGCTTACCGGAATTCTCGCCGACCACCGCGCTAACATCGTCGAGACCGCCTACGACCGTGCGTATCACGGAGTTAACTTAGGCGATACTGCCATCGATATCACTATGGAGACTCGCGGCCCCGACCACATCACAGAGCTTCTGGCTGCTCTGGTTTCGGCGGGTTACACCCACGAAAGAATTCTGTAACGGCGGCTCACATCTAGAGGAGATTCTGCAGTCAGGGTTTCTCTGGGCTGACAGGGGACTTGCCGCCGCCGCCGCAGAGCAGGACGCAGAGGAGGATTCCACCTGCCGCCGCTCCTCCGGCGGCAATCCATTTCGGATTCAGGTTAGAGGCTCCAGGCAGCCGTGGCGGCGCTCCGCACGCTTTCGATTCCGAGTACTTGCCTTGTTCTCCCTCGTGAACCGTGGCGTCGGAAGACGTATCCGGCTGCGTCGGTGTCTTCTGACGGTTCAATCCCAGTTCAACTCTTACGTCGTCTTTTCGTGCCGCAACTTCAACCGTTCCGTTCACGTCGGTCACGTCATACTGCGTCCATGCGCTGTGAACGGGCACCACGGTGATGCAATTCACCCGCACCTTGAAATTCTTCGATGTTCCAACAGATACGCTGCCATGGTCCAGCGCCAGCACGTCCTCTTGCAGCTTGGCCACTGATCCCTGCTGAAGCAGAATCGTCGTTCCCTCCAGGGTCATGTTGGCCGCGAATCCCGTCTTCGTCTCCAACAGGTCCCCGGCGAAGACTGCCGATGAGTCTGTCGCCTCGTAGCCGTTGATCCACACTCCTCCCTGGGTATGCAGGATCGCCAATGGAGTCTGCGCCCGCGCCGCGGGAGATGGTGCCTGCGTGGCTGGAGATGGTGCGCTCTGGCCCAACAGGGACGAGGGAACGACTACAATCATCGTCCAGCACAAGAAACAACGTAGGGTAGACACACGCATCCTGAAGGCCGATTTCGAAATTCCTGACTATGGAAATCGTAGCCGGGAGTTGGCGAGTCGTCTATTAGCAGTGTGGATAACCGGAGAAATTGGGGTCTCGACTTAAAGTGACGCTCGAAAGATCTGCCGACGCATCAAAATTATGCGCTTTGTAAGATTTCCTTCATCTGGGTAAAACTTTGTAAATCATCGAGTTCCACCGCTTCCGGCAATGTAAATTAGAGGTGGGGCGTATGAACTTAAAGAACGCAGTCATCGTGATTTTTCTCTCTTCCGTAGTCGGCGCGGCCGACTCGAGTATCGTGCAGCAGAGTTTTGCCTCAGCCGCGAGCCCGGCTCAGGACGCAGCCCAGCCCGCGATCGCCAAGCGAATCGGCGCCATCAAAGCCATCAAGGGCAATGCCATCACCCTCGCGCCGGATTCCGGTTCCGACGTCGCGGTGACGGTGCAGCCCAACGCGCGCATCCTACGTCTCGCACCCGGCGACAAGGATCTCAAGAGCGCGACCCCGATCCAGCTTCAGGACCTGCAAGTGGGCGACAGCATTCGGGCCCGCGGCCAGGCCTCGGACGACGGCAAGTCCATCGCTGCCCTAGAGATCGTTGTGTTCCCGCGTGCGGCCGTCCAGGCGGTGAGCGACCAAGTGCGCCAGGACTGGCAGAAACGCGGCATCGGAGGTCTGGTCAGCGCCGTGGACCCTGCCGCCGGAACCGTGACCATCTCGATTTCCAGTTTCGGCGGAAAGAAGGTGGTCGTAGTCCACACGTCCAAGAGCACTATCATCCGGCGTTACGCTCCTGACTCGGTGAAGTCCGAAGATGCGAAGCTGGTTACACTTCAGGAAGTCAAGGTCGACGACCAACTGCGCGCGCGGGGAGATCGCAGCGCCGACGGCAGCGAACTGGCCGCTGAGGAGATCTTCACAGGCATCTTCCCTCAATTTTCAGCCTTGATTAAGTCGGTCGACGCCAGTACGGGAGTCCTCAGCGTTCAGGACTTGGGGACCAAGAAAACGGTTCAGCTGAAAATTATGGCTGACTCTCAGCTGCACAAAATCCCCGAGGAAATGGCGCATCGATTCGCCATGCGAATAAAGGCCGCGCTGCCTCCCGGCACCCCCGGTGCAGGTGGGTCTTCACCGGCCGTGACGGGCGGACAGGCGGCTCCGAACGGCGCTGCCAGCTCCACGGGGCAAGGCGGGGGTGGGATGGGTGGAGCAACGCCGACTGGTGGAACCGGTAGCGGCGCCCGAACTGGCGGAGGATTTGATTTATCGCGCTTGCTCGACCAGACGCCCGCCGTCGCCGTCGCCGATCTGCACAAAGGAGATGCCATTGTGGTTCTTGCGACCGAGGGCAGTCCCTCCGGCGGAAGCACCGTGATAAAGCTGTTCAGCGGAGTCGAACCGATTCTTCAGGCTGCTCCCAACGGCAGCCAGGCGATGATGCTGGCGCCCTGGAGTCTGGGGGGTGTACCCGGCGGCGACGCAGGTCAACAGTAGCGCCCGCTTCGAACGCGATTATTTTCGGAATTCGTGTCTTGGGATGCCTTCAGGCATCTCTTAGGTCCGGGATTTTTAACGGCGCCTTGGGGCGCAGAGTTTCACCAGAGGTCTTCAGGCTCTTTAGAAATGGAAGAAAGTGAAGGTTCAGAAATACATGCGTTTGATTGTCGCAGTGTCATTATTTTTTCTTTTGCTCGGCACGTTGTGGGCCCAAGCGCCCGCTGGAGCTCTCCGCGGACAGGTCACCGATCCCTCCGGCGCGGCCATTGCCGGTGCCACGGTGGTCATGACGCCCGCCACTGGATCGCCGGTCGCGGTGCAGAGCAATCCGCAGGGGATGTATGAATTCAAATCGTTGGCTGCAGGGAAGTATTCCCTGACCGTAGTTGCCCAGGGATTCACTCTCTACGAGAATGACAACGTCGTGATCGCCGATCAACCCCTGCGCCTCAACGTCTCCATGGCCATCGAAGTGGAGCAACAGAAGGTTCAGGTCTCCGACACGGCTCCCACGGTCGACGTGAACCCCGCCAGCAATGCCGGTGCCATCACCATCTCCGGCAAGGAGCTGGAAGCTCTGCCCGATGATCCCGATGAGTTGCAATCCGATCTGGAAGCCCTCGCCGGGCCGTCGGCCGGTCCAAGCGGAGGCCAGATGTACATCGACGGATTCACCGCCGGCCAGCTTCCGCCCAAGTCGTCCATTCGTGAGATTCGCATCAACCAGAATCCGTTTTCCTCCGAGTACGACAAGCTGGGCTACGGCCGCATCGAAATCTTCACCAAGCCCGGCACGGACAAACTGCACGGGCAAATCTTTGCGGATGGAAACGACTCGGTTTTCAACTCGCCGAATCCTTTCCTGTCAGAAGAGCCGCCCTACTACTCGACCCAATTCAACGGAGACATTGGCGGGCCGCTCGGCAAGAGCGCCTCGTTCTATTTCACCGGCCAGCGCCGGGATATCAACGAGTTGTCTGCCATCAATGCGGTCGACCCGGCGACCAACCTCACCCTCGCCCAATCGATCGCCAACCCGCGCCAGCGCACGAATCTGGGGCCCCGCTTCGATTGGGCCATCACCAAGAACAACACGCTGACCGCACGCTACCAGTATTATCGCGATACCCAAACTGGTGACCTGTCGAGCCAGCTCTACCTTGCCTCGCAGGCCTATTATTCCAAGAGCACCGAAGATACCGTGCAAATCAGCGACACCCAGGTTTTCGGTTCGAAGATCGTGAACGAAACCCGCTTCCAATACAACCGCGATAACAGCATCCAGACACCGAACGATACCCATCCCGCTACCAACGTGCTCGGTTCCTTCATAGGAGGAGGCAACAGTTCGGGCGCTCAAAACGACCTGCAGAACAGCTACGAACTACAGAACTATACTTCGTTGATTCACGGCAATCACACGATCAAGTTCGGTGGCCGCTTCCGCGCCACCCAAGACACAAATGATTCCACCTCAGGATTCAACGGGACGTTTGTTTTTCAGCCGACCTCGGGACCATTCGTGGGTTCGAACGCGCAGCCCACCCAGCTCTCAATCACAACCGGCTCGCCCAATGCCGCGGTCAACTACTACGACTTCGAGCCCTACGTGCAGGATGACTGGAGGGTGCGGCCGAACATCACCATCAGCTCCGGCGTTCGGTTCGAGACCCAAAACGCCATTCATGATCATGGCGACTGGGCTCCCCGCGTTGGATTTGCCTGGGGAGTGGGCGGCAAGAGCGCCCCTCCGAAAGTGGTTATCCGCGGCGGATACGGTATTTTTTATGATCGTTTCCAGACGGCGAACATCATGCAGGCAGACCGGCTGAACGGCGTGACGCAGCAACAGTTCAT
>Ga0070733_10000474_pt1 | contig 32855 bp, 31 predicted proteins | sample Coa_R1_9_FD_66450 | JGI IMG/M metagenome (GOLD analysis project Ga0070733, IMG submission 66450) | Surface soil microbial communities from Centralia Pennsylvania, which are recovering from an underground coalmine fire - Coalmine... | ecosystem: Environmental > Terrestrial > Soil > Unclassified ...
GATTTCTACAGCGCCATCCGCGCCATCGACCCGAAGACGGGCGAAAAGAAGTGGGACTACCGGCTGAGCGCACCTTCGACTGAGGCGGGTGTTCTCACGACTGCATCCAATGTGCTCTTCAGCGGAGGCCGCGATGGCGCATTCTATGCTCTCGATGCGCGCGACGGAAAGCTGCTGTGGGAGACGAATCTGGGTCCGTCGGTATCGTCGGGGCCGATGACTTTCTCGATCGACGGGAAACAGTATGTGAGCGTTCAGGCGGGGTCGTCGCTGTTTACGTTCAGCCTGCGATAACGCAGCGGCCGTCTTGCCCCAGTGGGCCATAATGGAAACAGCCATGCCCGCCGTTGCTGAACGAAGGCTTTCTTTGGAAGAGTTTCACGCCCGCTTCGACGGCGAGAAGCCGTACTTCGAATACTGGGATGGGGAGGCGGTGCAGAAGGCCATGCCCACTCGTTTGCATGCGCTGATCCAGAAGATCCTCGTGACATTGCTGGATGCGTTGGGATACGACTCGGGCCAGGAAATCACCCTCAAACTCGATCCCGCTTACGAGCCGATACCGGATGTGATCGCCGCGGAAGGCGCCATCGGCGATCCTTATCCGACTGAACCCTTCGAAGTGGCGATTGAGATCCTCTCACCCGAGGATTCCTTCTCGCGCGTATTGCGCAAATGCCGTCTTTATGAGAAATGGGGGATCCGGCAGGTTGTGGTGGTCGATCCCAAAGCGAGGCTGATCTGGTCTTTCGAGAACGGGTCCCCGAGAGAGACGGATATCATCGCCCGGCGCGGCGAGCGCGTAATCGCGGCGCGGGAATTGTGGGAGGAAGTGGACCGGCGGCTGCGTCCGGCAGCGGGTCGATAGGCAAACCCACGCCGACGGCAAAGACCGTCAGCGCCACAGGGCAGCAGGAACAGAGTTACTGCTTCGGTGGAGGCGGTGGATTGATGCGCCCTTCGTCCCAGTGCTCGTCGGCCTTTCCGTCGACGAAGCGCCACATATCGTAGTGGGTGGTCGTGTAGGTCTGGCCCGGAGTCCGGGGATTGGGCAATTCAACGCGCGTAACGACGGCCACCAAATCGCCTTCCGCAAGGACCGCGACCACTTTCGTCCGCCAGTCTTTCGGGCTCGCCGGAATGGGACCGCCGGGACCGCGTGCGCCAAACGCCTTCATGATGGTCTCGCGTCCGGAAGCAAAGGCCGGGTTGTGCTGGATATATCTTTCGGTGAGCCACTTGTCGGCTTCACTCCAATGGCCCGCCTCGAGAAGATCGATGACGATGTGCATGGCCGCCTGCTTGTTGCGGTTGAGCACGGGATCTTTATCGGTGAACAGCGCCGCCGGATTATCGGAGCCGACAACAGGGACGGCCTGACCGAATACCAAGGTGGAGGCGAGGACGGAGAGCATACCAACGAGCGCAATACGCTTCATGCGTACTATAGTTTGCCAACCGACGGGGCGCTGTCAAGCGGGGAGCGAATTCTCAAAGCTATCCGGTCTTCTATAACAATCTGAAATTCACTTCGATGGTTGCCCGGACATTGACCGGCTGGCCGCCCTTCATGCCCGGTTTGAATCGCCATTGATTCACGGCGATGACAGCTTCCTGGTCAAGGCCCATACCGAGAGCCTTGACCACGCGAATATCACGCGCGTGTCCCTCGGTGTCGACTATGACCGAGAGCGCCATGGTTCCGCTGTACTTGGCTCTGCGCGCTTCCTCCGAGTAGTCGGGGTCCACCTTGAAAATCACTGCCGGCTGGCTCACGCCCCCACCGACGCGGGAGACGCCGATGTCCGCGCTGACCGAAGTCCCCGGAGCGCGGCACTCCAGCAGGATCGTGCCTGAGGTTGCCTCGGCTTTTCCGGCTACCGTTGCCGGTGAGAATTTCCACGACCGAACCGCAGCGCGTGCAGCCTTGCCGATACTGTCTTCGATCGTCGCTCCAACCCGGACACCATTCGGCGTTCCGTCTCTTTCGACGGTTAACTCCACTGGCACATAGACCAGGTCCTTCGCGCAAGCCGCGGTTTCGGGACTGACATACTCGCTGAGAACAGGCTTCACCTGCAGCCCCTTCATGGGGAGAAACGAAAACTTCGACCCCACTATCCGCCACGGTCCGCGGGGCTCAGTCTGGAACGGAACCTCCACCACCTCCGTCGTGGAACGGCCGTTCGCATCGAACGGCTTGTACTGCCATTGCTTTGCGGCGGCCACCGCTCTTTCGTCGAGACCCAGTCCCAGGGATCGCCTGACGCGGACATCATGGACAGTGCCTTCCGGGGTTACCTCCACCAACAGCAGGACCGTTCCCTGCAGTCCCGCCGCGCGGGCCTCGCGGGAATATTCAGCGGCCACCCGCTTAATAAGACTCAGGGCGGGGACAGCGGGACTGTTTGCGGTCCTCCGCGCCGATAATAGCGAGAGGTCGATCAGGGGTGCGGCGCCCGCCACGTAACCATCCGGGATGGCAAACTCCGAGGGCGGAATTTCTCTTGTTGAGAAGTCCATCGAATCCATCGTCATCTCGGTCAGCCATTGATCTGCCGCTCCGGAGTCCGCGCCGCCATAATTTCTGGCCCGGACGACTTGCCGCACTGGCACACCATCCTTTAACGTCATGTTGCGCCGAATTTCGGAAACGGCGGCCTGCAGGCTCACGCTGTAGCCGCAATCGATCCAGTCAAAGCACTGCAGAAACGAATCGACACCCCAGGTCCTCCGCTTCAATGGGTCGAAGCCGGGCTCGGCTGGATCGGCGCCTCCCATTGCAGCCCATGGAAACCTGCCGGCGTTCCTTCGATGGAAGTCGTTCACTTCCGCACTTCCCGGTATGTTCGTGGACAGCCACGTGTCTGTTTCCAGATGCAGCCCCATCTTCCCCGCCTGGCGTGTCCGCGGATCGATGCCAGCCACATCGATAGTGATCAGAAGGTCACTCGCATCGAAACCGTTGAGAAACATCTTCCGGCCCGTGTCTTTCGAATCGGCTTTCACTTCCTCGTCGCCCGCCTTCGTGGCGGCATTTACGTCGCCGAAGCTTCTGACCGCGTAACTCCGGGTCGCGTTGTTGATGGACGTCACGGTGTGGGCGTCGAAGTCGAGGATCGTCGCCACCTGTTCGTTGACGATCTTCATCTTTTGTCCCTTGAAGTAATAGCGGGAAACCTGCGGGTCGGTGTCGCCAGACGCCTGGGTCATCGTGCCACCGGTAGCTTTACGGGTGGTCTGGTAGCTGAAATCCGCGTGTGCGGGCGTAATCAACGTCAGTGCGACAGCCAGTAAGGCGGAGGCTTTCATCGGGACACCCTCGTTACGCGCGTGAAGTTTACTAATTATGCCACGAAGCAAGACGGCTGACGCGGCACGCTTGCTTAAGACCCGCTTTAGAAATAGACTCGGTAAGTTGAATTGCGTGTTTGGAGACACTTCGAATGAATTTTAAGAAATTGACGATCGCGGCTTTCGCCGCCCTGAGCCTGGCCCCGACGTATGCGCAGCAGGGCGCGCCCGCCAACGGCGAATGGCGCGTCAACGGAGGCGACACCGGCAGCACGCGATACTCTCCGGTCGATCAGATCAACGCGGCTAACGTAAAAAACCTGCAGGTGGTCTGGCGCTGGAAAGCCCAGAACATGGGCCCCACCCCGCAGGGCGCGTGGGAAGTGACTCCGCTGATGGCGGGCGGGAAGCTCTTTTTCACGGCGGGCACAGGACGCACGGTCGTCGCCGCCGACGCTCTTACCGGAGAAACGTTGTGGGTTTACCGCGGTGACGATACGGCCGAGCGCGGCGCGGTTCGCCCCAATAATCGCGGCGTCAGCTATTGGAGCGACGGCAAGGGCGACGATCGAATCCTGTTTGTCACGCCGGGTTATCAGCTTGTCGCGCTTAACGCGAAGACCGGTCTGCCGATCACGAGCTTCGGCGCCGACTCGCATGTCGATCTCTGGAAAGGTCTGGACCGGCCCGTCGTCGAGAAAGGCACCATCGGCGCCACCTCGCCGGCTATCATCGTGCGCGATGTCGTGGTGGTCGGAGCCGCGCTGAAGGTCGGGGTTGCGCTCCCTACCAAATTGAATACGCCCGGCTATACCCGCGGCTTCGATGTGCGCACGGGCAAGCTGCTGTGGACATTCCACACGGTCCCGCAGGCGGGTGAGCAGGGCACCGAGACCTGGCTTAAGGATCCGCAGACCGGCGTTGAATCCTGGAAATTCACCGGCAACACCGGCGCGTGGGGGCCGCTGACGGGCGACGAAGAGCTCGGCTACGTCTACATTCCCGTCGAAGCTCCCAGCGGCGATACCTATGGCGGGCAGCGCCCTGGCGCGAATCTGTTCTCCGACAGCGTGGTCTGTCTCGATGCGAAGACCGGCAAGCGCATCTGGTACTACCAACTGATCCATCACGAACTTTGGGATTACGATATTCCGGCCGCGCCGATTCTGCTCGACATCACGGTCGACGGGAAAAAAATCAAGGCGCTGGCGCAGGTGAACAAGTCGGCGTTCACCTTTGTCTTCGACCGCACCAACGGCAAACCGGTGTGGCCGATCGTGGAGAAGCCGGTGCCGCAGGGTAACGCGCCCGGCGAGTGGTATTCGCCGACGCAGCCATTCCCGTCGAAGCCCGCGCCGTTCGATCGGCAAGGCGTCACAGAAGCGGACCTTGCGGATTACACGCCCGAGATCAAAGCGGAAGCGCTGAAGATGGCCTCGCAATATGTTCTCGGCCCGATCTATACGCCGCCGATCGTGAAGGACACCGGCGGCAAGCTCGCGACCATTCAACTGCCCGGCGCGGGCGGCGGCGCCAACTGGATGGGCGGCGCGGTCGATCCCGAAACCGGGATGCTCTACGTGCCCTCGGTTACGGCCCCGTACTTATCGTCGCTGCAGCCGGGCGGCTCGCGTTCGGAGATGCCGTACATCGCGGCGGGCGGTCTTGGCGGCCCGAACGTGATGGGCCTTCCGTTGATCAAGGGGCCCTACGGGCGCATCACGGCGATCAATCTCAACACCGGCGAACACGCGTGGATGATTCCCAACGGAAAGCCGCCGGACAGCATATTGAATAATCCGGCGTTGAAAGTCGCGGGTATTGACGCGAGTAATTGGGGCGGCGGCCAGCGCTCGCCGATCCTGATCACGAAGACGCTGCTGTTCGAAGGCAGCGACACTCTGCGCGCGATCGACAAGAAGACCGGATCCGTCGTCAATGAAATGCCGCTGGGCGCGAGCCTCACGGGCGGCACCATGACTTACAGCATCAACGGCAGACAGTTTATTGTCGCGGTGGTTGGCGGACAGCAGGGCGGTGGAGCGGAACTGGTGGCATTGGCGCTGCCGGTGCCGGGCGAAGGCAGAGGGCGCGGTGGGCGTGGCGGCCGCGGCGGAGCGCCCCCGGCTGAGAATCAGGACTAACGACATGACAAAGCACGTACTCGCGGCAGCATTCTTCCTGAGCGGCATGGCGCTCGCCCAGCGCCCAACCAATCCGGCACTCATGGAACCGCAGAAGGCGCCGGAGATGGATTACGCGGCTGTCGCCGATCCGCTGCCGCTTCCCGCCGGGATGACGATGGGAGCGCCCGCGAGCGTGGCGTTCGACTCCAAAGGCCATCTCTACGTTCTGTACCGGGGGCCTCAGCCGCTGGCGGAGTTCGATGAGAACGGAAAATTCCTTCGCGCGTTCGGCGAGGGCTTCCGGCGCACACACGGTCTGCGCATCGACCGCGAAGGCAACATCTGGGTGACCGATGTGGGCGCGCACATCGTGGTGAAAATGAATCCGCAGGGCCAGACTCTTCTGACCATCGGAACCAAAGGCGAAGCGGGCGAATGGAACGAGGCCACGCAGTCGCACCACCTGAACGAGCCCAACGATGTCGCCTTCAACCGCGCCGGCGACATCTTCATCGTGCAGGGGCACACGCCCGGCAAAGGCGACCCGCGCGTGCTGAAGTTCGACAAGAACGGCAACTTCAAAAAATCCTGGGGCGGATTGGGGACCGAGCCGGGAATGTTCAATGTCGCGCATGGAATCGCGTTTGATGCCACGGGTCTGATCTGGGTTGCCGACCGGGAGAATGAGCGCATTCAGATTTTCGACGACGAAGGAAAGTTCGTCCGCGAGGTCAAGTACGCGGGACTGCCCTGCGGGATGGACATCGGCAGCCAGTACATCTATATGGTGAACGGTTTTGCCGGCCAGTTGCTGCGCCTGGATCTGAACGGCAACGTTCTGGCGGCGATCGGCAAGTCGGGGAAGGGTCTCGGCGAGTTCGGTGAAGCGCATTTTGTGGCGGTGAGTCCGAAGGGCGAGATCTACGTTGCGGACACTGTGAACGGCGCGGTTCAGAAGTTTGTGCCGAGCGCAAAGCGTGCTGTCCCCGCCGCCAGGCAATGAAGCGACTTTCCGATAGCGGCGGTGGGGACGCGAACCGTTTTGCGCGGATCGATGAAGCGAAGCGGTAGAGAAATAAAAAAGGCCCCGTTGCCGGGGCCTTTCGCGTTGATGTTTACTGCTGCCGAGCTACTTCTTCTTCTTCGGAGCGGCTTTCTTCTTTGCGGCAGCTTTCTTGGTTGCGTTCTTCATCGATAGATTCTCCAATTCGAATTTGCGATCTCAAAAAAAAATCGCAGCGTGATTCATATATAGAGTCAGTCGGTTCGAATGTCAAGAAAAAAATGCACTTGAGGAGCGGGCTATCCTCGTCGGAGACCTCTTCGGAACTCAAAAGGGAACTCGAGAGAACTTAAAAAATGACACTACCCGGAATTTTTCTGGCTCTGCGGATGAGCGCGGAACACGATGAAGCTCTCGCGCGGCGCCTCGAGCGGCGCGATCCCGAAGCCATCGTGGATCTCTACGACCGCTTCGGCAGGCTGACATATTCGGTGATCGTCGCGATCGTTCGCGATCGCGCAGTGGCCGAAGACCTGCTGCAGGAAACGTTCGTGCGCGTGTGGAATCGGGCGCACGCAGTCGAACCGGGCCGGGGCGCTCTCGGGCCGTGGCTGCTTGCCATCGCGCGCAATCGCGCCCTCGATCGCCTGCACTCTCACGACGCGGACGTGCCCGATCACCCATCGCTCTTTGTGAATATGGAGCGCGAGGTACTGGACGCCGATCACGCACGCGTGGTCCGCACGGCGATCTCGAAGCTAAGCGCGAATCGGCGGAAGGTCATCGAGCTGGCGTATTACGAGGGTCTTTCGCAGGCGCAGTTGGCAGAACGGATGGGTGAATCGCCCCGTATGGTGAAGACATGGCTCGACGAGGCCGTGACTCTTCTGCGCGAAGCACTCGGCCAGACGGACGTCATGATATGCGGCGAACTTCGTCCCGAGGACTACACCCTGTTTGCTCTCGGAATCGCGCACGATCCGGAGCGGGCGGAGATCGCCGGGCATCTTGCGCGCAAATGTCCGCGGTGCATTTCCGGAATGGCCGGCGCCCTGTCGACGGTGACCGCGATCTCCGGCGGGGTCCGGCTGACCGAACCACCGAAGCATCTTCGGCGGCGTGTGATGGCCGCCGTCGCACGCGAGCCGAAGCGTTCGTGGGCTGCGATCTTTCTCCCGTGGGCCATCACGGCGGCCATGAGCATCGCGCTCGTCGCCATCGGCGTGTCCGGCAGGCGTCAGATCGGCGATATCCCAAAGCTGCAACAGGCACTGTCGATATTGAACGATCCCGCGACGAGAGACGTCGCGTCGACGAAGGGCCGCGTGTTCGTGAATCCCGGCAAGGGCGTCGTGTTTATCGGCGCCGGCCTGCCGCGAATCGGCTCCGGCCAGACATTTGAGTTGTGGGTGATCCCGGCCGCGGGCAATCCGATTCCCGCCGGCCTGTTCCGGAGCCAGCCGGATGACACCGCGGTCTTTGTCCAGCAGGGTCCGGTGCAAAATGTGGCGGCGATCGAAGTGACGGTGGAACCGCAAGGCGGCTCTCCGCAGCCGACGGCCGCGCCGATCGTGGTCGCGAAGCTTTGAGTGTGGGGAGCCAGGCTTTGAGTTGAGCTACGCTGGATCTGTGGAACCACTCGACCTGAGAGAAAAAGGCGGCGTCCGCGCTGGTGAGCAGCAGACGTCCGACCGCAGGCTGTTTATGCAGCTGCTGGCGTGGGGCAACGCCGACGATACGCAGAATCTGGCCGAAGCGCTGGAAGACTCCGGCATGGAGGGCGTCCTCTATGAGGATGTGAACGACCCCCGCGGCGTCGGGTTGCTGACATGGAACGAGTGCCCGGATTTCTTCACGGATGAGCTGCGGCCATTCCTGCGGCACAGCGCATTTCACGGGCTTGCATTCAAGCCCGACTATACGATGACCGGCCGCACTTACTCCATCGGCTACGAGCCGAACCTGACCGACTGGCTGCTCGACCGCCCGCGCAAGGTCGTGACGGATGGCGAATGGAAGTGGCATGTCTGGTATCCGCTGCGGCGCAAGGGCGAGTTCAATTCCCTGCCGCAGGACGAGCAGATGACGATCCTGCGCGAACACGGCAGGATCGGACACGGCTTCGGCGACGCGGGGCTGGCGCACGACATCCGTCTGGCGTGTTTCGGCATCGATCAGTACGACAACGATTTCGTGATCGGCCTCATCGGTAAAGACCTGTTTCCGCTCTCGGCCATTGTCCAGGCGATGCGCAAGACCCAGCAGACTTCCCATCACATGCAGGAGATGGGCCCGTTCTTTGTCGGCAAGGCGATCTGGCAGAAGATCGTCAGGTAGGGTACACGCGGCTTCAGCCGCGTTTTTCTTTAAAGAATCGCCGAAGCATCGCGGTCGCTTCCGCGCCCAGCACGCCTTCCACAATGTCCACTTGATGGTTCAGCAGGGGCGAATCCGCGATGCGGAATTTACTGCGCACACCGCCGAAGCGCAAATCGCGCGCGCCGAATACCAGCGTGCCGATTCGCGCCGCCACCAGCGCTCCCGCGCACATCGGGCAGGGCTCGAGCGTGCAGTAAAGGGTGGCGCCGGCGAGGCGGTATTCCGCAGTGGCGATCGACGCCTGGCGCAGCGCCAGCATTTCGGCATGGGCCGTCGGGTCCAAAAGGCCGATCGGTGAATTACGCGCCTGCCCGACAACCTCGCCCCCGATAACAACGACGCACCCTACCGGTACTTCGCCGGCTTCTTCGGCCTCGAGCGCGAGGGCGAGCGCGCGCCGCATCCATTTGTCATGTTCGGCCTGCAAGTAGTTAGAATAAACTCACCCTATATGGCTGAACTCGAAATCCACAATGAAGTCGAAGGCGCCGACCCGTTCGGCAAAAAAATCGGCATACTGGCGTCGATTCTCGCGGTCCTGCTCGGCATTGTTACCATCGTGTCGCACCGGGCGCACACCGACGCCGTCCTGTTCAAATCGGATGCGAACGACAAGTGGTCGTTCTACCAGGCGAAACGAATCAAGTTCCACAGTCTGGAGCTCGGCGTCGATCTGTTGAACGCGATGGCCGCGCGCGGCCCGGAGGCAATCGAGACCCTTGCGCGCTATGAAAAGGAAAAGAAGCGTTACAAAACTGAGTCCGACGAGGCGCAGCAAGACGCGCGCAAGACGGACGAGAAAGCCAGCCACGTGGAAGACCAGGCGCTGCGCTTCGATTTCGGCGAGGGTCTGCTCGAGATCGGCCTCGTGCTGTCGTCGCTCTATTTCATCGCGCGCTCGAAGCTGTTCCCCGTAGTCGGGGTAATAAGCGCGGTGCTGGGCCTGGGGGCGGCGATATCCGGTTACTTGTTGTAGCCGATACCCGAGACCTGAGCTAAAAAGGCAGCCGGCGCGCCGGGTTCGCCAGTCCCTTGTTCGCCGGCACGGGCCCGCCGCCGTCGGAAAAGTGTCCCGCGCCGCTCGTCGACGTAAAGTCGACTTCGCTGGCGGCGAAGATCAGCGGTCGGTCGAGAACCATTTCAATCGTGCTCCCTTTGGCCAGCACTGCATCCGGGCCGCGCGTCAGCAGCACGCCGGCGATGCCCGCGGCCGCCCCCGCCGCCGCGCCGATTCCCGCGCCCAACCCCGGATGTCCCGCCGTCGACCCGACGATGGCGCCAATACCGGCTCCGCCCGCCGCCCCCTCGGCAATCGTCCGCGCGTCGCCGCCCTTATTGGAATCGCCCTGGATTTCGCCTTCCTTCTTGTCGAGGTGCTCGTCGCCCCGCGCGTCCACCGAGCCGATCCGCGAGCGGAAGTCGCGCGTCACTCCGTTCGGCAGGATGATGGTGTCGAAACGAACGTAAAGCTCACCGCGGCCTTTGACCCGGCCCGGCCGTTTCACTTCCGTAACGGTGCCGGTAACGGAACTCCCGGCGGGAATAACGATATGACTGTCGATCACGATCGGAAAGACGGTCTCGAGATAGATCCGATCGCCTGCCACGGAGTGCTTGGTGCTGACGCTGTTGATCAGGCCGAGCGGAATGCGCGTACCCGCCTGGACGGTGTAGGCGGCAGAGGGTTCGCTCGCGGCGCTGGGAGCGTCCGTCTGGGCAAAAGCGGCGGTCGAAACAAGAAGCGAAAAAATGCACACCGTTGCTGCGGTCATACTGTCTATATTGTAGAGCTTAATCTGGTAACGCAGAGCGATCACCGGACGTACAGCAGTACCGACCCCGGGCTGGACTGTGTTCCGATGACCATCTGAATCGCCGGATTGGGCGCGACAACATCCGGAAGCAGCAGATTGATCTGGTACAAACCGGCGTAACCGGGCGCGAGACCCGCATAGTAAATGTTCGACGCCGGACAGGGATCGCCATTCAGCAGGATCTGCAGCTCCGATTCATACAGAATGCTGGTGGCGACGGAAACGATGTCCCCGGATGGAACATCCGGCGAGGTGCGTCCCAGACCGCCCGCGTACAGGACGACGATCTCGCCCGCCGCGGCCGGATGCGATGCGTCGATCAGGCTGCCATCGACATGCTGCGCCAACGCGTAGTTGCCGTTCCATTCGAAGAATCCGGGCGAAGTTCTGGCCAGTGGAATCTTCACCTCGGGCCCGGCCACACCCTGCCTGGCTACGTAGACAATGCCGGTCGATGCCACGAGTTCGTACGGAATCAGAAAATTGATCTGGCCGGGCGATACGAAATAGAGATTGCTCAAAATGCCGTTGACATAGACGCTCACGCCTTCGAGCGAAGTCGGCAGCGTTCCGCCGTTCAGATCGCGGGCGGTTATGGCGTGCGTCGTCCACGAAAGATTCGTTCCGTAGATCGTGGCGACGGTGTTCGGCGCGAGGGTTTCGCCGGTCTGCGTGGCGGCATTGACGATACCGGCGGCGCTGTAGTTGGGGGCCGTCGACCCACTCAAGGCAGGCGGCGGCGCCGCCACGGCGAAGCATGCGAGGGCGAAGCCCGCGAGGAGACACGTAGTGTAGCGGCGGCGTGGGTTCATAGTCGCTGGAACTTGCCTTATCGGCTGTTTCCAAGTGCTCTTCTATATCTCCCTCGCGCGCGAGGGGATACCCGCAGGCTATTTTTGTACTGTGATCAGACCCGAATACGAAGAGGTGCCGTTGACGTGGACGATCAATTCCAGGTCTCCATCCGGAGCGTTCGCGGGAATCGTCACGTCGAGCTGGTAGACCTGCGAATCCGAAAGGACCAGGCCGGCGAAGACGACCTTCGCCGGGATGTCAGCCACAGTGGCAAACGGTGTGGGGCTCAAGAGGTAATAGGCGTTCTTGTCGGTCTCGATGCCGGGAGCTATCGGCGGAGTGGTCGGCCCGAATCCCGTTCCGTAGAGCTGAATGATCTCGCCTGGTTTTGCCGGTGTGGTGAAGTTCGCGGGTGTATTGGGAAAAAGACCCACTCTCCCGACATTCGTGTAATCGAGGTGCTGCGCGATGAGGTATTTGTAGTTGTCCGCCCCACCGGGGGTCCACCTGAAGAAGTCCGGGGCGAGATTCTGCAGGGTCACGGCAAATGCGGTGCTTTGCTGGCCGTTCAAACTTACGACCACGGGGATGCCGCTTCCGGTCGCGGCAATGCCGGGGGTAATGATGTTGAGCTGTTTCGGGCTGATGTAATAGACGTATGCCGGTACGTTGTTGACCGTGACCGACGTCCCGTCCAGCACCGTCGGCATGTTCAGTGTCCCGTCGGGGTTGACGGTGAAGTCCGCGGCCATCCAGGTTCGCCCCGCGTTGTTGGTCGAAAGATTCGTGCCGTAAATCGCCACATAAGTGCTTGCGGCCATGGTGGGCCGTCCCTCCGTGGCGTTCAGCACGTTGGAAATCGTGGGCGGATTGGCGGGTTGGGCGTTCACCTCATATCCGATCGCATTGAGCATGTTGATTTCCGCGCCGCCGTCATTGGTGATGTCGACGCCCTGATCGTGGCCCGCGCAGGCCTCCGCGTCCTGCACGCTCGGCTTCCCCTGGCACGAAGATACAAAGTCGCTGTAGTCGTCGCCGTTGTCCAGAGTATTGTAGACACGGCCGTCCGCTCCGTTTGTCTGGCCGCCGTTATATGAAAAATAGGCGCCGGGGGTGGTGCCGATCAGCACCAGTTTTCCCGCACTCTGATAACGGAACAGATCGATGGCCGAGGGGACGCCGTTACCGCATTGGTCCGACAGAGACGGACCCGTCGTGTCGATGCACGAAGATGTCCCCAGAACCTCGTCGGTCTCGTGTTCCGCCGTGGAATAGAAATCGTATTGGTCCGCGCCCTCGTTTCCGACGCGATAATACATAATGCCCGGCTCGTTCGTGATCGTGATGATGCCGTCGAAACAGGTTGAGGTTCCCGGCGTGGGGCAAAACGTGGTCCCGTCGGACTTCAGGCCGGAATTGCCGGTGAATCCGAGAGCCGTGGCGAGCGCCACGGGAAACTCCACGTTGCCGCTGCCGTACATCGGATTATCGATGTTGTTCAGCGCTTTCACGGCGTCGGCCTGGATCGCGTTGCCGCTCGCCTGGGCGTTGGCGGTCAGAGCGCTCAGGTAATCGCTGAAACCGACCACCGCTAAAGAGTAATTGCTCTGGCCGAGATCCGTGTTGCCGTACTGGATATAAATGCTCGCGTTGGCGTTGCTGAACGTGCTGCTGTACAGACCCGCGATGGTGCCGTTGAGGAAGGCGCAGGTTCCCGCATGGGCCGCATCGATGTTGGGGTCGCAGGTATAGGTGATGCCGGCCCATGCCGGTAGCGCCGGCCCCATGGCTAACAGCAGAAAAGCTAACAGCAGAAAAGCCAACCGCGGGAAAATCGAACTCCGCATACGGGAACGCGTCATGTGGGATTCCTCGGGATCTCTCGAAGATATCACGACACCTGTCGGGCCAGGCGCGCCGCGAGCGCCTTTTTCGCCACCGTCGTGAGAGGAATCCGGTCCAGTTCGGCGATTCCCACCCAGTCTCCAGGCGGCAGATTCGCCGCTCTCACTTTCCCGGTCTCGATGTGCCACACGGTGATGCGAAACCGGTCATTGACGATCCGATGGCGAAATTCGGCCAGCTTCGTGCCTTTGAGTCGCGGGAATAAATGCTTCCCGGGAAACTCCCAGAAATCCGCCAGGCGGCGTTCGGTCGAGGCGCGTTTGACAAGGAAGACGCGGGCGTCCCGTTCCAGAATGGCAAGGTCGAGCGACACATCGCGCGCCTTCTTTTTCGTCAGCCGGACCGGCACCTCCCGCTCGGTACCGGCGGCGCGCGCGGCGCAGAATTTTTCGGCCGGGCACGAACTGCAACGGGGAACCCGCGGAAGACACACGGTAGCGCCGAGTTCCATCATGGCCTGATTGAAGTCTCCGGGCCGGCGCGGATCAAGCAGGCGCGCGGCTTCCGCGGCAAAACGGCGCCGCGCGTCAGGCGCCGTGATTTCCGAAGCGTCGTTAGTCAGACGGCTGATCACGCGAATAGCATTTCCGTCCACTGCGGCGTGCGGCAGATCGAGCGCGATACTGGCGATGGCGGCAGCCGTGTACGGGCCCGCGCCCGGCAGCGCGAGCACATCTTCGTACGCCGCCGGTACACCTGCCGACGCTATTTGTTTTGCCGCCCGGTGCAGGTTGCGGGCGCGGCTGTAATAACCGAGACCGCTCCAGGCGGTAAGAACGTCGTGCTCCGGCGCGGCGGCCAGGGCATCAATGGTGGGAAAGCGCTCCAGAAAGGCGCGGTAGTAGGGAATCACGGCCTCGACCCTGGTCTGCTGAAGCATGATTTCGGAAAGCCAGACGCGGTAGAAATCTTTGGATTGACGCCACGGAAGATCGCGGCGCGCGGCGTCGTACCACCGCAGGAGTGCGCGGCGAAAACCGGCCCTGGAAATCAGGGCGGAAGCACCTGGACGAATTCCGCGATCACGCGAAATTCGTCGCTGGTGAGTTCGAAAGGCTCGAACTCACGATTCAAGGGCTCGAGGCGGATCGCCGCCTCGCGCTCGGCGGCTTCCACCAGGACGCCCCCCCGGGCGTACTTCTTGACCGTGTAGCGGGCGGCGAAATCGGTTTCGTCGAATTTCTCGATCAGCAGGTACCGGTTGCTTCTCGAACCGGCGACGCCCGCGCGGAAAATGCAGGCGCCGCCGTCCGGAATCAGGGGTTCCATCGAACGCCCCACCACATGAGCTACGAACATCCCTTCCCGCAGTCGCAGATCTTCGGGAGCCCGCACCCAGCCCTCCTGCTCGGCATCTACCTGCTGATCCCCGCCGAATTTCGTCGCCGCCGCGCGCAATCCAAAAACCGGCAGATGCGTCATAAACGGCCGCACGCCGGAATCCACGTGCTCGTCGAAAAGGCGGTCGACAGTGGTCTGCGCGCCGCTGTAGGCGATGGGTGTCCGGTCGCTGATGCGAAAGAACCCGGACAAGCTGTCTTCCAGCCAATCCAGCAAACCCACGCCGCCCATTTCGCGGGCCTTCTGCCGCAGATCCGCCGGTAGGGCAGTCAGGATGTCGAACTCGGGCTCATCCAGTTCGTCGAAATACGCGCCGGCGTCCTGGAGACGCTGCGCCCACTGGCCCGTCTCCTGATCCGCCAGGAGCACCCCGTAAGGCACAGGGCGCCGGCCGGCTTGCACCATCTCCAGCAGCGACCAGCAGGCATGGTGTTTTCCACTGATCGAAATGACAGCCGCGGGCATTGGGAATATCAATGGTACAGGGTCCGGGACCCAAACGGAATCCGCCTTAACGCGAGGGGGGATACTTGACGAACGGAAAAAGGAAAAAGCCGTGTCACGCAGAGACGCAAAGACGCTAAGAAAACAATTTCCTTTTCCGTTCTTCTCTGCGTCTTTGTGCCTTGGCGTGAAACTGTGGTTCCGGCACCAGCTTAATTTCCCGGAGGCCCATAGGGGTAATACCCGTTCCGGTAGCGAAGCTCCACTCCCGGCAGGTTGACCGCCACTTTGATACGGCGAAATTGCCTGACTTCCGAATTCGGGCCGACATCGGGCGTATAGCGGATCACATACTGGCTCGTAATCTCGCCCGACAGCGAAGCCACCGCGCGGAAAATGGCGCCCGAAATCTCCGCCGTATACCCGCCCGTTCCCACCGTAAGCGCGTAGTTGCCCGCGTCCGACGGCTGGGAAAGATAACCGGCAACATCCTTGTACGCATTGTTCAGCGGCGTCTCGACTTTCCCACCGGTTTGCGCGGTCAGCGCCGTCAGATTCTCCTCGCCGTCCGTATGGAAACCGAATGCCACGGTGCTCATTGCATAGATCGTTACCAGATTGCGCTGCGCGATCTCAATCACTTCGTTCAGAGATTTTTTGCTCGCCGTATCGTGGCCGTCCCCGATCACCACCAGCACCCGCCGGGGTTCGTAGGGCTCGCCGCTGATGGTCTTGCGGCTTGTGCACGCCGCGTAGATCGCGTCGTAAAGCGCCGCGCCGCCGCCGGGCTTTATCCGGCTCATCTTCAGGACCATCTTTTCCGAATCGCTGCTGGTATCCGCGATCAACTGCGGCTCGTTGCCATAGGTGATGAGATAGCCGCTGTATTTCTTGTCCCCCGGCAGCAGATTCAGCATGAGTTCGCTGGCGGCTTCCTTATATTTGTCCCAATGGATCACCATACCGTTGCTGGTGTCGATCAGAAAACCGATCACGATGGGCTGGGATTGCTCATGGCTGAAGAAGTCGATTTTCTGCTCCCTGTTTTCGTCCAGAACCTTAAAGTCGCTCTTGGTCAGGTTGGAGACGAAGCGCCCTTTTTCGTCCGTTACCGTGACGGGCACGATGACCTCGTTCACCGAGACTTTGATGGGGCCCTGGGCCCGCGCCACCCTGCCCGGCGCGAGCACAAACACAACGATACAAGCCGCGGTGGCCAAAGCGAAGGCCGGAAAAAGGGCAGGAATTCGACGCAACATAGTGGACTCCCGAAAGTCCTATTCTACTCTTTCCGCCGAGCCGGTATACCGTGCTTCCGCCGCGTTTGCCCGGGGAGGGGTCAGCATTGTGACGCCACGCGGTTGGAGCACCGTTTTCACATGTAGTATGCTGGTCTTTCAGACCTTGCGTCAATCATTTAGAGGTGTTCCCGTTATGTCTCTTCCCTGGAAATCGCTGGTCCTGCCGGGCCTCGCTTTGCTGCTCCTGTCTCTGCCCGCGTTCGCGCAAACATCGACGATCGAAGGTGTCGTGAAGGACCCGGACGGCAAACCCCTGGTGGGCGCCGTCGTCAATATCGATCGCACGGATATCAAGGGCCATTACGCGCTCAAGACCGATAAAAAGGGACACTACGGCCACTACGGCCTCCCGCTCGGCGGTGTATATGACGTCAGCGTGGTGGTGGACGGCCAGGTGAAGGACTTCATGAAGGGCGTCCGCACCAAGGGCGACCCAACCCCCGTGGACTTCAATCTGAAAAATGCGCAGACCGTGGCGGCAGGAGCCCCCCCCGAGGAAGTAAACCGCAACATGACGCCGGCGCAAAAGGCGGAATTTGAAAAGGCCAACAAGGCCCGCGAAGCTCAGCTCGCCGCGCGCAAAGAGTTGAACGATGCTTATACGGCCGGCAAAACGGCGCTGGACGCCAAGATGTACGACGAGGCGATCGAAGCCTTCCTTAAAGCGGCGGCGATGGACGACAAACAAGTTGCGATATGGAGCAGCCTGGCCGATGCCTATGTGGCCTCGGCGGCGCTGAAACCGGCGGAAGCTTCGGCGCTTTACGATAAAGGCTTCGATGCTTACAGGAAGGCGATCGAGCTGAAACCGGACGATGCCGCCTATTACAACAACTTCGCACTCGCCCTGGCCAAAGACAAGAAGATCGACGAAGCCAAGACCAATCTGGATAAGGCGGCCCAGCTCGACCCCCCGGGCGCCGGAAAGTACTTCTACAACATGGGTGCTTTGCTGGTGAATGGCTCGCAAAGCGAAGCCGCGGGCGATGAGTTCAAGAAAGCGATCGCGGCCGATCCGACCTACGCCGACGCCTACTATCAGTACGGCTTGTACCTGACATCCAAAGCCACCGCGGATCCCAGCGGCAAGATCGTGCCCGCACCCGGCACCATCGAAGCCCTGCAGAAATACCTGGAGCTGAAGCCGGATGGCCCGTTCGCCCCTTCCGCGAAAGAGCTGATCGCCTCTCTCGGGGGCAGCGTGAGCACTACGTTCAGCAACCCCAACGCCCCGGCAAGCAACAAGAAGAAGAAGTAACCGGGGCTGGACTGCCCCGGTCTCATGTTTGCTTTTCTTGCCAGACTGATCCTTTTCGTGATCGCCATTTCGGTGATCCGTTCGGTTATCGGCATTATCCAACGAGCGTTCACCGGCATGCGCCAGCCCCCGGCGGTACGCGGCCCGTCCGGAACTCCGGCCGCGACGATGCTCCAGCAGGACCCGGTCTGCGGGACCTACGTCGCGGTCGACACTTCCCTGAAACGCATGGTCAACGGCCGCGTGCTGCATTTTTGCTCTCCCGAATGCCGGGACAAATATAGTTCCTGAAAAAACAAATCTGCCACGGATGAAAACGGATAAAGCCAAACCCTCGTCCGGTTTTTATCCGCCTTCATCCGCGTTCATCCGTGGCCAATGTTTTTCCTGTTTGGGGTGTTAGACTGCGCAACCCGCAAATCGACGACCTGCTCTCCAGCCTCATGCGGACGACCGCTTTCCAGGCCCTCGCGGCGAGAGTGGTATCCGCCGGCGGGCCGGATGCGCTCCGCTTGTCCGGGCTGACTCTTACCGCCAAAGCTCTCTATGCGGTGCTGCTGCATCGGGCCACGGGACGTCCCCAGTTGATCGTGGTCGACGGCAATAAACAGGCCGAAACGCTCTTGCCCCTGTTGCAGACGTTTACCGATCTGGTCGAGCCCGGCAATCCTCCCGTCTACCTGCCCGCGCTCGACGTGCTGCCCGGCCAGCATATGTCGCCGCATGCTGAGATTCTGGCCACCCGCGCCACCGCGCTTTGCCGTCTGGCGAACGGATCGGGCAGTATCGCGCTGGCGCCGGTCGCTGCCGCCCTTGCCCGCACCGAAGCCCCGCCATACTACCGGCAGCTCACGCAAAACCTCCACGTGAAGGATGAGGTGCCGCTCGACGACCTCGCGGCGCACCTCGAAAGCGTCGGTTATGAGCGGCGCGACCCTGTCGAAATGGTGGGCGAATACTCCATCCGCGGTGGAATCCTCGACGTATTTTCGCCCGAGCAGGCGCAGCCCGTTCGCATCGAATTCTTCGGCGATGAAATCGAATCCATCCGCCGGTACGATCCGGAGTCGCAACGATCGATTCACAAGTTGAACGAGTGCGTGCTGCAGCCGCTGACGGAATTTCAGAAGTCGCGGGCGTTGCTGGCCGAGCTGGGGAACGGTGAAACCTTCCCAGGCTGGGAGCTTCTCGTCCCCACGGTGCGCCCGCGCACCGCGTCGCTGGTCGACTTCTTCGATAACCCACTCATCCTGGTCGACGAGCCGGAACTGACAAGCGCGGCGGCCGACCGGCTCTGGACCAGATTAGACAGCCGCTTCAAGCCCGAATCTTCGACACTCGCATGGCAGGAATTCATTGAGACCGCGGCTAAGAAAGACATGCTCGAGATCCGCCAGTTGGATATAGGAGAGCCGGACAAGAACAGTTTCTACATTTCCTCGCGTCCTTCGATGGCGTTCCACGGCAATCTCCAGGTCGCCATCAGGGAAGCCAAAACGCTGCTCGAATCGGGCGTTCGCCTCGCATTCTTCGCACCCACCTCCGGCGAAGTGGAGCGGCTCGCCGATGTCTTCAGCGAGTATTCGGTTCCCTACCGGATCGACCTGGCGGGCGAGCAGGTTCCGGAATACCTGCGCGAGCGCGCGCGGGCGTCCGATAAGTCGAACGCCGGCATCGCGCTGATCCGCGGCGATGTGGCCCGCGGGACCGTCTTTCCGGAAGCGCGCGTGGCCATCTTCGGCGCCGAAGATCTTTTCGAATCCCCGGAGACCGTCGCCCGGCCCTCGAAAGCTCACGCCGGAACGGGAGTCTTCTCCGCCGATCGGTTCGATCTGAAAGCCGGCGACTATGTCGTCCACGTGGAGCACGGCGTCGGCCAGTTCCTCGGTATTCGCGAAATCGCGCAGGGCGACGCCAAAGGCGATTACATGCTGCTCGAATACGCGGGCGGCAACAAGCTCTACGTACCGCTCTCGCGCATGGATCTGGTAACGCGTTTCCGCGGCGAAGGTGGCGAAGGTCAAGCCAAGCCCGCGCTCGACAAAATGGGCGGGTTTACATGGGCACGCACCAAAACCAAAATCAAAACCAAAATGCGCGATATGGCCGAGGAGCTTCTCAAGCTCTACGCCGCGCGCAAACTCGCCCCCGGATTCGCCTTTTCCGCCGACAGCAACTGGCAGCGCGAGTTTGAAGACGCCTTCGAATTTGGCGAGACCCGCGATCAGAAAACGGCCATCGCCGACATCAAGCGCGATATGGAAGCCCCGCAGCCGATGGATCGCCTGCTTTGCGGCGACGTCGGTTACGGCAAGACCGAAGTGGTGATGCGGGCCGCATTCAAAGCCATGGGAGACGGCAAGCAGGTCGCCGTGCTCGCCCCCACCACGGTGCTGGCCTTCCAGCATGCGCAGACATTCGGAAGGCGATTTCAGCCGTTCCCGGTGCGCATCGAAATGCTGAGCCGATTTCGCACCGCGAAGGAGATCAAGGCCGTGCTGGCCGATCTCGCCGAGGGCAAGGTGGATCTCGTCGTCGGCACGCACCGGCTGCTTTCGAAGGATGTCGCGTGGAAAGATCTCGGGCTCGTCATTATCGACGAAGAACAGCGTTTCGGCGTAAAGCACAAAGAAAGGCTCAAGGAAATCTGCAAAGGAATCGACGCCGTCGCCATGAGTGCGACCCCTATCCCGCGCACGCTGCACATGTCTCTGCTCGGTTTGCGCGACCTGTCGGTGATCGAGACTCCGCCCAAAGACCGGCTGTCGATTCATACAGTCGTGGCGCCTTTCTCGCCCGATATGATCCGGTCCTCGATCGAGCTGGAGCTGGCCCGCGGCGGCCAGGTTTATTTCGTTCACAACCGGATCGATTCCATCTGGCATCGGGCGGCCCACATTCAGGAAATGTTGCAGGACGTGTTTCCGGGCGTGCGCATCGGCGTGGGTCACGGACAGATGGCCGAAGCCGAGCTCGAAAAGGTAATGCTGCAGTTCATCCGGCACGAGTTCGATGTCTTCGTATCGACCACCATCGTCGAAAACGGGCTCGACATTCCGCTTGCCAACACCATGATCATCGAGAACGCCGAGCGCTACGGGCTCTCCGAGCTCTATCAGCTGCGCGGCCGCGTGGGCCGGTCGAATCGCCGCGCTTACTGCTATCTGTTTGTCGAGCCGGACACCGAGCTGACGGAAATCGCCCGCAAGCGCCTCGCCGCCCTCAAAGAGTTCAGCGATCTCGGCGCCGGATTCAAGATCGCCGCGCTCGATCTGGAGCTGCGCGGCGCGGGCAACCTGCTGGGCGGCGAGCAGCACGGCCACATCAACGCGGTCGGATTCGACATGTACGTGCGCATGCTGGAGGACACGGTGCGCGAACTGCGCGGCGAAGAAGTCGCCCCTGAGATTCATTCCTCGCTGAACCTCGGCCTCGATTTACGAATCCCGTCCGGATATATCGCGGATGAAAATCAGCGCCTGCGCGCCTACAAAAGAATCGCGCAGGCGGTCGATGTCGCCGAGCGCCTGAAGGTGGAGCAGGAGCTGGCCGACCGCTACGGGCCCGTTCCCGGCGATGTCCTGCATCTGTTGAAATATTCCGGCATCAAGACCGCGGCGGAAAAAATCGGCATCGAGGCCATCGACCGCCGCGCTTCGATCCTCAACGTGAAGTTCCATGAAGAGACAAGCGTGGACGGCGAAAGGCTGATGGCGCTGGTGAGCGGAACGCCCGGCGCGCAGTTCACCCCGGCCGGTGTCCTGCGCCTGCCTGTGGATGGAACCGGAACACCCTCGGCGATTTTGGATTTCATCGAGGAAAAGCTGATCGCGGCACTGATGTAAAGGGAACGGCGGAGAGGGGACACGCGAAGCTGAATCGCGTCGGTAATAAAGATCGACCTCACCGCCCGGCGTTGCGTTACTTACGACGTTTGCGCGCTCCCCGAAAGTCGGGTTATTCATAACGCCGGGAGCCCAGCCAGGCGACCGGCGAGCACCAGTTCGGAAAGACCTTGTGCGCTGAGGCTGGTCCCCACGCCGTTAAACCGGCCGATGTAATTCAGTGAGGAGGCCCCTGGAACTGAACCATGACTTGGGAAGAAATAATGATGAACCCGTTCTACAGCGTCGATCCCGGAAAAATCGTCCGAAGCAGGTGCGCTCAGGTGGGCGGAAGCGGGTAGACTATTTGGCGAAGTGGGAGAAATCCTTTTCGTTTTCCATGCACATGAAGTCGATCATCTCCGTGTCCAGCAGGATTTTGTCGTGCATGGTGACGGTCCACGGTTTGTTGTAGGCTTTGGTGTCGTTGACCGTGACTTCGATCTCAAGGCTCCCGAAGTTGGGACGGCGGATGCGCTCGATCACGTTCGCGGCATCGGTGAGGGGATTGCCGGTTGTATCGAGCCACAGGCCGTCGCGGTAGCCTTTGGTTTCGACTACGAGGGTGTCACCCTCCCAGTGACCCACCGAGTAACCGCTCCACGCGGGAGTCATGTCCTCGGGAAACGTGCGCCCGTCGAAAAAGATCTGCCGATAGCTGGCGTTGAATTCGTGCAGTACGATCAGCAGGCCTGGCGTCTGGAGAATCTTCTGCGTTTCCGGAAACGCCCAGGCGCGCGGGAAAGTGTTGGGCAGGCACCGCGTGTGGGGATCGTTCGCGCCCTGCTCTTTTTGGCGGAGCTTTACCAGATCGGCCGCCCATGGCTGTAACGGCAGGCCATCCTTGAGGCCCAGGCCGATGTTGACTAATTGCGGCGCGATCGGTAGTTCCGTACACTGGACGCCGCGTTCCTTGGTATCGCACGGTATGACGTCGCGCGGAATCCACATGCCGGAGAAATCGGGCTTGCCGTCGGCTGCCTTCGGTGCCGGCGCTTCCAGATTCCGCGAGCCGTCCGCTCTTGTGGGAACACCCGGGGTGGGCAGATGGATCCACTGGGCGGCAAGAGGCGCTGCCAGAAACACAGCGAAACAAAGAACCCGCATGACAGTTCAAGGATATATGAAAACTGGCGGAGAGGGGGGGATTCGAACCCCCGGTAGAGCTTTAGACCCTACGACGGTTTAGCAAACCGCTGCTTTCGACCACTCAGCCACCTCTCCGGGCGCCGCGCAGATCGGCCTGACTTCAAAATAGTAGCACGGCGCCGCTGTAGGCTCCGATGAGCTAAAATCGGTTCACGTGCACCCGTAGCTCAGTTGGATAGAGCGTTTGCCTCCGAAGCAAAAGGTCGCTTGTTCGAATCAAGTCGGGTGCACCATTCAAGCCATTCTCCCATGTCCCGAAAGACCCTGACCGCAATTCTTTTCGCAAGCGTCATTGTGTTCCTGGTTCTGGCGGCGGCTACGCTCGTGCCGTCTTCCGCGCCGAAGATCAGCGATCTGGGCTACTCGACCTTATGCCCGTTCGCGCCGTGGAGCACTTTGGCGCTGCTGTTCTTCGCCGGACTGGGTTGGGCCATCCGCCGCTACGTCAACTCACAACCAGTCTGAGGCGCGCTTATGCAGGAACCGTTCGAGCTCGGTAACCAACCGATCGTTGCTTTCATCGCCACTCGCGATGCTGAACGCGCGAGAACGTTCTACCGTGACATTCTCCGGCTCGACCTGGTGCTGGATCAGCTGCCCTTTGCTTTGGTCTTCGATGCCTGCGGCACGATGCTTCGCGTGACGCCGGTGAAGGAATTGCACGCCGCGGCCTACACGGTGCTCGGCTGGCAGGTGCCGGACATCATTGCCGCCGCGAAGACTATGGAAAAAGCCGGCGTGCGGTTCGAACGATATCCAGGTCTGGAGCAGGATGAACTGGGAATCTGGACCGCGCCGGGGAACGCCGCCCGTGTAGCCTGGTTCAAGGACCCGGACGGCAATACGTTAAGCGTCTCCCAGCACTGATTACCGTGCGCGGGCATTCGTGGCTGCCGGCTGAACCGCCCTTACTCGCTAAGTCCACGCACCCACACTCGCTCCGGTTTCATGAGTTCCCGTGCCGGAGTTCCGGCATCGACGAATATCGTCTGAAAAGCGCCCGCCGCAGTCGGCGTCAGGCGGAATTTGACGAGGTACTGATGCCCCAGGTGTTCCGTGATGTCGGCCAGGAACGGCTAATCGACAGAGTCGGGGTGTGGCCCACGAAATAGGCTTCACCGCCGGTTTCGTAGGATACGCCAGCCAGGTTCACAATTCCCATGTCGACCTTGGACCATTCCTCCGGGAGATAGCCGGCCGGTGGGTTGTAGAGCGGTAGGCTATCACTCCGGCGCGCTCGGCATCGTGGATCACCGTCTCGGCGTTCACGCATACAGGGACTTGGTTTGCCAGTTCCCGATCAAATCCGAGAGCGCGCGATATGGGTTGGCGACACTGCCCCAAGGGTTCCCTCAGAGCCCGGACGACCCGCGCGCGATCCGAGTGGGGCTCTCCGCGATTTCGAGCGCCCCATCGTGTATGTAGGCGACACCGATCGATACGGTCGGGAGCTGTCCGGCCGCGAATCGCTTCAATTCTTCAAGCATTCAGCTTCCACACCACTTCCGGCCCCGGTTGGCGGCCCAGCGGCCCCATCGTTTTATCGTCCGGGACCTTCTCGCCGCCGATGCGCGTGAACTCGCGGTACACAAGGTCGGCACGCACTTCTCGCGTCAACACGTCATAGCTCCGGTCGCGGACATGTTTCCACAGCATCGTGCGCGGGATGACGTCGACTGGCGTTGCCGGGCGTCCACGGGTTTTGCTCTTCTTACAACGTTTTGCCGGTTCGTTCTGAATAAGAGCAAGTAGGGCGTCGTCCCCAGGAGCCTCGTCGGCGTGACGCATCCAGGGTTCCCAAAAGATCGTCGACCTCTCCGGTAATAAGGCCATCGGCGAAACTTCGTTGCAGGCGGCGCGCGGCGATCACGCTTCACGATCCTGATCTGTTGGATTCCTCGCGGTCCCGGCGCAACAAGAACTGGTTGAGTTCGCTGATGGCCTCCAGGGTTTCCTTCGTTTCGCGATAACGACCCAATGCCCGGCGGACCTGCGGAACCTGCTCCGGACGGAGGCTCACCTGGCGAGTCCTGCCGCCGGGATAACCGACGTTGAGGACCCGGAGGGGATGGCCTTCGCCGCGGGGAAAATTGAGAATTCGTGCTTCCGGAGGTTCGCGATAAACTGATGCAATGACGAAGATGCTGGTTTCAGCGGCTGTGGTGCTTTCCCTTACTTTAGGGACGGCAGTCGCGGTTGACGCGCCGGACGTGAAGGAAGGTCTGTGGGAGGTCCACAGCCAGACGACCGCGAATCCGGGAAACAGGAAAAGCGAAGGAGCCACCTACACCCTGTGCCGCGATCATGCCTATGACAAAGCCGCGCGGGATCTCGCGAAGAGTGTGAAAGGCTGCAGCCTGCTCAGCGAAAACTTCAAGGACGGCAAATATTCCACTAAGCTGCATTGCATGGTGGGAGCCACTGTTGTCGATACCGAGTCGACGATCACTTTTGAGAGCGATACTTCGATCCATTCCGAGACCCACGCCACCTATACTCCGGCGATGAACGGCGTGAGTGAGACCACGCTTGTGCAGGACCAGGAGTATACGGGTAGTTGCCCGGCGGGTTCCCAACCCGGCGACCGGACCGACGAAGACGGAAGAGTCACCCATTCAGGACGACGTGCACCGCCGCCTGGACGGTAATCTAACGTCCACGAAGCGGCGTGGGACAGGCCATCGAGGTTCGTGGCCTGTTTTTCCAGTACGAGTGCGGACGAACAAAAAGACGATCGTCGGTCCCGCCCGACAGTAGAGATTCACAGCCCGGCGGATCTGAATAGTTGGACTGCGGTCTTATCACGCGGCGCTCACCCAGAGCGCCAATCCCGCGCCTGCCGCTTCGGCAGGAAAAGCCAGATCCTACCCAGATCCTCATGGCCGATGCGCGGGAACATCACGAACACCGGAAAAACCGTGATCCAGGTCACGCTGCCGCGAGGATGAACAGAACCACGACAGCCGCGATGAGAACTCCCTCGAACTTGCTCAGACGCCCGAAAGCATAGGATGCGAGTAACAACCAGGCCCCGCCAAAAACGGCGAAGAACAATGCACCGCAGCAGCGCGAGACGGCGCGTGCAGCGTCGGGGTTTCGTGCGATTCCCGCAGTCAACCGACAAGTCTATCGGATATGCTTCTCGTCATGCGCATTGAGCAAGACAGAATTCTGACGACGCACGTGGGCAGCCTTCCGCGCCCGAAGGCGCTGCTCGATCTGATGAAGGCAAAGTTTGACGGCGCCGCGGTCGACCGCAATCGATATGAAGCGCAGGTGCGGACCGCGGTCGTTGAGTGCGTCCGCAGGCAGGCCGAAACGGGAATCGACATTCTCACTGACGGCGAACAATCCAAGCCCGGGTTTTTCACGTATGTGCGCGAGCGGTTGGAAGGTTTCGAAGAGCGTCCCAACCAGCCCGCGGAAAAATTTCAGGCTGAAGTGCAGGCCTTCCCGGAGTATTACGAACAATACTTCAAACAAGCCATGTTGGGCGGATCCGTTGTCCCCGCGGTTCCGCTGGTCTGTACCGGTCCGGTCAGGTATCGGGGCGAGGAAGCGTTGAAGCGGGATATCGAAAACCTCAAAGCCTCGGCGGCACGAGTGACGCATCGCGCGGTCTTCATGCCATCAGTGGCGCCCAGCGGCGTCGGAACCAACGAGTACTACCGGAGCGACGAAGAATTCTTCCACGCGGTGGGCGCGGCGCTCCGCACGGAGTACCAGACAATTATCGACGCCGGTTTTCTGCTGCAGGTCGACGACCCGTTCCTCTCGGAGAATTTCAGCGACCCTTTGCTCAATCCCGCTCAGCAACGCGCCCGCGCCTCGATTTATGTCGAAGCGGTCAACGAGAGCCTGCGCGGAATCCCTCCGGAACGAGTGCGCTTCCACACCTGTTATGGCATCAACGAGGGGCCGCGCATCCACGAGGCGGCGCTGGCCGATGTTGCGGGCTACATGCTGAAGGTGAACGCCGGCGCTTACAGCTTTGAGGCCGCCAATGCGCGCCATGAGCACGAATATCACCTTTGGGAGACGGTGAAGCTGCCGGAAGGAAAGGTTCTGATACCCGGGGTGATCACACATGCGAGCAACATTGTCGAGCACCCGGAGTTGATCGCCGAGCGCCTGTTGCGATTCGCCAGATTGGTAGGCCGCGAGAATGTGCAGGCCGGCGCCGACTGCGGCTTCTCCTCGCAGGCTACTTACAACACAGAGGTGCATCCCACTGTCATCTGGGCGAAATTCGAAGCCCTGCGGGACGGGGCACGGCTCGCGTCGAAGGTAAGGATGTGATAAATTTCCTTCCGGAAGGGAAATATCGCATATGCATTGTCGAAATATCCTGGTGATCGGCCTTACGATTGCCGGTTGGAGCGCGCTGGGCACATTGGCGATGGCACAAGGCCCGCCGGCCGCGCCGTTTATGGACCATCAATTAACGCCCAACCTTTACTGGATCGAGGGCGGCGGCGGAAACAGCGGCGTCATCATCGGCGACAAGGGCGTGATCGTCATCGATGCCAAAACGACCGAGGCGGGCGGGAAGGAACTGCTGGAACATATCGCGAAGATCACGCCGAAGCCGGTCACAACAGTGATTCTCACCCATAGCGACGGGGACCACGTGAACGGGCTGGCTGCGTTCCCGACTGGCGTCAAGGTCATCGCGCAGGAGAACAATAAGAAGGAGCAGGAGACCGCTCTCGCTGCAGGTGGCCGCGGAGCTCCTCCCGCAAATCATCTCCCTTCGCAGGTGATCTCGAAGAACAAGGAGAATCTCAAGATCGATGGCGTGAAGCTGGAAGTCCTTCATTGGGCGCCGGCGCATACCAGCGGCGATCTGGTGATCTATCTGCCCTCCGAGAAGATCGTCTTCACGGGAGATATCATCGCCGGGGGTGTGAAGGCCGATCCGCTGATCCACCTTGAGAAGAACGGCTCGTCGGAAGGCTGGATCACGACCGTGAAGGGGATCGCTGGTCTCAATGCCGACAAATTCGTCGAGGGGCACGGAGATGTCCTGATGAAGTCCGATATTGAGAAGCGGCTGTCCGATGCCTCGGCCAAGCGGGACAAGATCAAGGAACTGGTGGCGCAGGGCAAATCGCTCGATGAGATCCGGACTGCCGTTGGCGATCCGCCGCCGGCGCAGGGCCGGGGAGGTGGCCGCGGGCCGGGATTCCCGAGCTTCACTACGGTCGTCTATCAGGAACTGACGAAGAAGAGCGCCTGACGCCAGACTGAATGGTACACGCGGCTTCAGCCGCGTTCGGCAGGGCTCCGCCCTTGATATCCCTTTGGCACTTCTGGACATGCGGCGACAGCCGCGTCTGCTCATGTCGCCGGTCTAATCGGCAAAGAAGCGGCGGTAGGTGAAGGTTGCATACGCGGCGGAGAGGAGCATGCCGGGAATAAACCATGCGAGGCCGATATGCAATCCATAGCTTCCGGCGGCCGCGTTGGCGACCGTCAGGCTGAGCGCGGGATCGGTGCTCGCGGGGAGCAGGAGCGGGTAGACGCCGAATGCCGCGCTGGTCAGCATGCCGACAAGATAAGCGCAGGAAGAAAGAAAGGCGAGCAGTGCGGATAGTCCGCTCATGGGGGCGGGGGTTTTCATCGCGATCCATAATGCCCCGTGCATGGTTAACGCCAGCAGCGCGGCGACGCCGGTGAGAATCGTATACCAGTCGAGGATACCGGCGCTTGAGGAGGCTCGGAAATCAGTCCACAAGGGGAGGAAGAAATATCCGCTGGCATCGAGAGGAACGCCGCGTACGACGTTTCCGAGCGCGGCCCCGTAGAAAATGGCGAGCAGCAGGCTGCCGCCCGCGAAACCGGCGTCCCAGATGGGCGTCCATACGGGCGATGCGATGTGGCCGCGGAACTCGATCGAAATGCCCCGCACGATGAGCAGCCAGAGGACGATCATGATCGGCAGGTAGAAACCGCTGAAGCTGGACGCGTAAAGCGCGGGAAAGGCGAAATAAAGCGTACCGCCTCCGGCCAACAGCCAGACTTCGTTGCCATCCGACGGGTCCGATGGAAGCGAGCACGGCACGTTTTTCAGAGTCCGCGCGCGCGACGAGAAGATGCACAATACCCGCCCGATGTCGAAGCCGTCGAGCACCACGTAGCCTGCGATCATGATGGCGACGAGGCAGAACCAGAGAGTTTCCATTACGCGCTCTCCTCCTCCGGGCCGTGTTCAATCTCCCGCCGGACCAGGAACAAAAACAGGATCCCCAGCACCATGTAAAGACCCATGAAGCCGAGCAGTGTGAACAGTCCGTTGCCCGATGAGACTTGGGGGGAAATGCCGGCCGCGGTGCGCATCACGCCGTATATCAGCCAGGGCTGGCGGCCGAGCTCGGCTGTCATCCAGCCGGCCGCGCGCCAGCAGGATCGCCGCGAGAGCCATCACGGCCAGCAGAATGGTCCCGAGCCCCACCATGATTTGATAGCTGAAATACAGGAGCGGAATGTTATCGGGCCAGTCGTCCCGTGGAAATTCATTCAGGCCTTTGACCTCGGCTGTCCAGCGTTGGCATGTCAGAAAGCTCAGGACTTTGGGGACCGTAATCGGATTGTCGAGCGGTAGTTTTTCCGTGTCGGGCTGGCCGACAAGCACTATGGGCGCGCCCTGCACGGTCTGAAATAAACCCTCCATGGCGGCCAGCGTCGCGGGCTGATACGCGGTTATCATCCGGCCCTGACGGTCTCCAGCCGGGAGGATCAGCAGCACCATGGCGATGGTCCCCGCGACCACGCCGAGGCGCAGAAACGTGCGTCCGTAGCCCTGGTGTCGTCCCGAGAGCACGTAGAAAGCGCCCAGAGCGGCGACGACGAAACTGCCGGTAACCACCGCGGCGATCATGTTGTGCATGTACTGCCAGAGCGCCCAGGAGTTAAGCAGCAGGTCGCGGATGCTGGTGAGTTCGATCATGCCGTTGGGAGCGATCCGGTAGCCGACGGGGTGCTGCATCCAGGCGTCCGTCACCATGATGAAATAGCCGGAGAGCCAGCTGCCCGCGAACAACGCGAGCGACGAGAACCAGTGCAGCCGGGGCGTGAGGCGCTTTTCGCCATAGACCACGAGGCCCAGAAAAGTCGATTCGAGGAAGAACGAGTCCACGCCTTCGAGGGCGAGAGGCTGGCCGATCACGCCGCCCGCGGCCCGCGAAAACTGCGCCCAATTGGTGCTGAACTGGAACTCCATGGGAATGCCGGTGACCACGCCGGTGACGAAATTGACGGCGAAGATTTTGATCCAGAAGCGCGCTGCGCCGGCGTAATGTTCGCGGAGGCTTTCCGACGCGGCACGCAGCGACATGGTCTTCAGAACGAAGATCAGGAGCGCGAGGCCCATGGTGAGTTGGGGAAAGAGGTAATGGAAAGTTACCGTGAAAGCGAATTGCAGCCGGTCCATCGCCAGCGCCGAATTCATATGGCTCCCCCCTGGAACTATTGCTTCAGAAGGCTCGCAAGCTTTTGATCGATTCCGAGAGTCTTCAGCACCGCGGGCGAGGCTTCCTCGACCGCAAGCGGGTTGTGACAGATGGAACAGTCCTGACTGATGGTCTTTTTCTGCGGCGTGGCGTGACTTTCGTCGTGGCAGCGGAAACAGCCGGCGTTATCGGCGTGCCCCAGATTAGTCGGATAGGTGCCCCACTTCACGTTGAGGTCCGGAAACACGTTGCGCTGATAGAGAGTCGCCAGCGTCCTCCCCGCGTCGGCGATGTCGGCAATCCGCTTGGCCGCTACGTCGGGATATTTTTGGCTGTAGAAAGCACTGAAGGCTGCCGGGATTTTGTTGTCGGCGTCAATTTCGCCGGCGTATGACGCTTTGAGAATTTCGACCGAGGTTTTGCGCGCGAACGGCAGCCCTACGGGAATCAGGCCGGACGCGATCGCGCTGTCGACGGCTTCCTCGGGCTGCTCGAAGGAGTGGCCCTGACGGTTGTGGCAGTCGATGCATTGCATGACGAACTCCTGGCTTCCGGAGTCTTTCGCGCCTGTGACTGCGTAGGTCCGCGTCTCATGGGTCGCGGAGTTGCTGTATTCGACCGACGAAATGGTCTGGCGCTTTGCGTCCGCGCGGTAGCGGATTTCGACGCCCGGCCCGAGATGGGCGCCGTGAATTCCTCCGGCTCTTGCGCCACTGCCGACATTCATCACGAGGACGGTCTGGACGGGCGAGTTGGCTTCATCGTCCCTGAATTTGGAAATCACACGCAGGGGCGAACCAAGGTCGGTGGCGCGGGAGTGGCATTTCTCACACGTCACCGCCGACGATACAAGATGACTCGATTGAAGTCCTGGGGGAACGGGGCGGGGATAGTTCTTCAGTGTGACCTCAATGAGTTGACGCGTTCCGTTCATCTTTGCCTGCACAAATCCGGCCGCGCCGGGCATGATGTGGCAATCGACGCAGCCCACGTTGCGATGCACGCTGCGGCGATTAGCCGTGAACTGCGGTTTCATTACGTGACAGCTCTGGCCGCAAAACTGGTCCGACTCCATTCTTGCGACGGCGCGGTATGTGACTTGACTCGCGATGACGACATTCACGACGGTCATCGTGATGAAGAAAAATGCCAGACGGCGCAGCACGACGGGGCGGCTCTGGGCGACGGCGAGACCCGCTCTTATGCGACGCCGTGCCAGCCAGGAGCCGATCGGAATCAAAATCAGCCCGGTGAAGAAAACGGTCGGGATCGCGAAGAACGTCAGGATTCCAACGTATGGATTGGCGGTTGTCCCGCCAGCGTGCAAAACGACGAGGAACAGCCAGGAGCAACCGGCGATGGTAACCAACGCCGACCCCAGCACGCTGATCCAGTGGCTGGTGAGAAACGAGAGAACGGGGCGGTTCTCGTCGATTGGATTATCGGCCACCGCGCGGGCCTCGAGTATTGAGGTAGGCGATGAGGCCTGACATTTCCCCGGCGGAAAAATGCGGCCATGCCAGATGTTTTTCGCGCATCTTGTCGAGCATCGCGGGGCCGTGACGGGTCAGGGATGAAACCATAGTGGCGCCCGAAAAGAACTTGCCGTTGGCGGTGAGCCCACTCAATGCAGGCGCGCCGCTGGAGCGATCATCATGGCAGACGCCGCATTTTTTGGCGGCGAAAACCTGCTCTCCGCGACCCACTTCGCCCGCGCCCTCGATGGTCCGCGAGAACCAGATGTAATCCGCGATCTCGCGCATTTCGCCGGGCGCGAAGGTGGTGTTCCGCAGACTCATATCGAGCCCGTGGTTCCACATGTCGGCGGCTATATCGGTAAGCGTCACGTCGTGCACGTGGGTGGAAAGGAAATGCGTCAACCCTCCGTGGCAGGAAATGCAGCCCTTGGATTCGAACAGCGTCTTACCCGCATCCGCAGCGGTTTCCCGGAGGACGGGCGCGGGTGGCCGTTGTTTGCCTCCCACTCCTGAAGCCCGGCGGGTATAGATGAGAAGGTCCGCCAGATCCTGCCCGGTGAGTTGAGGCAGACGGATATTCCGGCGCGCCATCTCGTCCCGCATGGCGGTCGAGTGGTTCCACATGGTCTCGATCAGTTCCAGCGGATCGGAGGCCGCGGTCCACTCGGCCACCGGTTTTACGATAGTCTCTCCTTTGACAGGTTCGTCGATGCCGTGGCAGGAGGCGCATTTTTTCGAAGCAAAAAGAGATTTGCCGCGCGCGGAGTCGCCCGGCTGTTCGAAAAAGCGCAGGGAGTAGAAAAAGGCGAACAGGTCGGCCGCCTGCTGCTCATCCATGGCTGGGCGGGCGACGCCGCGCAGGTTGGTTTCGACCCACATGGCCGGGGCATGGTTCCACATGGTGGCGGCGAGCGCGGCGGGGGTGAAGCCACGATCGGCGATGAGGCCGAGATCGGGTCCGATCTTTGGGCCCACGCCATTCAGCGCATGGCACTGGCCGCAGCCCTGCAGCTCGAACACCTGCGCGCCGCGGGTGGAATCGGCGGAAACCGCCGCGGCGTGGAGGTTGATCGCGAGGACAAGCGTCGGCACCAGTGCCGACCCCGCCCGCACGAGTGCGCGCGCCGCATTCATCTTGAGAGCCTCACGCCCGTGGTGATCATTTCCGTTCGGAAACCCTGGAACAGATAGAACGACTGATCGAATCCGTAATAACGCCATTCACTGATCCAT
>Ga0070733_10000475_pt1 | contig 32756 bp, 64 predicted proteins | sample Coa_R1_9_FD_66450 | JGI IMG/M metagenome (GOLD analysis project Ga0070733, IMG submission 66450) | Surface soil microbial communities from Centralia Pennsylvania, which are recovering from an underground coalmine fire - Coalmine... | ecosystem: Environmental > Terrestrial > Soil > Unclassified ...
ACAAACATCGCCACGACCTACGTAAGCGCCAAGACTACGAACCAGATCACGGTTACGCACGTTGCTACGGCATCGATGACATACGACGTGCTCTGCGGTCCGTACTGAGGCTGAGGACTAAGGCTAGGGACTGAGGAATTGAAGAAGAAAGGTTTGAGACGATGCTGCTAAATGGAAGAGTTATGAAGGTACTATTGCTAGTAATCGCGTGCGTGCTAGGTGGCATAAGCGCCGTGGCGCAGGTGTCTAACCCCAGCGTGATCTACGTCGGCGCATCACCGTCAGGGTCCTGTGCGCAAGCTCCACCGATTCAGATCCTCAACAGTACCGGCGCGATCTACACGTGCGACAACGGGACATGGGCGGTGCAGGGGGGAGGCAGCGGTGGGGGCGTCACTTCTCTCACGGGAGACGGCACGATCATATCCAATTCGGCCTCGACGGGCGCTGTCACGCTGACCCTAGCTAACACGCCTACTGGCACGGGCGGTGTGGTACTGGCTACGTCGCCAACACTCGTAACTCCCGCGCTGGGCACTCCATCCTCAGGAGTGATCACCAACCTCACTGGGACCTGCACCGCCTGTACTGCCAACTCCGCCACGACCGCCACGACCGCCATCAATCTCAGCGGGGGATCGACGGTCACTGGAACACCTGCGGCGTCTACGGCAGCTATCCAGACAAACGCCACCCTATTCACCGGAGGCAGTGGCACAACTACATTCCCATACTGGATGATACAACCCTCAGGCGCGACAGCAGAAACAGCATGGTCAACATCCGGTACTCTGCTAGGAATTAACACCGCCTCAGGATTCGCGGGAAACTTTCTCGACTTTCACGTGAACAATGGCGCGTCTATGGTCAAGATCACTAGTACTGGCGGGATCATCACTGTTGGAGGTATAGCAGCATCAGGAGTTATTACATCAGGAAGTACCAAATTTACCGCTTCAGGTTGCACGTCCATCACCTCTACTGTCAGTTCAAACGGAACAAGCGGTAAGTTTACAATTGGAGCAAACTCCTGCACTGTGGTGATAACTATGAATGGAGCCACTGGCTTAACTGCATCAAATGGATGGTCTTGCCACGCCAACGACGAGACCACGGCTGCCGGAAACACAGGCTTGTACTTCTCTACTAATAACACGACCACAGCCACATTGACTGTACCTGCGACGGCGGCGGCGAATGATGTAATTGATTTTGGATGTCAGGCGTTTTAGCTTTGAAATGTGACAACAAAGCAGCACCATCTACCGTGCAGTAATAGCCGGGAACGTCTGAAAGGTGGCGTTGATGGATTTCAGCAACAAGGGGCCAAATCACCGTGGCAGCAGAGCCTTCAAGCCATTTGGTCAGAGAGCACAACTCTCGTTTTGAACGTATTGAGGCGGAACTGTCCAGACTAAGAGAATTCGAGGCAAAAATGAGCCAATACTTTCCCCTGATCGAACGCATTGACGCTGACCTTTACAATCACGGACGCGACGGTCTGAAGACCAAGCTCGACAAACTCCTAGCCACCGAGGAAGAGAAAGAGCGCCAGCAGGCCCGTCGCCACCAAGAGAACGCCGAGAAGCTACAGGAGATATCGAACAAGATCGCGGGAAGGACTGCGTTGTCGACGTGGGTGCAGGCGCTGCTGGCGCTGGCCGCGCTGGCGGTGACGATATTCTTCGGAATACTCTCGGCTAGGGCCGCGATGAAGTCCGATTTCAACCTTAAAGAGATGTTCACGAAGACGCCTGCGTTGGCCGAGACAAGGTAAGGAAGAAGGAGAAGGAAACGATATGCCTAAGATGCGTGACGCCAAGCCCAACCAGCCGATTCCGCCCGATCCCAACAACCCCAGCCCCAACCCTAAGCCGCAGCCGGAGCCGGCTGAACTGGCGAATTAAGATTGACTTACCCCCTCGCAGGACCGAAACTTGCTAGGTGATTTGCGTGTTTGATGTCGTTACTATGGCTGCTCACGTCGGCCACGCTACCTCTGCCTCGCTCGCTGCCGTCGCCGCCGTCCTGCCCGACCTCACTCTCGTCACCACTCCTGTACTGCACGAACTCCGCCGGCACTGGCAGGCTTACGGAGCTGGCAGTGGCGTCGTCCTAGTCGCCGCGGTCGCCAGCATCCCCGAGAAGCCGCCATCGACCTTGCAGGAATGGTGGACGTGGATGCGGACCACGCTGCAGACTGCGCTGCCGATTAATAGGATTGCTAGTGCCAGCGCGCAGAGCCATATCGTGACTGGAGCGAACGGTACGGTAACGTTGCAAGACCAGCGGACGGAGACGACGACTCCAACTGCTGTTGCGCCTTCTCTACCCCCGCCCGTACCCTCACCTCTTCCGCCCCCACCTCCTCCCGTCGTCGCGCCGTCCGACCCCGCCCCAACCGAACCATCACCAACCCCAAAGGAGACTCCATGACCACGCCAACCAATCCCACTGCTACCTCCTCCGCCTTCACCCGCCCCCTGACGCGGCGCAACTTCCTCGCCACCTCGGCCGTCGGCACTGGCCTCGCCCTGACCGCCCCCGCCCTCACCCTTCTTACCGCTGGCTGCTCGACCTCGTGGATCACGACCGTCGAGAACGACCTTCCAATTATCGTCGGGATCGCCAACTCCATTCTGCAAGTCATTACTACGGCTACGGGGTCGGGCGCTATTGCGGCCACGGTGGGCGCGCTCATCTCGGACGCGGTCACGGCCCTCTCTGCCTCCCTCACGGCCCTCCAGAACGCCATCGCAGCCTACCAGGCCAACACCGGCTCGGGGCTGACGAAGGTTATCGCCGCGCTTACCTCTGCCCAGAGCGACATCACGAAGGTGATCCAGTCGCTGCCGGCCGGGACGGTGTCGCCAGTGGTGCTGACAGTGATCGTGGCTGGGATCGGCACCGTGATTACTATTCTGTCGTCGATTCAGGCCTTGGTTCCGGGAGCGTCGCCGGTGGGAGTGAACGCGCGCGCGGTCAGGGCGGCTACCACGACTGCGGCTACGATGCCCAATGCGGCGTCGCTGAAGGCCGGGTTCAACTCGGTGCTGATGCTGAATGGGTATGGGGAACTGGCGATTCAGTAAGCAGGAGGAACGAAGACGACGCGAGTAGGAATAAGAAGGAGTAAACTTAATACCATCTCTCAACGTATAGAGAGAATCCTGAGGCAACTAACCGGGGGGCGGGGGGACCTGCCCCCCTCTTTTACGCAGTCACTTACTATTACTCTCCCTGCCCTGCGCGCTTCGACTCCTCGATCTGCCTCACCAACTCCTCAATCCTCTTCACCATCTCCCTCTCCAACCTCTGATGCTCCTCGATCCGCTGCCCACGCTCGTCGATAACCCGTCGCAACTCCGCCACCAGCCGCTCGTGCTCCTCCTGCCGGATCCAGTTGCCGCCATCGGTGACGACGAGAGCGGAGAAGGGGGGAGTGGGAGCAGAAGGAGGAGGAGGAGTGTTGCTATTGCTGTCGCTGCTGCTGGCCATCATGGCTGCTCCTTCGAAGTAAATACATACTTAAAAGCCATCAGAATAGCGACCAGCACTGTTATCGGGCCAGCCACAACGGCGAACACATCGACAGGCTCCATCGGACGCGTGTTACACAAGATATCCAAGCGCGTGCACAAGTAAGTGCCGACCATGCCTGACAGGAACCAGCCGACTACTATAATCACGGCCATCAAGGTTGCTCCTTTCCCCCATCCGTGCTGCTGCCCGCGCCTGCCCCCTCGTCCCCCTCCGCCCTCTCCGCCTTCCCCTCCCACGCCATGCACGTGTCCGACACCAGCGTGTCCACCACTGCCGCCACCACGAAGCACATGCCCGCGGCACCGTCCAGCCGTTGCCAGTAGCGGCAGAAGTTGCAGGTGCGGGGGTTGCTGAGGGAGGAGGCGAGGTTGGTGAGGTTGGCTAGGGTCACTTCTGCGGCCTCTTTGCCTTCTGCGCCTGCTGCCGCGCCTGCTCTGGCTCCCCGTCCGGCGGATGATACTTGAACTCGTCCTTCAGCGCCACGATCTCGTCGATCGTCTCGCGGATCCGTGCGCCAGCATCAGCCAGCGTCACGACCATGCGTCCTAGAGCCTCGCGAGTTTCCTTAGGAAGTTGTTGCGTCATCTTGTCTCCAAGTAGGTGGCCTCAGCGAAGGCCGAGGCCAGTCAGTCATTCAACAGGTTCAGTGCGCAGTCGAGTATCACTGCGCTGGGGCTGGAGCCGACGCCGGGGCCAAGGCCGTAGCCGGATCGCTCCCTGAGTAAAACTCGCACGGGCACATACTAGCCGCACCGCACCAGCTCACAAGATGATGTCCGTTGAAGTTGTAGCAATTGGCCAGCCAACGGATCGCGGGACCGAAGAAGATGATGCAGCTTCCTATCGGATAGGCTACTCCGCAGAACGGGTTGGCGACGTTGGGGACGGAGTTGCCGGCGAGGTCGGTCAGCGGCTGGGGAGAGGACAGCGCTTTTTGCAAGGCTGGATCGTCCAGCACGCTTGCTCCACCGGTATCCGCTGGAGAGCTAGTCTGGTTGATAGTCAACACGCTGCTCCCGATAACAGGACGCCACCAGTAGCAGCCTCGGCCGCCGCAGACCTGATGATTGGTCCAAGTTCCATAAACGGTGCCGCTGTACTGGTTGCCGCTGGAGTCCGCGCCTGCCCACTCAAATGCGAACGTCCCAGGATCGGTGCTGGTAGGCACGCTGAACGCCGTCAACGTGACAGACGACGAGACAACCGTATAGTCCAGCGTGAACAGTTCGATCCGTGCTGGCGTTCCGCCCCAGAAGAATAGCTCAACGCCGGAACCGTAGTTGATGCCCCGGCAGGCGAACTGTGAGAAGGCCGTGATTGGGTGAGCCGACGCCATGTCGCAACCAAAAGGCTGGGACTGCGTGTAGGTCTGCGCCTGAACCACAGCACAGACCATGAAGATGATGGTGAGATATGCGAGTCTAGCGAGTCTTGTCATTATTGACCCTTGACCTCCGACTACCTGACTAGCGAGGTAGTCACGTTCTACGGCTGGGTGGGGGATAGCGCTTCTGGGCGCATGCCTGCGGTCTTCTCGGCAAGGATGGATTCGAGACGGGAGACGGTTCTGTTCATCCTCGCATTGTCCTTAGCATCTTGATGCCCGAGAGGATATCCACTGTCGATAATGCCGCACCAATCACAGTACTGTCGGAGAAGCGCAATCTCCTCCCGCAACTGGCGCACTTCCTCCAGCCGCGATTCGGTGAAGACGAGGGCGGCGTCCCACGCCATCTTGGGATCTTTATCTGTGAACTCGTTAACACCACGGCTAGTAACGATTTGCACAATCGCGATATCACAATCGGCATCTGGCTCTGAGTAATTAAAGAACCTCCACACCGCCCTAACCCTCTGCTCTACTCTCTGCTCGCTCACTCACTTCTCCCTCTCTTCCTGCGCTGGTTGCGTTGCTGCGAACACCGCTCGAACAATTTCCCACGCTTCATTAAAGCCGACTATCGAATCATCGTAGTCTGGCTTCATGTCGCACAAGTATTCATTTAAACGGTGGTCGATGCGGGATTTTAGGTCTTCCCACAGCCGCGTTTTACTGGCTTCCAACTCCGCAATCCGCTTCGCCTGCGCATCCGGCTCGGCCCCCAAGCGCTCCTCGTATGCCTGCAGGCGTTCGACCTCTGTCCTCAGCGCCTCGATCAACTCCCGATCCCGCGTATCGCTCATTTCGCCTTCTACCTCTTTTCTCTGTAGGTTAAATCTCCCCATCTTTAATCAGAGAAGCGCAATACTTACGGCAGGCATCAGCAAACTCTTCAAAATCCTTATCCTCTCCAATCTTTGCCAGTCCCTCTCCCGTAAAGGCCACAGACGGTATGCGCTTGTCTGTTCGCGCATAGAATTCCAATGTCATTTTTAAGCGTTTTTCTTTTTTCATCCCAGCCCTCCCTCCAGCCGCTCCCGCAGCAGCCTGTCTACTGCTTCCCGGTCCATATACCGGCCGTCCGTCGTGCCGGTGCCGCCTGCCGCCGCGACGTGGTAGGACCGCTCCCATTCATCGTCCGTGACTGGACCGAGCCTCGCCGCCAGCGCGCGTCGATGATCCTCCAGCAGGACTGCCGCTCCGTCACCGCAGGATGCCGCCACGCCGTACCTTGCCAATCGCTCACTCATTCCACTATCCTCCCGGCTACTGCGCCTACCTTATCCACGCCTACCGCCTCCACCCTCCCTACCACCCTATCCAGACACCGCCCCAGACTCAGCAGCCCCTCCGCGCTCGCACAGGCCGGGCACCGTCGCGCGTCGTTCCCGACCGCTCGGCATTCAGCACAGAGGTAGGCGGCTGAGAGGGGAATGAAGAGGAGGGAGGCGCGGTCGCGTCCGTACGCAATAGTCATCTGCCACGCTTCCTTGCTTCACGTGCCTCGCGCACGTCCCGTACCGCCCACACATTCTCGACAGGCAGTCCAAAAACTCCAGCGATCTGCAACGCCTTCTCCAGCGATGGCGTAGCTCCCTGCTCAGTCCTCAGCAACGTAGCCACTCCAATACCCGTGGCCTTATGTACATCCCTGAGTGAAAGATTGTACTGCTCACGCATTGCGCGCAGATCGACCAGCAAACGCGTCTTGGCAGTCCGGGGATTAGAATGGCGCTTCGGTCCCGGTTTGTGATTGCCCGGGCAGATTTCATATATCTTCATAACAACTGATACGCTACACCAGCAACGAATCACTGTCAAATAAATAAAACGTGTTCGATTTATATTGACACCACTTTGCTCCAGCGCTAGGATACGTCCAAGGATGCAAACTTCAATGACAATGACTGAGACTTCTGCTATTGCTGCTACGACTACTTCGTTGCCTACCCCACTGACCCCTCTCCAGCACGCCTTTGCCATCCACTTGCTGCACCGGGCGTGGCTGCACCTGCTGCAGAATCACTCCGTCTCCGGGTGGCCGACTGACTGGAACTCAATGAACTTGCTGGCCGACATTGACCAGCACTTGACCGGCGAGCATGACTTTAGCCAACCTGTAACACCATCTCACCTGATCCAGTTATCTATTGCCTTAAGTCAGTGGCGCGAGGGTCAGTTCCCGGCAGACTGGGATCAGGACTTCACGCTGCAGTCATAACCTCACGACCACATCCATCACTGCCATGGCCAAGGAGCCTGCCCGTGCCCTACCCACAATCGCGTAACGACCCAGCCTCGCGCCCTCTTGCCCCATCCCTCGACCGCTGCTACCTGTGCGACGCCGAGGAATACGACATGCGCCGGACCCCAGACGGCCTCCAGACCGTCTGCTCGTCGTGCTCGCGCCAGTGCTCGTGGTGCGGCGACTGGATGGGCGAGGCACCGGGGGACATGCACCCCCAGTGCCAAGAGGAAGCCCACGCTGACGAAGCTGCCACCGACGCTCGTGCTGATGATGACGACAGCGACAGTGGTCACTACTCTCCCTACTCTCGCTACTCTCGCCACTCCCACTGAAAGGTCCCCCTTCCTCGATGCTAACCGCCGCCGACATTGCCCGCGCCGCCGCCGTCAACCGCGCCACCCTGGCCCACACGCATCACGTGTTCGCGCGCCTCGACCCTGCCGCGCTCGACGCCGCCGCTGCCATCGCCCGCGTCCGCTACTTCCCCCGCAAGCGCCCCCTGTATCGGCAAGGCGAACCCGGCCTGTACCTGTTCCTCCTCCGCGAAGGCCGCGGCAAGCTGACCCACGTGAACTGCGACGGGGCCGAGGCACTGCTTTATACCCTGGCGACTGGGACTGTGTTCGGCGCCATCGAAACTGGCACCTACTCGTGCACGGCCGTGCCGACCACCGATATCTCAGTAATGGAATGGAACCGCGAGCAGTTGCTGCTGCGACTGCCGCAGCTAGCCGTACGACTGGGGGAGCATTCGGCTGGCCGGCTGCGCGAACTCGAGCAGCGCCTGTGCGAGATGGCCACGTGTTCCGTCCCACACCGGCTGGCGATTGCGTTGCTGCGGATCTGCGCGACGACGGAGCGCGGCGAGGTCCCGTATGGCTGCGAGGAGCTGGCGCAGCACGTGGGGACTACCCTGTTCACCGTGAGTCGTTGCCTGACTGCGTGGAAACGCGCAGGACTGATCGAAGGCGGGATGCGGCGGGAATACGTGCGCGTGCTGGATCTGGAAGCGCTGCGGCGGATAACGTCGAAGACGATCGTAGGCGAGCGGGGAAAGCTGGGGGATAGCGTGCGCAGGCTGGAAAGCGACGAGGGCCACGAGGGTCACGAAGGACTGCGCGGGGTACAGCCATTATGAACTGTCCTTGCTGCCTCGCCTCGCTCGCCCCTGACCTTGCCCTGCTGAACCGTCCCGGCATCACCCTCCTGAAGAAGGACATCCTGCTGTTGTGGATCGCTGGCTGGGAGCAGAAGGATATTGCTGTCATGCTGGGTCGGTCGCGGTGGTGCGTGCATTCGCACGTGGATCAGGCGTGCCGGGCGCTGGGCGTGCGGGTGGACCAGCGCGCGGTGACATTGTGGTTGTATGGGCTGGAGGGGAAGCCGGAAGCGAGGGCGATGCGAGTGGGGAGGAAGAAGGCGGAAGGGAAGAGGAAGGTAGAGGAGAGGAAGAAGACGTCAGCCTGAGCCTGACCAACCTCCGCGCTTACCGCCGCGCTCCGCCCCACCAATGCTGCCCCTCTACCTCTTCCTTCATCCCCAGCAACTCCAGCACCGCCTCAGGCACGAACTTCCCCCGGTTCTTCCTGACCCACGCGACGATCTCCTTGCCTATGCTGTCGCCGCACTGGACCGCGCGCACCGCTGCTGCATCGTTCGCCAGCGCCAGTTTCATCAGCAGCCGATCCCACGCCGACGGGACCACGGGCACGCCTGACAACGCGACGGGGTTGGCCCAGCGGGGGTTGCCACGACGACGAGAGGAGGATATAGAAGGAGGATGCACGGTCCCCATAGACGCCGCCGTTGCTCCTGCTTCCACCAGCCTGCGCTCGAACGGCAGTTTCATGGCTAGTCCTAAGTCTCTGCGTTCTACGGCCATCTAGGCACCTCCTGTTGCGACTGCCTCTGCTGCTGCTGGTTCCATTTCCTTGCTCACCGCTTCTCCCTGCCCAAACTTCAACGACACTTCCTTCATCTCGGCCCAGTTCTGGCCTGCGTTAGCCTCGACATCCACTACCAGTCCACCGGGGGCCATCTCCGCATCCACCAGCACTTTACTAGGCGCTTTGAGTACGGGGTACATCTCGCAGCAGTGTTCTTCCAGGCGTTCTGGCGCGACTAAGTAGACCAGGCTGTCGTGCACCGTATTCACCTGCTCCCACTTCTCGTCCAGCCCTCGCCGCGCAACTTCCTTCATTAACTCGCGCATGTCGCCGAACGCCAGGGACGCCGGCAGAAACGCCACCGCCTCTTCAGCCTGATCTCCCGGCTTCATTCCGCCGCGCCCATCCGGAGCCTGCACCTCGTAGAACCAGCGGATCGCGCCGAACGCATTACGCAAATACCCCTGCTGATGCGCTTGTTCCTTCACCCGAGCCTGCCACCGGAACACTTTCGGAAACAGCGCTTCGATCATTCCGCGCAACCGTTTAGCCTGACTGAGGTCGTCGAAGTATTCCCGGTTCATGTCGTAGAGTTTCTGCACCCCCATGCCGTAGCCGATGCCGAGCACGGCGCGCTTGACTTGGTAGTCGCGGACCCACTTGCGCTTTTCGTCGGACTTGAGCCATTTTAATTGTGCTGCTAACTCCTCATCAGGCAGGCTAAACAACTGATCCGCTTTAGGCAACCGCAAGAAATGCCACGTCACGAACGAGTGCATATCCAACCGGGCCAGTCGCATGTAAGACGTGTCCCGTGCGCACCAGCCGGTCGTCATCACGTGGTAGGATTTCTTGTCCCATTCCACCAGTAACTTCCCGCTTACAGCGTCACGGAACATAGCGCGGATCGGCTTGGCCAGTCTGCCGTGCTTCGGCACGTTAGTAACGTTCGGATTACGGGCGCTGAGCTGATCAGTAGCCGTGGCAAAGGTGAACGTGGTGTGGACTCGGCCGTCAGCGTGCGGACGAAACCCGTCAATGTAAGTCCCCCGCATCTTGCCGATCTCGCGGCATTCGATCACTTTGATGTAGAAGTTATCTTTGTACTTGGCGGACAGGCGCTCCAGTTCCTTCTTGCCAGTGGTTTTCTTGCCTTGCTTGTCCTGAGGGATCTGGTGGCGGCGAGCGGTCATGTACGCCATCAGTTGGGGTGACGAGTTAGGCGAGAAGTCATAAACGCGGCACCAGCGCTGCACGGCCTCGGGATTATCTTCCTCGGTCAGCTTGCCTTCAGGCGTGATCCAGCGCCGGGCGAAGTAGTACCATTCACCTTCTTCCTCTTCGCCGTCGTCGTCGTTCTTAGTGGGTGAGTCCTGAAACTTCTGCTGACGGAGTCGCGCCAGATCCTCCGCCCCGACCGCTGCCCACACCCTCTCCCGTGCTTCCTTCTCCAGCTTGGCTCGCGCACCCTTGCCCAGCGGCTTGCCCTTCTCGTTCACGGCGTCCTCGGCTGGCAGCGCTGGCGGGTGCCATTCTTCCAGTAGCGTCTTCACCTGCACTGGGACCGTCTTGTACGAGTGAACCTTCCGCGCCGAGTCTGGAAACTTCTGGTCCAGTTCCGCCCGCGCTTCTTTCTCTGCGGCCTCGAACTCCACGTCCAACCCGCGTCGGCACTCGTCGTCAACAGGAAACCCGCGCTCCTCCATGCGACGCAGCACAGGCCGGACCTGTTCGACCTGCGCGACGTAGCCTGCTGCTTCTCTGGCTGGATCCGCTGAATCCCACCACATCTGGCGGTCCTCCATCGTGCGCCGGACCGTCGTGTAGACTTGCAGCGCCGCGTCTGTGTCGAAGCATCCGTACAGCGGTAGGCAGGTCTCCGACAGATGCTTCCACGGGAACTTCCATCCTGCGAACGACGCTGCGAACTGTAAGTGGGCAGGTAGGTCTGGCTGGAATCGGTGGAACATATTCAGCGTGTCGTGGGATTCGCCTGCGGGGGTGAGATGGCCACGGTTGCCGAAGTCGCGCTCGCCGACCGCGCGCACAACGCGCTGGTCGAACAGGCTTTCGTTATGGCCGCATTTAGGCAGAGGGAGTTTCAGCAACCAACGCGTAGCCTGCGCGTGCTCAGCGGTCCAGTCTAGCGCCAGTCCCTGTCCCGGCTCGATGGTGAACTGGACTTGGCGGATTACGGTGTCAGTGAAGCCGTCTGTCGCGTCTTCGTCGAGGGAGGCTGATTCGACTGTTTCCAAGTCCCACGAGAGAGCGAGGTAGGAGGCGGCGCGGGCATCAGGTGAGAGGGCCAGCCACGCGTCCGACCGCGCTTTGACGTCGCGACAAAAAAGGTCCAAGTCGCGACGGGTAGGATGGAGCTGGTAGCGCAGGTTGTTGCGCTGGAGCCATGCTGCCAAATCCTCCTTGCAACGTGCTGCTTGACTTATCTCTTGTTCGCTGGCAGGGAATCCCTTGATGTAGATGTCGTGGTTGTAAAACGTCAGGTCCGGCATATCAAGGATAAATTGCCTGTCCCGCCCCGCCGCGACGTTCACCGCTCTGGCAATGTCCCGCGCGAACACCCCAGTCAGGTGGATGGCACCGCGGCGCAGAAAGGCTGGATGATAGGTAGGGATAACGAGCAGAGGGTCGGTGGCGGGATCGCGGCCGGCGGCCTCGGCCCAGTGCGGCAGTGCGCGGAGGACGTACCCGCGGAGGTGTGACACGGTGCGCTGGGTGCCCGCGAGTCTAGTGAGGTGGCGGATCGCGACGTTGCCCAGCGCGAGCAGTACCTTCGGGCGGAACTGGCGGAGGACGGCGGCGAGGTTCGGCGTGCAGGCGGTCAGAGCCTCTTGCTCGTATGGCATCCCCTCAAGCTTGTTCTCCCTCGGCCTGCAGCGGATACAGTTCGTGACCACGAACTGATCACGCGACAATCCTAACCGCCGCAACGTCCGTTCAAACACGCTGCCTGAGGGCGCATATGGTCTGAGAGGTAGTTGGTCGCGCTGCTCGTGCTCACCGCTGGCTTCGGCTACGACGCATACTTTCAGCGTGCCCAATCCCTCAGGCTGCGAGAAGTCGGTTCCGTGCGAGTAAAGCGGGCAGGACTGGCAAGTGTTACAGGATTTCGACCGGGGAGTCATCATAGCCAACGGACAACCTTCGCATCCACCTTGCAATGCTTCACCATCGCTTCCGCCGACCCCACCAGCCTCAACCCTTCTAAACTCCGCGCCCGCGACATCCCGACGTAAACCATCCCCGGCTTGCCCCAGTTCCACGTTCGGAAGTCAATCTGCACGCGGTCCAGCGACAAGCCTTGCACCTTGTGACAGGTACTCGCGTAGGCCAAGCGCAGTGGGTAGTATGCCAGTTGACCTATGACCCAGCGGCGTTTCTGCTTGCGGTAGTGTGGCTCGGGGAGGTAACTGCCGTCTCTGTCCGCGTTTTGCTCTGGCCACGCTGCTACTATGTGCTCTGGCTTGTCTCCAAACGATATATCGCGCACGAGCGGCCCAACCGTTACGACCTCGCCAGTGCGTACCAATTCCACCAGCACTGCCCCAGGATTCCCTCCCGCTGGCGGCTGTATCCCGCGCACCCAGCCACAGTCCCCATTCGCATAGACCATCTGCCCCTCGACGTACTGGTTCGCGAGGATCATCACGTAGCAGTTCTCACGCAGGATCGTCCGCTCTGGGATGTTCTTCCACTCTGGGCGGCCTTTATTATCGGCGCTCCACCTACGCGTGGGTAGTTCTATCCGTCGGCCCGGCTCTTGGTCCAGTCGCATCTGGTTCAGCCGATCTACCTCGTCGTTCTTGCCTACGACTGTAGTCCCCTGAAACTTCATGTCCACGCCGAACTCGAAACGCTGGCCGCAGGACTGCAGCACCTGTACGCAGTCTCGCCCGCGCCCCGACCGCGCGAAGTCCAGCGCCGCAAGGAACCGCGAGTCCGCCTGCCGCCATACCTTCGTGAGGTGGATCGTGTTCGCGGCGAAGCGCGGCCAGAACTGCGACTCGAAGCACCACGGCGTTGGGAGGGCAGTGCGACGTCGACCGGGGGCGTGGTGGTAGCCGTGGCCCTGTGGCTCGTCGGGGATCGCAGGGAGCTGGCACAGGTCTCCGCAAAGTATCAACCCCATCGCGTCCTTCCCCTCTCCCTTGCGCTGCCCGTTCACGTCGTCGAACACGCGCACGAGGATATCCAGCACGTCTTTCGATATCATCGAGCACTCGTCCACCACGACGTTCTCGTAGCCTTCGTCAGCGACCTTGCGCAGTCGTCGCTGTGCCTTGCCTTGGATGTACGCGTCGCGCAGGGAGTCGGTGTCGAAGAAACCGAGCATGGAATGGATCGTGACCGTGTTGAGGTTGATTGCGGCGATACCAGTCGAGGCGGCAAGGATAGCATAGCGAGGGTTGGCGGAACAGCGCTCGCGCAGGAGGGTCGATTTGCCCACGCCAGCCTTGCCGGTGATGAACGCGCAGGGGGTAGGTGCGTCGGGGTCGGCGGACGAGGGGAAGATGGTGGTAGGGATGGCGCTGACCGCCTCAGCCAGCGCTCCGCTGTCCACAACCTGCCGCGACTGCACGTGCCCGGTGGATATTTCGAGGGAGTCTAGGAGGGCGTCGGCGCGGGCGTCTTCCGAGGTGGCTGAGGCTGAGGCTGAGGCTGCGTCTAGGTCCAGGTCCAGTTCGTCCATTGCTCCCTACCGTCCTTCGATCCAGCGCGCTTTGCCAGCAGGCGTGTTATGAATGTACCCTTGTGCCGCCATCATTTCTGCAGCCTCTTCTAAACGGTCACGCTGCTCGGGCGCTAGGCACAGGTCTGCGATCTCGTGTTCCTTCTCGCGGACCAAGCGTTCCAACTTCTCGACTTCTTCTTCGAGGTCGGTGATATAGCTAAGGAGATCGTCGCGTAAGGTGTAGTCGGTGATTTCTAGCTTATCGAAACTCATTGTCCGGTTCTCCTTCGGTTACTGAAACTTACCCCACAGATCGCGCAGGTGTAAAAGTTGGGGTTCCGTCACTGCCACTCCCACCCCCGCGCCTAGATCCGCCTCCAGCCACTTCTGCCGCAGGAACTCCCTCGCCGCGCCAGTGGTCTTCCGTTCCAGCAGGTCGTCGTCTACGTCGTGCAGGAGGTGGAGCAGGCGCTTGGCTTCAGCCGCGCGCTCGTCGGCGGTCAGGGTCAGGGCGGGGCCGTGGAGGTTGTAGGGCATAGGCGGTAGTCCTCGTTAAACTGGTGCCGGTCTTTCCCGGCTGTCACCGCTGCTGAGGATGTCACACATGCGGTTGCGGTCTCACTAACGCCTCAGTCGCTCCATACGGTCGTGTCGGCAATACCACCGTATGAATTGCTTCATGATGCCCTTGCGGGTTATCGCCGTACTAGCAGAGGTCGAAAATTGGAGTCGGCAGTGGACGGGTTGTATCCACTCTTGGCTGTACCGCCTACTACTGAGCATTACCACGGTCGCGAGAGACTCGTATCTCAGGTTCAGTGCCGACTTGCTCTTGCTACTACCTCGCTACTGCCTACTTCCCGCGCGGTCCCAGCACCATCCCCGAAGCCTTCGCCGACCCCACCGGAAAGTACCCGTTGATCCGCGGCCTGGCCCTCAGATGCACCTTGCCCAGCTGCGTGTCGACGTCGATATCTGGCAGCGACTCTCCCTTGGCCGTCTGCGGGAACCGGTGCTGGCCAAAGACCTTTGGCTCCTTCACTCCAGCCACCTCGAACCGGTCCTGGTCTGCTTGGTCCAACTCTCCTCTCCAAGCAGTGTCCACTTCCAGTTGCGGCTCCGCTCCCAGCGCCTTGAACAGCATATCCAGCAGCACCTTCGCGTTGACCTTGGCTGGGATCTGCTGGCCGAGGCAGGTCAGCACGCGCACCATCGGGATGCCACCGTTGCGCTGCGGGCGCGTGGAGAGGAAGTAGTCGTTCAGCTTCAGCCCGTCGAACTTGCCAGAGGGATCGATCACCGTGGCCTCGAGCGCGGTGTAGGCATACACCAAGCCGTCCTTGCCCTGCTTGACGTTGTAGCGGGCCGGCTGACCCTGGCCGTCCTTGACGTCCACCTGCTTGACCTTGACGAGCCAGCGGCCGTCCGGTAGCGGCGGCGGGGCAGCGTACGGATCGGTCTCGACGTTCGCGTCCATGTCCGCCATCAGGAGGTTGGGGTCGTCGAGGTTGAGGACGGTACCGACTGAGTCGAGGGAGGGTGAGGAGGAGGACGAAGCAGAGGAGCCAGCCGCAGCACCATTGCTGGTAGTGGCCTCCTCCATGTAGATAGGGGCGGAGAAGTCCGCCACTGGGTTCGGAATGGTGCTGGTGGTGCTCATGTGGTTCTCCTTTGGTTGCTGTGGTTGCTCTGTGGTTGCTGTCTAAGGCCGCCTGTTACTGCGCCCCGGCCTTGCCGTCGTTGTACACTGCGCGTGCCAGTGCCTCATCCGCCTTGCCCAGCGACTCTGACGATGGCACCAGACCTTCTGCCACAATCGGACGCACTGAAGTAAGCCATTGCTGCGGGAACATTACCGACGCGGGCACTTGCGCCAGTTCTCGCTGCTGCCGCTCTACCTCCGCCCGACATTCCTGCTCCGTCCTCTGCTCCTTCGCCAGCCTGCGCAACTGCCACTGCAAATACTTCGCCAGAGTCGGCTCGTATTCCGCTTCCTTGGCCTGCTGCTGGAACCAGTCGTAGTCGGCGCGGGGGATGGTGAGGGTGATGGATGGCCACTGATCGGCGGCGACGGCAGCGGATGTCGCAGAGGTCGAGGTAGCTGCCTGCTGCATGTTGGTGGAGCTGGCACGCCGGAATACGCGCTTGCGACGCTGCTGCTGTGGTTGCGTGGTGCCGTTGCCGTTCGTGGGCGCAGGCGCAGGCGCAGGCGCAGGCGGAATAGTAACGTGAAATCCGCTCTCGCTGGGTCCAGTGTGTTCGTCTACTTCGGTTGCCATAACTGCTTTGGTGTCCTTTCCTTTGTCTTTTTATTGCTTATTGCTTCTCGTCCTAGAAGGGAATGTCGTCGTCGATGGCAGACCCTGCTACCAGTTGCGGCTGCGCACCACCCGCCACCAGTTCCGCCATCCCTTCCTCCACCTCAATATCAGGCTTGCCCAGCAGCGGCGCGCACCGCCACTCGTACACAGTCTCCTCGTGCTCGGGGATGACCTGCGCTTCGGTTGCTGGCTTCGGCGGGATGTACTGCTCGGGGACGACCCTCTTGCCTACAGCGACCTGTTCGCACACGTTCGACCGCGTCCCATGATACTGCAACGTGATCCCGTTGAAGTCCCTCTTTAAGGTCACCAGCGTGTCCGCGAAAACCTTGTCGCAGCGCCCGCCAGCCCCCAGCGCCCGCGCCGTAACCGACGCCTTCTCCTTCGAGTACAGGGAGTAAGCCGTCAGCTTAGGCTCTGGCAGGTCCACCTCGGGATGATGCTCAAGCCACGTCGCGATCTGCCGTAGTCCTATTGCGTATTCTTTGTGAGTCATAATTGCTCTCCTTGATGATGTCTTTCTTTAATCTCTACTTTGTCGCTGTCGCTGTGGTTGTCGTCGCAGTAGTCGTTACTGGCGTCGTCGCTGCGTGCCCGTTCCCCGCCAGCGCCGTCACCCCCGTAGCCGTCCCCGCGCCCGCTGCCGCCTGCTCCCTTGCCGCCCTGAACCGCGCATCTACCTTCCTGCGCCACTCGCCCACCGCATTCACTTGACTCCCGATCAGCGCGTCCAAGGTATGCAGGAACTTGTCAAATCCCTCTGTCAGTCCGGGCACGAAGAACCCGCCAGGATATGCCTTCTGCAACTCTTCATACTTCTCCGGGATCACGCGGGAATTGGCAGGGTACATAATGTTAGTAACAGGGTCAGGATGCTTCTCGTAGTACATCCTGGTCATGTTTTTGAAAACGGTCGAATCCACCAACTTCTTGGGATCGGCGGGGTCGGGAACTTGGACGGTTACGCTCACTGGAAAATCTTGCGCGTGGATACACTGCCCGACCCAGCTAGGAATTTTTGAGGATGCCTTTTTGCCTGCGATCTGTGGACCATAAATCGGTGTGCGATCATCGTCCTCGGACCTTGATTCCAGCCCGGTGAACAGAACGTAATCACAAGGCAGCCCGATAAAGTTCATAATCAGGCTGTACAGACTCTTCTGCGCGAATCCGAAGTGGGCCTTAGAGTTACCTGCAAAAGTAACCGTCTCTACCCTTCCCTCGACGAGAACGCGCTGGTGGAACGGACTCGTAGCGTCCTCGCCGGTTTTAATCTGTTTGTCGGCCAAGTGGCGCATGATGGCTTCCGATATCGACGTCACGCCCTCGACAATGAATCCACCGAACTTGTTCCAGTCTATCCGCGTAAGGTTGTTACGCGTCGCCTCGGTTTCGTTCGTGTCAGCAGGGAAGTAGCCCTTGGAGATGTACTGGAGGGTGGGTAAAGGGATTTCGGTGTTGCAGCGATACGCCGATATCACCCCAGCGTCGATCTCTGGCTGCATCGGCCCCCAGCCACCACCGTCCATCGACAGCAGGAGAGTACATTTTCCGGTACGCTCATATATGTAATGGCTGAAGTGTTTTGCCGCTGTGGACTTGCCAGTGTTGCTGTCACCGTAGATGATCCCGCTTCTTGACACTTAGTTATCTCCTTGAACTGCTGCTGCTGTGATAGAGGCTAGGTCTGATTTTATAGCGGCGTTGACCGCTCTCCGCAACGCTTTCTTAGCCTCGTCTGCATAATGGCTATCGTGGAGTACAGACTTCACCTCGCCAATGCCAAACGGAGGACGCGGTATCAGGCTGAGTACGCGACTAACTTTAGCTTCGGTGTCGTACTCGAACATGATCGTGATCTTCACTTCTGCCCTCGCGTCTTCTTGCTCCGTCCAGCCGTCCGCTTCGCCCGCTCCGCCGCCCACTCGTCTAGCACCATCCTCACCAGCGCCCCCGTTGACCGGCCGTCCTCCAGCGCGCTCGCTTTTAACTGGTCCAGCGTGGCTTGGCGGATCTTCCAGACTTGGAAGGGGATAAGGGGGTCAGCGAGGGAGGATCCTGAGGGGCGGGGGCGGGAGGCGCGGATCGCACAAGTCGTAGTGTCCACTGCATGCGACGCCGACCCGTTCCTCCCCGCTCCGTGCCGCCGCTCGGCACGCTTGATAGGAGATTCCTTGTGGTTCTTACCTACTTTGGTCATTTGCTGCCTGCGCTCCTTGTTATGCTGCTGCTGCTGCTGCTGCTGCTGCGAATCCTGCCCCCCCCCTAGCCCCTAGGCGTGACGCTTCTCCGTGGAATCCACGGTGGGGTACGCGGAGGAAACGGTTCTGTCCTTGGCACGTGCGGCGCTGCGTGATGGTGTACTTCAGGCGGGGTATCGACCAGCATCTTCATGGACTTGTCGTCCTGCCGCGTCTCGATAACCTCGCCGTTCTTCTCGATTCTAGCGCGGTACGGCTTGTTGCTCCCCCAAGCGCGGTCAAACATCGAGTCCATCGCCACTAGCGCCCGTTTCAAGGACTGCGTAGTCATGACCTCGGTATTGTCGCGGAATACTACGAAAGTATCGCTCATTGCCTGTGCTCCCACTGCCGCCGTCACTACTTCCACTAACTTCTCACTACCACTACCCGACTTGCCGATGCTAGTCCTTGCCGGGAGAGGTGTCAAGGGATTTCTTCTGGTCTCCGTCCCCACCGCTCTGCTCCTTGCCGAACAGCACCCGCGCCAACTCCAGCACCGTCATTCGCAGCGGGTTCAACTCAATCGAGGTCACGCGCATTCCGTTCGGGTATACACGCGATCCCTTCATATGCTCATGGTCTCGTGTATGAGCAATGGCCTTTGCGTCGCCTTCGTAGATAAGAAGTCTGAGTCGTTTCATGCTATTATCCTCGCCGCGCAACTACGGCATAACGTCCTGTTAGTTTCCTCATCGCGCTGGGTTTCCATATCGCAGTCAAAGCACGTGTCCTGCCCGCATTCCCTGCACGTCGACCACCACGTGTATTCCTCTGACCTCTCTCGGCAGTGATCGCAGTAGGTGGCAAATCGCGTGGTAGTCATGGGTCCATCCAATCGTACGGCGCGGACTTATCACAGTGCTTACACCGATGCTCGCGTTCGTCCCGTACGTATTAGTATTCGTGATCCTCGCAACAGTCCTCGCAGACTGCACGCGCTGGGGGATCAGGCGCGGTATCGTATTGCTTACCACAGACACGACAGGAGAAGTCTATTACTCCTATCACAAACCCCCACCAGCGCCATCGCCAGCAGCATCCCGAACACCACCCCGATAAAAACGCAGACGGAGATCCACGCGCGGAGGATTGTCTTACTCATCGCTTCCACCATCCTCGTCCCTGTCTTCCCACTCTACGTCCTCAGGCGGATCCCCAATCAAGTCCACTGCCTCAGCAAACCCCTCGATCTGCCAGCACGAGGTAGACTCCGGCACGCCAAACCACGCCGAGTTCAGCAGTCCGTCGATCTCCATCCAGTCGCCTGTCGCGAGCGCTGTAAGGAACCGATCTCGCGGATAACCCTTATCAGCTTCTTCCGCTGCTATCTTGTTGCGCACGACAGCGCAGGCGGATTCGGCAGAGGGAGCAGTGATAGGCATTCTCTGCCGTCTAACATGAATAGCGTGCGACGCTGGGTGATACGATTCGATCAAACTTAGCAGCACGTCCTTGTGTTCCTGCGCTTTTGCTAGCCATTGCTCTGATGTCATTCTGCTCCTCCTGCTCCCCCGTCCGCGCCTATCAGTTCCTTCGGATGGTTCGCCTGCCTCGTCTTGAACCTCTCCAGCTTATCTGCTCGTGTTAGTCCTCTGTCTGACTCAGGCCACAGTATGCCATTCACGATTCGACTAACATGCGCCGGATTGCAGTTGAACATCTTTCCCAACTCCCTCTGATTGGCTTTTTTCTCGGCGTACAACATACGCATTCGATCAACGTCATCCCACGTTAAATGAGGCTGATGAGGATTCTTACGCCCCCCTCCAGCGCAGGCTCTCCAAATCTCACAAACGCTGCGCACCTTCTTTCGTATCCGGCGCATTTCAGGGATATCTTCCTTGTCATCCACAAGCTTCCAAGCTATTTGCGTCTGGGAGTATCCATCTTTGAAGTACAAGTCAGCAATCTGATCCATTTCGGTGTCATTGAAGTAGTGTGAGCGATTGCCCACTTTAAAAGCGTGGTGCGCGTTTCCCTTGTGTGTCACGTACTCCAAGTTGTCCGGTCGGTTATTCTGCTTGCAAGCGTCGATGTGATTGACCTCATACCCCTCGGGGCATGGGCCATGAAATGCACGTGCCACTAACGCATGAACATGCGCGCGATCTTGGCCGCGAAACTTCCCGCCAGGTAGCGCAATAACCGGATAATGAGTTCTCTTGGCAGGGGAGGCCTTCAGGACGCGAAGTGATCGAACTCTTCCCAACGTGCTCACCTGTAGCCTTCCCTCGTAACCAGGTACGTCTTTCCAATTCTCTTGGATGCTCATGAAGCAAGTTTACTGATTTTCTGTGATCTGGACAAGCACATTTTCTTTCGGGTGGTTAAAAGTCCTCACCTTGAAGTGTTCAAGTACCATAGGATCATGTTCTGCGTCAGGCGAGCCAAAACAGAACCCAGGCTTAGTAGGCATGCTTCTAAAATTGCAGATACCTGGATACGAACAGGCCGTTCGCGTCTGCGGAAACATCCTATTCAGAGCTGACCTTTTCCCCGCGTACCCGTCCCGCGCTTCAGCCTCCCGCACCGCCACCACGTCCTTCACCACCTGCATCTCCTGCGCCTCCAGTTGCTCCAGCAAATCCAGCAACTCGTCCTGATTCCTGTACACCACCACGACCGGCACGAACTGCTCCGCCAGCGCGTCCATCCTCTCCCCGCGCTCGTCCAGCGCGTCCCCCTGCACCTCGCCCTTATCTAACTTATCAATCCACTCCGCCGTCGTCATCGCTTTCCAGACTGGCTTCCGGTGCCATGATTGCCACGGTAGCCGACGCGACTTCCCCGTCGCATCATGCCAGTCCCAAGTCCACGCCCAGCGCCGGTCGTCCGAGATGATCCCTTCTTGCGCCCACGCGCGGCACAGGACCGACTCTTGGACGTAGCGGTCGGGGGCCATTGCATCGCGCTTATCCTTCTTCCTCATTCCTTTGAGAAGGTACTCGTAGCGGACGCCGAGGATTCGGGGAGGGTCGGGCTGGGCGACTAACCATTCTCCTGTCCTCTTGCTGACAAGACTTTGGAAACGCACTAGGTCAACATTGTCCCTGAATCCCGATTTGGCCAAATGCCACGCCTCCTCGAACCGCCTCTCCACATCCACCCCCTCGCTCAGCCCCTGCATGTCCACCAGCGCGTCCAGTTCCTTGCGCCGATCCCACGTGCCGGTAGTCTTGAAGGATTGCAGATAGAGGTACTGGGTGGAGCGCTCGAGGAGCAGGGCGTCGTGGCGGGAGAGGAATTCCAGCGATGCGTCCTCGTTGAGATGCGAGTGTGGCGATCCGTAATGCGGACAGCCTTCGTCAGCGCAGGGTTGAGGTAGAGTGGCTAATTGCCAAGCGCCTTCCTGCTCCACCTCGAGGACCTCGAACTGCTCCAACAACGGCCTCCACCTGCGCCTGGCCCACGCCCTGACCATTCCCTCGACCAGCGCTGACAACTCTTGCCTCAAGTACTCCTCATTGCTCTCGTACTGCGCCTGCCCCTGCTGCGAATGCGCCCCGGGCAGGACGGAGGCCCCCAACGCGACGTCTCCCGACATTGCGCTGGCGCTGGCCTCCGCCGTGGACGGGATAGGCAGGCTTGTCGTAGGGGTTCCCGTCGCGAAGTCTCCGAAGTCGATGATGATGGGGGAGTCTTGATCGACGCTGGCAGCGCGGGAGGCGGAAGAGTAATGACCTACCTGTGCGCCTTCCAGAGCCAGCGATCCCGCCAGCTGCCCCTTGAGAAGGTCCAGCCCGGTGATCTGGACGAGGTTGTCTGCGCTGCCGGCCGCTCCCGTGCCTCCCTGTCCCGCTGCGGCCGCCGCTTCCTCTGGGTCCAACTCAACCCCGCCGCTGCCCCATTCCTTGGCGAAGTCCACAAGCGCTGCCTCGACCGCTGCATCCTCAATCTGTCGCGCAACCGTCTTTCCGTCCGCAGAGCCGCGCGATGTCACGAACATGAACTCCAGTTGTTCCTCTAGTGAGGCTACGTGGATGGTACTGCTGCCTACGTCGTAGACTTCTAACTGAGGCGTGTTGTCGAGCCAGCGCTGCCCCTCTCTCAGCAGCATCTCCATCCCCGCATGCACCGCCGACCCCACCACCAAGTGAATGGACTTGCGCACTGGCTCCAGCCCGACCCCGGCCTCGCCTTCGTAGGTCGAGAGCCAGCGGAGGCGTTTGCAGCGTTGATAGGCTTGGACAGGGGTGCGCGAGGTGTAGTAGTAGGTCTGTGCTGGCTGTGTCATCGCGCCAACTCCTTGTGCCTCAGACAGACCGGAGTCCGCGTGCTCTTGTCCTTGCCGCCCAGCTTGTCGGTGCCAAACCGCCAGTACACCGCAGACTCGGAACGCACCGTCGCCACCGCGTAATCGCGCAGGCAATCAGCACATGTACGCCTAGTCGCCCGCTCCGGTATAGGTTCGAAGAAGTAATTCTGCTGCGTCATTGTCCCGCCTCCTGCTCTAACCTGATCGCCTTGGGACGACGCAACTCGAAAGCCACTTCAACGAACACGCGGCTCTTGATGTAAGTGCGCTCGGCCTCATGATACTGCTCGCTCTCCGCCCACTTCCTCGCCATCTCACGCAAGTCGCTCGCCACTCGGTCGTAAAAGTCCGCTAGCATGTCGGCGTATTGTTCACGGATCGCTGTAACGTTGTCCATGTCCCCTACTCTAAGTCAACCTTATCCCTGCTGTCAACTACTTTTCACTACCTGTCACTACTTTTCTGCTGACTGCCTCTCTCCGTCCCGCGCCACCACCTCATCCCTGACCGCCACCGCCCACCTCGCCAGCTCCTCCCTCGTCAGCACCGGACCGCGCTTCAGCCGGCGCAGCACTTCCTGACGTTGACGCGGGGTCAGCTTGGGCCTCGTCATCATCGCGCTGCAGTCCTCCACCACTAGTTCACCTGCGGCTTCTGAAAAACCGCCGCCCTCGCGCTCCCCCGCCGCACCAACTCCCCGCTTGCCACCTTCGCCGCGATCCACAAGTCCACCGTCCTGATACTCATATCCATCTCGCTGCCCCAGTCCAGGAACTCGCTGCGCCCGAACTCCGTCCCTCCCCCTGCCTCGTCCAGTCGCCCGTCCAATCTCCCTTGCTTGCTGTCCGCGTACACTTCCGGCGCCGCGCACAAGTTCAGCCGGCCATACTCACCGAAGTCCGCGTACAACGGCCCAATCGACTCTCGCGCGGCTTTGGCGAACACTGTCACCCGCCTGACCGTGGACTTTCGGCTATAGCTACTAAGTTTAATCAGGCAACTCGTGCCAACCGCCCATTGCACCGAGCCGTAAATCTGGTGCGGCACGTCCTCGTAGTGATTCCCTTGCTTGGTCTTGCTGGCGATAACAGTCCCCAGGATCGTGCAGTCCTTACTGTGGCAGAACTCTTTCAAATCGTTATAAAACTTAATGATCGTGTGAGGATCGCTCAGCTTGGTGGGAGGGACCATGCCGTGAATGCTTTCGATAATCAGCAGCCGCGGTGCTCGTCCGCCTGCCAGCAACGTCAACCTATCGTAAGACGCCTCCAGCATCAGCTTGTAGAATTCGGCCTGGTCCTCGAAGCGGTCCCTACCGCTGTCACTCCCTCCACCCCCGCCGCCACCGTCCCGTCCCCTCTCCCACCTGTTCTGGCACTCCTTCTGCACCGCTTCCCACTTCACGATCGGGAACGCCTGCTCGGTCAGGTGATCCAGCGCCAACTCCTCAATGCGCTGCCGAGTCTCGTCCTCGAACCTGGCACAGAGGATCATTCCCAGTTGCTTAGGCAACCCAGGCAGCGGAAACCTCCCCAGCAACGGCAACCCAGCCGCGTAGTTATCAAGTTGTGGCAGCAGGAACCGCGTCGACCCCGAGAACGGACTGTAGATCATCAGGTTGATCGAATGCGGCGGCAGCAGTCCGGGGATGAAAGCTGCGTTTACTTCCTTGACTGCGCGCTCCCGTGTGGCGATGTCTTCGCTGGGAGGAGAAAGGGGGGAGAGGTCGGAGAGGTCGTCTTGGTCTTGGTCCTGCTGCTGATCCGAGGGCTGTCTCATTGCGCGACCCCATCCACGCAAAGAGATACTGACGCTGGAATAGAAAACTCGAACAACTTCGACATCTGCACTCCACTTGAGCGCAAGTATCCTGTCGCGTCGATGACAGAGGACGTGTTGGATAATCGCGTGAATTTACCTGTCTCGCGCCTTAGAAGGTGGTTGGGCCGACCGGAGAGATCGGCCCTAAACCCTTTTCACGCGACCTGTTCGGCAGGTGTCCCGGCCCTGGCCAGGGCTGATGGGACAAGAGAAGTGTACGACGGGAGCGAGGGACGGTGCAAGGGGAGAGTAAGGGAAGAGTACAGGGGGTCGATTTCGACAGCCCAACCAGCGCCCCTAGCCCCCCCCCAGTAAACGCTTTCCGCCAACCGAGCGCTGCGCGCAAAAACGACCCTTTCCACCCCCTCAGCACCGCCGCCCGTCGCCAGACTATAGATATATAGTATCGGTTGCAACTTGCAACGTTCGGGTAAACCCCTACATAACAAAGGAGAAAACGTTGCAAAATGGAAATTGCAATCAATTGCAACTTGCAACCTTCCTACCACATTGTGGTACTACCCCACCCAAAAATGATACGAAGGTTGCAAGTTGCAAAGTTGTTGCAGAAGCCAAATTGCAACGTTTTGTGGCCTGTTATCAGCGACTTAACAGAACGTTGCAATGTTGTAGTCCACACATCCATTACTCTAACGTAACCCATAGTGCGACTAGGCGTGTTCATTAGCGGACAGTTTTGTGGTCAGTTCGCTGACCCTCCCGCTGACCCTCCCGCTGACCCTCTCCCACCAGTCCCGCACCTTTTCCTTAGCCTCCCAAGCGGTCTCGCACCAGCCTTCGAGACCGTCGTGGCTGCCTTCTGCTAGGACCTGCCAGCGCCACAGCCGATCAAGCCTGCCTCGACCTTGGCGGACCCGGCCGACGACCATGCTGCCTGCCTTGGCCTCCACCACGACCTTGACTGACCCGTCCGGCTGGGGCGAGGTCAGGCGGTGGAAGGTGAGCGCGGCGGTGCCTACTCCACCCGCCGCCGCCGTCATTCCTTCACCCTCACTGGAATATCGTCATTGGTCGCGCACAGTCCTACAGGGAGGTAGCCTTTCGTGAATCCATGTAAGGTCGCGTTAAGTTCAGCCAACTGCGCCGCGATCTCGCGCAGCATCTCGGCACAGTCCATGAGCGCGCCAGTTGTACCGCTAAGTTGAATATCTCTGAGATCCTCTGTCGTCATTCCGCCTCCCCTCCTTCCTCTCGTCCCTCGCCGCAGTGCCTGCACACGTCCCGCCGCCTGCAATGGTCCACGTACGCCTCGATCGTCGGATGCGCGGCGTGGAACCGCCACAGGCGGCGCCGCTCTTGCCATTCCTTCACCAACGCGGGGATCGTCACGTACCAGATCCCCACGAGACTGACCGCCATCAGCAACAAACTGCATACCAGTTCCGCCGCTCTCATTCCTCGCCCTCCGTTCTCACCACCACCTTCCCCACCAGTCGCATCAGCCCGCCAAAGGGACAGTTCTCGCCGTGCCCGGCTGCCTCCTTCGCTGACGGGACCATTCCGCCGCACGCGATACACAACGCCGGCCCGGCCTCCGCTGCTACTCCACCCGCAACCGGCATCACCACCGCCTGCACCGCCCGCCACGCCTCGTACAGCAACGCGGTCAGGGTCTCGTCATCTACGTTCAGTGTGCTTGCCATCGGACTAACCTTCCTCTCCCATCAGTAAAGTGATTTACCGTGCTCATCCTATCCTTCCTTCGCCCGCCGCTCAGCGCTGCCACAACCTCTGCAACTCTTCCACCTCCCTCTCGACGCGCTCCACCACCTCCAGCTCCCTCGCCACCTGCGCGCGCTCCCGGGCCAGCGCCTCGAGCAGCGCCGACCTTGACCCTACCTCAGCCGGTTCCAGCCCCAGAGCGTCGCCCAGATCCCGCAGCACCTCCCGCGCCTCCAGCTTCACCAGTTCCGACCGCAGCCCCTCGTCAAAGAACTGGTCCGAGGCTGCAGCCAGTTGCGCCATCGCTGCCGGATCGATGGTGAGATGGAAGGGGGAGGCGGAAGAGTCGGAGGAGTCGCCGAGGTCGTTGGATTCGCCTGCTACCTCTACCTCTGCCCGCATCACCTGCCTCGCCGCCCTCACCCTTCCATACCAGACGCTGGCCGTGGTCCCCACCGTCATCAGCACGACCCCCGCCAGTGCGGGAGCGAACGCGATTGTCAAGCCTAAGTCCGTAGTCATTGCCGTCCCTCCGTTCTCCGTTCCAACACCTTTCGTACTGCTGCTTCGAACTTCGCCGCGCGACTTGGCGTGCAAATGTACGCGTGCTCTCGATTGCTCCACCTGACCCCCGGCATCTCACTGATCAGCAACGCCGCCAGAGTCTTCCACCCCGAGCCGTCGCGCGCAGGCGTAACCGCCATCATTCCTTTGGCATAGCGCGCGGGTTTAATGTGATAGTTAAGGTCTGCGTTTAGGTCTGCCATCTCACTCGCCTCCTGTACCTGCCCCGAACAGACAATGCAGCACCGCCCACACCACCACTCCGACCGCCACGTCCAGCGCCGCCGCCGCCATCACCACCGCCGCCAGCACCTGTGCCTTGCGATCCCCGCAGAGCCAGCTAGGATTCCCCGCACCCGCGCGTTGTCTGGTCATCTCGCGGCCAACTTTCTTGGGAGCATCGTCCGCGCAGTCGTCGTCGTAGGCGTCGCCGCCCAGTTCCGCCCGCCCCACCAGCCGTCCTGCGCCACCTCTGCCAGCATCCAGGCCCGCGCCCATCTCCTATGCCCCCGCCGCTCCAGCCGCCTTGCTACCATCCAATCCACCGCCACCACGGCGCTCGAATACGCTGCCATCACCCCTTCGTGGTGCGAGATGGCGTCTGGCAGGAACTTTTCGTGCCAGCCATGGCTGAGGGCATAGGTGGTGGACAGAGTGTCATTGAGGCGCACCGCGGCGTCCGCTGCCAGCAGGGTCCAGTCGGCGCGCGTGGGTGCCGTTGCTGAGTGCGCAGGGGAGGCAGGCGCAGTGGAAGCAATGTAAGCAGGCTGTACCGCCCCCGCCGCCGCGCCCGGCTCCGGCGCATTGGGAAGGTCCTCTGCTTTGGCCGTGACTGCGAGCGCGCCTAGCATCAACACTGCCACCGCCACGACCACCACCCGCTCCAACTTATCCCACTGCACCTTGCCGTACCGCTCCCAGTCCTTCAGGATCGCCACCGCGCTCTTGGGATAGCGCTTACGGCATCCGAAGCAAACCAGTCGCCGACTGTCCATCTGCGCTGCCGTATTAACGACATAAGACCTGTGTTTGTGGCAGATCTCACACTTGTACTTTGCTATGACTGACATTGCCCTCTCTCCTCTCCTTCGTTTACCCTATCCCCGTGCCTCTCGTCCGCCTATCCGCCTCTGCCCTCGCCCGTCCGAACCCGCCTGGCCATTCCCCTCCGCCGCGCCCGCCCTGTCCCTTGTCCTATTCCCTCGTCCTAGACCTCGACATCCCGGTCAAAGTGGTCATCCCGCGACAGCCATTTCCCAACCTGCCTGCCCTGTCCCTGCCTCCCCAAACCCTCCCCCTCGTCTCCCTCCTGCGCCCGTTCCGCGGCCAGCTCCATCGCCAGTACCGGTTCCTATGCCCTGCCCTTTCGTGCCGGCACCGGACCCGCGTCCTCTACCTGCCCGACCTGGCCGCCTATCCCCTCCCTTACCATCGCCGCCGGCTTCGCTGCCCCCGCTGCTGGCACCACTATCTCCGAACCCTCCCCCGGACCTTGGCTGTATCCATGCCGTGGCATACGCGCGACTGGCAGGAGTGGGCAAGGGTGTGGCACCTTACTGCCTCTGCTCCTGCCCGACCGTCACCGTCGTAAGAATCTGTTCCCTGACGCGTGCAATCGCCTTGTACGTCACCACGTGGCACCCGGCATGCACGGTCCCATTAGGTTCAATGCCGATCAATCTTGTAATGTCCGAGGTGGCACGTATGCCCGTTAGACTGCCACGGTTTCTTACGTTTCATCACGGATTCCACCAACGCCAAGCCGCGCCGTGCATGATCAACGGGGAAGCGCGCGCCGCGCGACGTTTCTACTTCACCGTCGTTAACGCGTAGCAGCGTATCAATGCCGTAAGGCAGACTTACGTACTCCCCGCGAAGCCATGCCGCAATCTTACGTCAACCTTAATGCGCGCGGTTGGGGGCTGTCAGGCCCGTTCGGCGCGCCCTAGTCCACGTATTGCAAGTATTCTGCTGCCAACTGCGCCCACCGTTCGGACTCGCCGTGAATCGTTGCCGCGTCGCTTATCTCCTTGCACCATGCAGCACGCTGTCTTGCCACCTCGGGCCAGTCGTCGCCGTAGTCAAGTTGAGGATCCCCGAATTTAAGGTACTGTTCTTGGTCATCGTAAGCCAAGTCAAGAATCCAGCCGATTGTGTCATTGCTAATCGTGGTAACTCCATGCAGCATTGTGTGTTCCTCCTGTCCTTCTTCGTTGCGTCAACCTTAACCCTAACCCTACTCCAGCCCCCCATCACTATGTCAACCTTTTTCCTCACATCTCCCCTGACACTACTGCTTTGGCCGCCCGCGCGATATACTTGTACAATGTTTGTCTACTGACGCCTAACTCCTTTGCAATCTTGACTTTATCTTCACCCTTGGTTAACTGCCTGATCATCCACGCTACGTCGTCATCTCCTAATAGCTTGATTCTAGGCCGTTTATACTTTCCCATTGCTCTAGCCTTTTCAATACCTTTCCTCCTACGCTCGCTTACCATCGCCGTTTCCCATGCCCCTAACTTCTCCAATATCAATAGGTTAGCGACGAATTCTGCGCGGTCGAATTGCAGGGATTCGGCGACGAAATGGACGGACTGACCCAGGTCGACTAACTTGATGACTTCCTTGGCAAGTTCTCGCAAGTTAGTGACGTTGTGGGAGTTAGCGAAGTCTTGGATGCTAGGGAAGTTAGTAACCTCCATACTAGGCCCACCGTTCCGAGTATTCCAGCGCGCGACTTAGTTTGACCGAGTTAGCTTTTACGTAGGCTAGTAAGTCAGCTTTCATGCGTTTGGCATTGGCGCGCGCGGTTCCCTTGTTCCAGTAACCGCATTCGTACTTACGATACGGATAGGTGATAATAGTGGTGCTGTCTGGAGCCGTGCCGATGTACGCTTGTATCTCCGTCATGTGCGTGGTGTAGTCGACAAAGATACGCACGGATGCGACACAGTAGTAAGTGTGGTAGGTGGAGGTCGTGACGGTCGTAGTTGTCATTGTCATCTCCGTGTTAATCAGCAATCGACCCCTTCGCTATCTCCAGCGCGAATTGCGCGCGGTATCCCTTGTTATGTGGTTGGAGTTCCGCGAACTGCATGGCTTGGGATTCGCTGCTGGCGACGATGATGGAGACGCGCGCTTTCAATGACACGTCCGATGTCATCATCACGCGATAGGTGGAGTTAGTATGGATGGTTGAGTTAGTCATCGCTACAGTATTCCTTTCCTCTGCAATCTGATCTTGAAACCGTAAGCGTGATTGGCACCGAGACGTTTATTCGCAATAAACATCTCGAACAAGCGCTCGCCATTAATGAATAGCTTTCCGAAGTTAGTGGCTTCGTCCACGAAGTTAAGGAACTCTTGAATCATCCCTCCCACTCCCTTTCAATACCTTTTACTACCCTTGCCACGTTGCCCTAGTACTTGACTGTCATTTGATGGCCGCGAGCGTACACAGTACGACCGTTAAACCGTACCCTAAACTTGGACACACCGTACTGTAACCGCGACGTGCATTCTACGCGGCCATCTGCAAAGACTTTCATCTCTCGTTCGATCAAGTCGCCACGACCGTACAGATTGTTTAGGCGAGTAATCGCGGCAACTAACTCTTGGCGAGTTAGATGTCCGTGTTCAGGACTGAGACCGTTTGCTAACTGAGTCTTGTTCATCTTCCCTACCTCCGAGTACCTTTCACTACCTGACATCACCAACCTTACTCCCACCTCCACCGAGTGTCAAGCATAATCTTAGGAGTTAAGGGAATTATTTTCGAGCGCTCGCGGGAGTGGCCCAGCACGGTCCAGCGCAGTCGAAAGTACAGCCTAGGCCGCGTCCAGTCCTGTCTAGTGGACCCTAGTTGTCCCGCTCGTGCTGCAGCGTATCCATATTAGTAGCGCTCACCCCCCCCCTGTCAGCTCTCACTCCCCCCCCTGCCATCCCCCGCCTGCCCCTGCCCCGTCGCGGCCGTCGCTCGAGTCCTAGTCGCATAGCTAGCCAGCGCGCCAGACGCGTTCTCAAGGGGGCCGGCCTCAGCGAGGGGGGCGACTGGAATGTTAGGTCCATATAGCGCTTACATTTTCACTACCACTTCCCTTATTTTAAGGTTGACTTATATTTTTGTTGTGGTGGTGGCGAGGCTTGTGTTAAGGTTGACTTAGGTTTCAAGGAGGCAGGGTATGGGGAAGAATACTAACGGTCCAACGATTGAACAGCAGGACGACTGGCACGACGCGTTGCGGGACCAAGCCGAGGCGGCAGTACTGACTGGGATGGCTGAACGCACTGCTGCCCGAGCCGCCGTAGCCTCCGCAGCCGCCGACCAGCGTCGCCTAGACATCGCCAACCTTCGCTTCTACGCGCGGTTGTTCAGGCAGTACGGCTGGGGGACGGACGTGGTGCACTGGTCGGAGGTGGAGAAGACGTTGACTGAGGTGGCGCAGCGGTTGGAGCAGCAGTCGGAGCAGTCAGCGCAGGAGCCTCAATGAAAGTCCGCGTAACTCAACTCGACGGCAGCCTTCCTAACCTTGCCCTGATGCGGATATCTGCTTATCACAAGCAACGTGGAGACGAGGTCAGATTCACGTTCTCACCGCGGCGTGCCGACGACGAGCCAGCCTACGACCGCGTTTACGCCAGCTGCATATTCAAGTTCAACTTCGCGCGTGTGGCCGAGATGCGGCAGCACTTCCCTGACGCGATCATCGGTGGCAGCGGCGTCGAGGACTACGACCTTGTCAAGCTAGGCCAGTCGCAGCAGGTTACAGTCGAGGACGTGCTCGGCGATCCGGCCGACGACCTCGACTATTCCATCTATCCCGCATTCGACGCTTCCATCGGGTTCACTCAGCGTGGGTGCCGTCTGTCTTGTGGATTCTGTGTCGTCCCTCGCAAGGAAGGCAAGAACCGCTCCATCAAGACCATCAACGAACTATGGCGCGGCGAAGGCTACCCCAAGAAGATCCACCTCCTCGACAACGACTTCTTCGGACAGGAACCGGAGAAGTTTATGATGCGAGTCAATGAGATGTGCGTGGGAAAGTTTCGCGTGTGCTTCTCGCAGGGGATTAATATCAGGCTTATTAATCCAGCCGCCTGCTTATGCCTGAAGAATATCCAGTACCGCGACACGACCTTCCAGCGGCGCCGCCTCTACACGGCTTGGGACAACCTTCGCGACGAACGCATCTTCTTCAACGGCGTCTCGATGCTGAAGGAAGTTGGCGGTATCCCCCCGTCGCATCTGATGGCGTACATGCTAATTGGTTACGACCCCGAGGAGACGTGGGGCCGGATATGGTATCGCTTCAACAAGATGGTGGAACTGGGGATCAAGCCTTACGCGATGGTGTTTGATCGCAGCCGGACGGACTTGCTGTGCTTTCAGCGTTGGGTCAATCGAGGGCTGTATAGGATCGTCAAGTGGGACGAGTACCGCAGATCGACTAAGAGTGTGGAGAGCGTGCTCGGCTGGAAGTTGTGCGAAGGAGTAGGTGCCTACGAGACGAGTTAAAATTTAACCTCCAAAAAGGTTGACGCCGTGCCCCGCCCCCTGTCATGATCGCATCAGGCTGTACAGGTTGACTTAGTTTTGCTGCCTCGCCCTTCCGCCTCGACCTCTATCCCGACCCGCTCACGCCACAAGGAGACCCTGACTAGTGAAAATTAACTATCTGGAAATGGAATGGACCGACGAAGGATGCGTCGCGTTAGCCAAGGGGTTCGACGGCGTGATGCTGACGTGTCCGCGTTGCCAAGCCTCGCTGCCGCGCGCTGAGGAGCATCGCTGCGGGAAGACGGACGGGCCGTCGTCGACTCCTCGTAAGATGCCGAGGCGGACGAAGCCAGCGGTCGTGGAAGCGAAGGTGGAGGACTAATATGACTTCAGCCTCCTCAGCCTCGCCCATTAACCTCGTCTGTTGCTATAAAAACTTCGCCGCCCACGCCGGAATCTCCCACATCGGCCTCGGGGTCGCCGCCGCCAACACCGCCAAGGTCCTTCGACAATCCGGTATCCGCTGTACCGTCCAGCCGATCGCCGCCCCCGCAGACATCCGTACTATCCCCCAGCGGTTCCCCGGCCTGACCCACCTCGTCATCTCGGCGCCGTGGATCC
>Ga0070733_10000478_pt1 | contig 32592 bp, 28 predicted proteins | sample Coa_R1_9_FD_66450 | JGI IMG/M metagenome (GOLD analysis project Ga0070733, IMG submission 66450) | Surface soil microbial communities from Centralia Pennsylvania, which are recovering from an underground coalmine fire - Coalmine... | ecosystem: Environmental > Terrestrial > Soil > Unclassified ...
GCGGCCCGAATCGATCCCGATCCTGACCGCCAACTTGACGTGAGCGGGCTGCTCGTTGAGTTGCGCGATCGCCTCGAGGATTGCGAGCCCGGCGCGCGCCGCCCGCTCGGCGTCATTGTCATGCGCCACCGGATAGCCGAAAAAGGCCATGATGCCGTCGCCGACGTAGCGCACAACTTCGCCGCCGAAACGTGTAATCGCCTCGGCCGCCGCGCGCTGATAGCCCGCCACCGTCGCGCGCCACTCCTCAGGGTCGAGCTGCGCCGTCAGCGTGACCGAGCCCACCAAATCGCAAAACAGAATCGTCAGATGCCGCCGCTCGCCGGCGGCATTGGAATGCGGAACCTTTGACGTTTCGGAGGCCGGAGCGCTGCCCGCATTCAGGGCAGCACCGCAATCACCGCAGAACTTTTCTGTCGGCTCGTTATCAGCCAGGCAAGATTGGCAGCGGATCTTCAGGAGGGCGCCGCATTCGGCACAGAATTTTCGCCCCTCGCGATTCTCTACCGCGCACTTCGAGCAGCGCATTTGATAGCCTCAGCTCGTCGGGCAGGGCACCTCGGCGCACCCAGTTGTAGCCCAATAAGCCCGATAGTGTCTCACGACGTTAGGCGGTGCAACGCCGCTGCTTCAGGATTTCGCGCTGTCGCTATCGGTCGCGTCGGGCTGGGCCTGATCGATTTCCTGCGCTGTGCCGGAATTCCGCGAATCACCCGCGAGCCCTGCGCCGTCAGCAGTGGGCTCGCGCGGGAGTGTGTCGTCCGCCGCGGCAGGGGCTTGACCGGCCGTGTCCAGCGCGTCGGCGAGCGCTTCTTCGATCGCACGAAGCTCCTCGAGGTCGGGCAGCGCGTCGAGACTCTTGAGGCCAAACAGCTCGAGAAAGGCCGGAGTGGTCTCATAGATAAACGGGCGGCCCGCGACTTCCTTGTGCCCGGCAATCCGCGTCAGCCCGCGCTCGAGCAGCGTTTCGAGCACGCCGCCCGTATCGACACCGCGCAATTGCTCGATCTCGGGCCGCGTGATTTGCCGGCGATAAGCGATGATCGCCAGCGTTTCGAGCAGCGGGCGGCTGAGCCGCGGCGGTTTGGCGGAAAGCAAACGACGGACATAAGCCGCATGCTCCCTGAGCGTGCGCAATTGATAGCCGCCCGCGATCTCTTCTAGCGTCAACCCGCGATTGCCGGCCGCATAGTCGGCCGCCAACCCCGCGAGCGCCTGCTTGATCGTCTCCCGCGCAACCCCCTCGAGTGCGTTACCGAGGCGCGCAAGACTCACCGGCTCGCCCGCCGCGAACAGCAGGCCTTCGAGAATGGCCTTGAGCCGTTCCTCTTCCATTAATTTCCGGGCTCGCGGGGAAGGGTCTCGTTAGCGCTTGGCGCTGCGGGCGGGTTCGTTGCTGCGGCTTCATCCGCGCCGCTGTAGCGCTCGCCGCGGCCCAAAAAGATCGAACCGTCGCGCTCATCCTGCCAGACGCGAACGATCCCGCGACGGATCAATTCAAGCAGCGCCATGAAGGTTGCGATCACAATCGAACGATCGGCCAAGCTCTCGAACAGACTGACGAATTCAACGCGCGCATCGGTGGTGAGCGCGGCGAGCACTCGCGGGATGCACTCAGCGACCGGAATGTCGCGCAGCTCGATCCGCCCAGGCGTTCGATCACTGAGACGCTTGAGGACGGCAGCCATCGCCTGCACCAGGTCGAAGACCGACACGCTGTATGGTGGGGCGCTGTCGTCGGGCGGGGGCGGCGCCTCGCCGCGAGTGGCGAAGACTTCGCGACCAAGAATCTCGCGCTCGCCGAGCTTGGCCGCAGCCTCGCGATAACGCTGATATTCGAGCAGCCGCTCGACCAGGTCGCGACGCAGCTCTTCGGCCTCGCCGGTATCCACCAGCTCCGGATGAGGCAGCAGGTTGAATGATTTGATCAGGAGCAGCGTCGCCGCCATGACCAGGTACTCGCCGGCGACGTCGAGATTGAGTTCGCGCATCAGGTCGAGATGGGCCAGATATTGCTCGGTGATTATGCTGGCGGCGACATCATGCGGATCCAGTTCGGCGCGCTTGATCAGATGGAGCAGCAGGTCGAGCGGTCCCTGATACACGGGTAGCTCGAAGCGCGGAGGGTCGGCGCTCGAGGCTCCCGGCGTCTGATTCTCCTCCTTGGTCACAACAGCGCGCCCACGATCGAGTTAATCAGCGGATCCATGATGCGGCCCAGCCAATCCGTATAAAGGAGCAGGAACAGGAGGATAAAGCCATAGCGTTCGAGCCGTGCGAAAGGCCGCGCGAGGCCCGGCGGCAGCAAACCCGCCAGCACGCGGCCGCCGTCGAGCGGCAGCAGCGGCAAAAGATTGAAAACGCCGAGCATCACATTGATCAGAACTGACGCGAGGATCATCCGCGCGAGTATCGGGCCTGTGCCGCTGAATTCGCCCGTATGCGCTTGGACGAACCTGAAAGCAAGCGCACTAATCGTCGCCAGGGTGAAATTGGTCGCCGGTCCGGCCGCGGCAACCAGCACCATCCCAAGCCGCCGCGGCCGCAGCCGGCTAAAGTCCACCGGCACCGGTTTGGCGTAGCCGAACACCGGCAAATGCGCGAACAGCAACAATGCCGGCATGATCAGCGTGCCGAACGGATCGACGTGGCGGAGCGGATTGAGCGTCAGGCGGCCGGCGCGCGCAGCGGTCTCGTCGCCGAGCCCACGCGCGACAAAACCGTGCATCACCTCGTGCAGCACGATCGCGAAAATCGTCGGCACGGCCCAGACCAGCAGCGTCGCCGTGAAGTTCGACCCGCGCGCCACCTCAATCCTCCGTGCTGGGCCGAGCGGTCGGCGTGCGGCGGGCGCGCGGATGGAAGGTGCGATGGACCTTGCGCAGATGCGCACGCGTCAGATGCGTGTAGATTTGCGTCGTCGAAATATCGCTATGGCCGAGCATCTCCTGCACCGCGCGAAGGTCGGCGCCGCCCTCGAGCAGATGGGTGGCGAAGCAGTGGCGCAGAGTGTGCGGACTAATCCAGCTCAGTTGCGGATTCAGCGCGACCCAGCCCTTGAGCGCTTTGAAAAACCCTTGCCGCGTCATCGCGCGGCCCAGCCGCGTGAGAAACAGCGCCGCGTTCGGCTTCATCGCAGTAACCGCAGGCGCCGGCTGCACGCGACCGTCAGCTGAGCTGCGTGCGAGGGTCGCCTGATGGCGGGCCGCGAGGTAGAGCTTGAGCGCGCGTAGCGCTGCGCCGCCAACCGGCACGATCCGTTCCTTGCCGCCCTTGCCTAGCACCGTCACGACACCGCCCTTGAGGTCCACCTGGTAGAACTTCAAGCTCACCAACTCGGAAACGCGCAGGCCGCAGCCGTAAGCAATTTCGAGCATCGCGCGATCGCGCATCCCACGCAGCTCAGTGCAATCAATCGCTTCGAGCAAAATCTCGACGTCGGCGCGGGTCAGGGTGCGCGGCAAGGGCCGCGGATGCGGCCGCAGCCGCAGCGTCGCCGTCGGGTCGCGCCCGAGGGTCCCCACGTCCACCAGCTCGCGCACGAGGTCGCGCACTGCCGCGAGGCGCCGCCGCTGGCTCGTCACCTTGAAGCCGCGGGTCGCCAGCTCTTCGAGCCACGCCGTCAGGATGCGCGCGTTGAGCATCCCGGGCTCGACGTCGCGACGCTCGCAGAAAATCCGGAAATCGCGCAGGTCGCCGCCGTATGCTTCAAGCGAATTGCGGCTGAGGCCGTGCTCAACTGCGATCCGCGCAAGATGGCGATCGATGATCGTGTCCCACGCCGAAACCTGCGCCGCCACCTCGCCCGCGCTCATCCTGAGGCCGACACCGCGGCGGCGGGCGGTGCTTCGAGCCGCGCGAGCAACGCCAACTTGAGCGCGCGCATGCGTTCGAGATCCTCGATCTTATTGCCGGCGCCGTCGCTGATATAGAACACGTCGAACGCCTGATCGGCGTTGGTCGAGATGCGTGCGAGATGGATCACGTAACCGAGCTCGAAGATCGTGTGGGTGATGGCGAAGAGCAGTCCAGCGCGATCCGGGGTGAAAACATCGACCACGGTACTTTCTTCGGAGCTGCGATTGTCGATGATCACTTCGGTCTCGGTTCGGCGCGGTGATGATGGCCGGCTAAACGGGCGGCGCAGCGCATCGGCGACCAGTTCCGCAACCTCAAGCTCGCCCTTGAGCACCTTTTCGAGCACGCGGTTGACCCGATCCCAGCGTTCCTCTTCGAGGGCGAGCTCGCCGAGCCCGAGCGCGACACGGAAGGCGTCGAGCGCGACGCCGTCGGCGCGCGTCGTGATCTGCCCGGCGAGAATATCGAGGTTGTTGGCGGTCAGCACACCGGCGATCTTCGCGAACAGTCCCGGCTGATCGCGGGTGACTACGGTGAACTCGGTGAACTCGAGTTGTGCGAATGCGCGATCGCGGCAGACCAGCGGTTCGCCTTCATCCAGCGCCAGCATCATCTCGAAATGCATCCGGATATCGCCTTCGGGCACCGTCAGAAAATAGCGCTCCGGCATCAGCTCGACGAACTTAGTGATCTCCTCCGGCGGCGCGTTGGCGGCGGTCAGCATCTCATGCACGTCATGCTTGACCAGCGCCAGCCGGCGCGCAGGATCCACGGCCTCCTTGTTGCCCTGCTCGAGCGGCTTGAGCGCCTTGATGTAGAGTTCGCTGAGCAGCATGTCGCGCCACTTGTTGTATACCTTGGGGGCGACCGCGCGCATGTCGGCAAACGTCATCAGGTAGAGCGCCTTGAGGCGAACGATCGAGCCGGTCAGCCGCGCGAAGTCCTCGACCGTGCGCGCGCTATTGACGTCGCCCTTCTGCGCGACCTGCGACATCCACAGATGGTTGCGCACGAGGAACACCACCAAGTCGGTCTGTTCGCTGTCGAGCCCGAGGCGGGCGCAAACCTGCTCGGTCAGCACCGCGCCGCGCTCATGATGGTCGTGGCCGTGACCCTTACCGATGTCGTGCAGGAGCAACGAGAGATAGATCAGCGGAAGTTCGTCGCAGCCGCGCGCGACTTCGGTCAGCAGCGCGTTGTCGTCCTTGAACTCGCCCGCGCGCAGGCGTTCGAGATAACCGATCGCGGCCAGCGAATGCCGGTCGACGGTGTAGATATGGTAGAGATCGTGCAGGACGCGCGCTTCGAGATTGCCGAATTCCGGAATGACGGCGCCGAGCACGCCCGCACGATGCATCGCCTCCAGCGTCTCGGCGACCCGCGACGGTCCGCGCAAAATCGTCAGCAGCGCTTCACCGGCGTGCGGACTGTTCCGCAGTTCCTCGCCGGCCAAGGCCAGATTGTCGCGCACGGACTGGAAGGCGCTGCCGGAGAGCTCGACCCCGTGCGCCTGGCAATCGGCGAAGATGGTGATGAGGTTCAACGGCGTCCGTGAAAAAAAATCCGCATCGGTGAGGCCCAGGCTCTGCTGCTGAATCACCACGCCCGGCCGAATCAGTCGATTTTGACGCCACCAGCGAAAGCGCTGGGGCGCGATCTCTTCCTGCACCCGCGCGAGCCAGCGCTCGGAGAATTGAAAGATCACGCTGGCCTGCTGGTAATAGGCGCGCATCAACTGTTCGCTCGCAGTGGCGCCTGCGACGTCGCGGAAACCAAGCATCGGCGCGATCTGCTCCTGGAGCTCAAAGGTGATCTGATCGACATGCCGCTTGCGCAAAAAATGGATTGAATTGCGCACGCGATAGAGGAAATCCTGCGCCGCAGTGATCTCCGCCAGGTCGCGTTCGTTGATCACCGCCTTTTGCATCAGGTCTGCGAAGGTTCGCACCTTGTATTTGACCTTCGCGAGCCACAGCGCCGTATGCAGGTCGCGCAGGCCGCCGTCACCCTCCTTTAAATTGGGCTCGAGCAGATAGACCGAGTCGCCAAAGCGCTTATGGCGCTCGCGGGTCTCCTCGAGTTTCGCTTTGAAGAATTTCGACTGGTCGTGGTCGAGCACGTCGCTGATCAGCCTTTTTTCGAACTGGGCGTAAAGCTTCGCGTCGCCCGCGAGAAAACGGGCGTCGAGGATCGCAGTTTTTTCCCACAAATCACCGGCCGCCATGCTCATGCACTCGCCGATGTTGCGTACGGCGTGCCCGATCTGAAGCCCGACGTCGAAGAGCGCGTACAGCATGCCCTCGGTCACGATTTCCGCATAAGGACCGCGTTTGTAGTCGTGCAGAAATATCAGATCGAGATCGGAATACGGATTAAGCTCGCCGCGGCCATAACCCCCGCGCGCAATTATGGTCAGCCGCTGGTTGAGGCGCGAGAAGCGGCGCCGTGTGTGCCCTGCGTCCGCATGCAGATACAGCGCGCGGATTAGCCGGTCGGTCGCTGCGGTGAGTTCGCGGACGATTTCACGGCCGCCGGCGCCGGCGCGATGACGCTCGAAGAGCTCCGCCCGCACCTGCGTGAGAAATTCGCGCGCGAGCGCACCCGCAGAATCCGTCCGCGCAAATTCGGCGACCAGCGCGGCTTCATCACGCACTGCCAGCGCATCGTTCAAAGATTGCCCACCGCCTCGTCGTCCTCCAGATAGTGAATCACGGCCGCGCCGATGCCGTCGGCGAGCGCCGCCTGATATCGCGGCGCACTTAAGCGGCGCGCCTCATCGGGGTTGGATAGAAATCCGCACTCGACCAGCACAGACGGCATCTCGGCGCCGACCAGCACATAGAACGGTCCCTGCATCGCGCCCAGCGCCCGCAGCCCGAAGCCTTGCGCGTCCGCCGCAGCTACGCTTTCAGTTTCGATCATTTGCGCCAGCGCGACCGCTTCATTTGCCTTATAGCCCTGACGCAAATCCGTCAGGACGTAGTTTAGGTTTGGCTCGCCGCGATCGCTAGAGGCCTCAGCGGCGCCGTTCTCCATGCGCGCGAGCCGAATCGTCGCGCGATCGGTCGTATTGTTCAGGTAGTAAGCGCCGATGCCGGTGGTGTTGACGTCCGGGCTCGAATTCAAGTGGATCGACACGAACAGCGCAGCATGGTCGCGATTAGCGATCGCGGTCCGCTCTCCGAGGCTCAGGAAGCGATCGTCATTACGCGTCAATTCCGCAGCAACGCCTGCGCCCTCGAGCACGCGTTGCAGCCGCGCCGCAATCTGCAGCGCCAGATCTTTTTCGCTCACGCCATCGTCTGATCGCGTACCCGGATCGCGACCGCCGTGCCCGGGATCGATTACGACCAGGGGCCGTGGATTTTGCGGCCGTGGCTCGGCAAGCGCGACTGGAACGGCCGGCGCTGGAACAGTCGCCGCCGGCGCCGGGTCTGCTGCACTAAATACCGCCGTGTCTTTACGTGCGATTCGCGCCGGTGTCCGTCCCGGCCCGTCGTGCAAATCGACACCCGCGACGAGGTTCGGTGCGGTTCCAGCGCGCGCAAATCTGATGATCAACTCGCGGCCGGTGACGCCCGCGGCGTAATCAACCTTGCCATCCACATCGATAACAATCCGTGCGGCGCCGGAGCCGGTGTCCGCCACCGCGACGGCGCGGATCGGCGCGACCTCGCGGCCGGCGAACGGACGCGAGGCGAGCGCAATCCGGGTTTGCTCGAAATCGATGATAAGCTGTTGCCGATTTTCACGCAGATGCCAGACGAGTCCGCGCCCGCGCAGATCGAAGCGCAGCTCGACGAAGTCGCCGGCCGCGCGGAGCGCGGCGTTGGTTATGATCGTGGCGCGCGCCGCGGTCGCTGTCGTCATCACTACAGTCAGTGTCGCGGTCATCATCGCAGCAATGGCCACGGCGTAGAGGCGCCGATCGGATCCGTGCCGCCTCCTCATGCCCACTACTCGCGTCGACGGCTGCGCTCGACGATCCGCGCCAAGGCGTTGAGCGCGTCGATCGGTGTCAGCCGATCGACCTCAATCGCCGCGAGTTCGTCGAGCGTCCGCTGCTCGGATGCGGTGAAGAGATTTATCTGCGGCGCAACCGGTCCGCCGGGCGAACGCGCCAACCGCGCCGCCCCGGTTTCGTCGAGTTCGCCGCGTTCGAGATTGCCGAGGATTTCGCGCGCCCGCGCGACTAAGCTCGCCGGTAAGCCCGCTAGCCGCGCGACCTCGATCCCGTAGCTCCGGCTGGCCGGCGCCTCGACTACGCGACGGAGAAACAGCACCTCGCTGCCCCACTCCCGCACCGCCATACTGAGATTTTTCACGCGCGGCCGCTCGCGCGCAAGGTCGGTCAGTTCGTGGAAGTGCGTGGCGAACAGCACTTTGGCGCGCGTCGCGTCGTGCAGATACTCGGCTACGGCCCATGCGATGGCGAGTCCGTCGAAGGTGCTGGTGCCGCGCCCGACTTCGTCGAGCAGCAACAGGCTGCGCGCGGTCAGCCCTTCGAGCAGCCGCGCCGTCTCGCGCATCTCGACCATGAAGGTCGACTCGCCGCGCCGCAGTTCGTCACGCGCGCCGATCCGCGTCAGCACGCGATCGGTGATGCTGACGCGGGCTTCGACCGCAGGCACGAAACTGCCCATCTGCGCCATGATCACGATGAGCGCGACTTGGCGCAGATACGTCGATTTGCCCGCCATGTTGGGTCCGGTGATCAGCAGGAGCTGCCGCTCGTCCGGATCGCAGTCGAGGTCATTGGGCACGAACTCGCCGGGCCTCATGCCGCTCTCCAGCACCGGATGGCGGCCGTCACGGATTTTGATCGCGCCGCCGGCGTCCATCGCGGGCCGCACATAACCGCGCCGGCGCGCGACCAGCGCCAGCGACATCAGCGCGTCGAATTCGCCGACCGCCGCCGCAGTTGCGAGGATCGCGCCGGCGTGTCCGGCCAGTTCGCGCAAGAGCTTCATGAACATCTGCAATTCGAGCTCTTTGAGCCCGCCTTCGGCGCTCAAAATCTTGCGTTCAAGCTCCTTTAACGCGGGTGTCGTGAAGCGTTCGGCGCCGACCAGGGTCTGTTTGCGCTCGTAGTCCGCCGGCACCCGCTCGAGGTTGAGCCTGGTGACTTCGATATAATAACCGAATACCTGGTTATAACGGACCTTGAGCGAAGGGATACGCGCGCGTTCGCGTTCCGCCGCCTCCATCTGCGCGATCACGCCACGCGCGTCGCGCGCCAGCGCGCGCAGCTCGTCGATTTCCGCGCTGAAGCCGCGCCGAATCGCGCCGCCATCGCGCGGATTTACCGGCGGCTCCTCGCTAATTGTCGAGTCAATCAGCGCCGCAAGCGCAGGCTGTGCTTCGAGGCGGCCGGTAAGATCTTGCAACGTTTCGCCGCGCCGCTCGCTGAGCCAAGCTTTGAGCGCGGCGACAGCGCCCAAAGCCTGGCTCAGCTTCAGAGTGTCGCGCGGGCTCGCGCGCAGACTGCCGATTCTGCCCGCCAGCCGCTCGAGGTCGCCGATCTGGCGCAGCGCCGCTGATGGCGCCCCGCCCAAATCGCTGTCGAACAACTCCTCCACCGCGTCGTGCCGCCGGCGAATCGAAGCGATCTCCATCAGCGGATAGACCATCCAGTGCGCGAGCGTCCGCGCCCCGATCGGCGTCAACGATTCGTCGAGGACCCCGAGCAGCGAACCGCTGCGCCCGCCGTCGCTGGAGGTGATCAGCTCAAGATGCCGCCGGGTGGTTTCGTCCACCAGCATGAACTCCGCCACCTGGTAGGCCTGCGGCGGACGGAGATGGGAAAGGTTGCCGCCGAAATTTTCCTTGACGTAGCCGAGCGCGGCCCCGGCCGCTGCCGCGATTACGTCGTCGAGCTCGCCGAGACCCTCGCCGAAGTGAGCCGCAAGCGCAAAGCGCGCGCTTGACGAATCGAACGCGGCCGCCTCGAGTCGCGTCAGCGGATAGCGCAGACCTCGGAGTAGCTCGGCGATTTGCGGATTATCCGGGGGCGCGAGGAGTTCGCGCGGACTCAGCCGCGCCAGCTCTTCGCGCGCCCCGGCGATCCCCGTAATGCGTGCGGTGAGAAATTCGCCGGTCGAAACTTCGAGCGCCGCGAAGCCGAAACCCTGCGCGCCGCAAGCGATCGCGAGCAGGAAGTTCTTCTCGTCCGCGACCAGCACGGTCTCCTCGCCGATCGTGCCGGGCGTGATCACGCGGACGATCTGCCGCGGCATCAGGCCGCGCGCCGCCGCCCGGCCGTCGCCGAGACCGGTGAGTTGAAACGCGCCGCCTTTGCCGCTCGAACCTCCGGCCCCGCCCTCGGGTGCGCTCTGCTCACAGATTGCAACCTTAAGTCCGGCCTTGAGCAGCTTTGCGATATAACCTTCGGCCGCATGGTAGGGCACGCCGCAGAGCGGCACGCCGTCCTTCGAGCGCGACGTGAGCTGAATATCGAGCACGCGCGCGCCGACCTCGGCGTCCTCGAAAAACATTTCGTAAAAATCGCCGAGACGGAAAAACAGAATCGCGTCCGGAACCTTCTGCTTGACGCTCAGGTACTGCGCGACGAGCGGTGTCTGCTTGATCGGCACGGGAGCGCCAAGCTTAGCCGCAGCGTCGGACGGGCGCAAAATTGCCGCGCCGCGGCGTCAACGCCAGGCGCGACTCAGCGTCGCGCGGCGGCGCCGTTGAGGCCGTCGGCGGCGTCGAACAGACGCAGTTGCTGGGGCGAGCGATCGCGTGGAATTTCGACCGGGTAGTTGCCGGTGAAGCAGGCGTCGCAGAAGCCGTCGCGCGCTTCGCCCATGAAGGAGTAAAGTCCGTCCCAGCTTAGATAACCGAGCGAGTCTGCGGTGATGTATTGGCGAATCTCCTCGACGGAATGCGACGACGCCAGCAGCTCTTCGCGCGTTGGCGTGTCGATCCCGTAGAAGCACGAGTTGGTCGTCGGCGGCGCCGCGATCCGCATATGCACCTCGCGCGCGCCGGCCTGCCGCAACATCGGGATGACCTTGCTGAGCGTGGTCCCGCGCACGATCGAATCCTCGATCAGCACGATCCGCTTCCCGCGCAGCAGCTCGGCGACCGGGTTGAACTTGATCTTGACGCCAAAATGGCGAATCGACTGGCGCGGCTCGATAAAGGTGCGGCCGATGTAATGGCTGCGCACCAGCGCCATCTCGAACGGCAGCCCGGACTCCTCGGCGTAACCGAGCGCGGCGGCGTTACCCGAGTCGGGCACCGGCACCACCAAATCGGCGTCGGCCGGGGCCTCGCGCGCGAGCGCGCGCCCGTGCGTCTTGCGCACCTGATAGACGTTGCGGCCGTAGAGGAAACTGTCGGGCCGCGCGAAATAGACGTATTCGAAGATGCACCGCTTGGCCGGCGCCGGGCCGAACGGCCGGAACGAGCGCAGGCCGTCGTCGCTGATCACCACGATCTCCCCGGGCTCAATCTCGCGCACGTACTCGGCCCGCACCAGATCCAGCGCGCAGGTCTCCGACGCGACGATTATGGCGTTGTTAATCTTGCCAATCACCAGCGGCCGAAAGCCGTGCGGATCGCGCGCCGCGATCATCCCGTCCTCGGTCAGGAGCGCCATCGAGTAGGCGCCCCGCACCTGCATCAGTGCTTCCGCCACCCGCTCGGGCAGGCTCGCGGCGCGCGACCCGGCAATCAAATGAATGATCAGCTCGCTGTCCGACGAGGATTGGAAAATCGATCCACTGGCTTCGAGCCGCTCACGCAACTCGCGGAAATTTACGATATTGCCGTTGTGCGCGAGGGCAAGGCCGCCCTGGGCATATTCAACCACCAGCGGCTGGCAATTCTTGAGCGAGGTTGAGCCGGTAGTCGAATAGCGATTGTGCCCGATCGCGCTGGTGCCTTCGAGCTGTTCGAGCACTTTGCTGTTGAAGATGTCGGCGACCAGCCCCATCCCGCGATGAGCGATCAGCGATTTGCCGTTCGACGAGACAATTCCCGCCGATTCCTGCCCGCGATGTTGCAGCGCATAGAGGCCCAGGTATACGAGATTGGCCGCCTCCGGATGGCCGAACACGCCGAACACGCCGCACTCGTCATGGAAGGCGTCGATCTTGGCTTCGTCGACTACCACTCCGAGGTCATCCGCTGCCTGACCGTCGTTGCGGCTCATGACCCACCGAGCCTTCGCGGCAGAGCTTCCTCATATATTCGCATCAGCTCTGCCACATCTTCGTCGATTAGATGCATTATTTTAAGTCGCGGCGTCGGCGTCACCCGTCCGATAATCTTCGCTTCGAGCGGCGCGAATATCTGTCGAATCGCGTCAATGTTTTCAGCCGCGACCGAAAGAATTACCGTTGAAGCGCCTTCGCCGAACAATTCTGCCGGTGTCTCACCGATCTTCTCGACCGTGCAGCCCAACTGCGCAGCGCGAACGAAGCAGGCTTCGGCGAGCGCCACCGCAAGTCCGCCATCGGAGACGTCATGAGCTGAGCTTATCAGCCCCCTTCCCGCCGCATCAATCAACCCCTCGATCAGCCGCCGCTCGCCCGCCAGATCGATCGCGTTCAGCGCTTCGTCGGCGATCCCGAACAGCGCCGCATACTCGCTCGCCGCCAGCGACGGCGCGCTCGTCCGCACCATCAGGACGAGATCGCCTGCGGTAGTGAACCGAGGGCCGACGTGGCGCGCCACCTCATCGAGAATTCCCACCACTGCGATCGTCGGCGTCGGCGGAATCGCGCGGCCCTCGGTCTCGTTGTAAAAGCTGACGTTGCCGCTGATCACCGGCGTATCAAAAGCGATCGCGGCGTCGCACAGTCCCTCGATCCCGCGGATGAACTGCCACATGATCTCCGGCCGCTCGGGATTACCGTAGTTCAAGCAGTTGGTGATTCCCGCCGGCCGCGCGCCCGCGCAGGCGACATTGCGCGCGGCCTCGCAGACCGTCGCGACCGCGCCGAGATACGGATCGATCGCGCACGCGCGCGGATTCGAATCGACCGTCAGCGCCAGCCCGCGCCGCGATCCCTTGATCCGCAGGATCGCTGCGTCGCCGCCCGGACCCGCGATCGTGTTGCTCTGCACAAGCGAATCGTACTGCCGGAAGACCCATCGTTTTGACCCGACGTTGGCGCTCGCGAGCAGCGCCCGCAGCGCCGCCGGCGCGCTAGCGTGATCGAGAATCTCGCGCGCCGCATTGAAACCACGCCCAGCCGGTGTTTGCGCCCCGGCTTCCACTCGACTTGTGGGCGGCGCCGACGGCCGATCGTAGACGGGCGCGGCGTCACTCAGCGCCTGCACCGGAATATCGGCCACCACGCTCCCTCGATAGATCGCGCGCCAGCGGCCGTCATCTGTGACTTTGCCGACCACCGGCGCGTGCAGATCCCATTTCTCGAAGACGGCAGCGAGTTCGGCCTCGCGTCCGCGCTCCGCGACGATCAGCATCCGCTCCTGCGATTCCGACAGCAGCATCTCATACGGCGTCAGCCCGGCCTCGCGCGTCGGAATCCGATCCAGCTCGAGTTCGATCCCGAGTCCGCCGCGCCCGGCCATCTCGCTCGACGACGACGCCAGCCCGGCCGCCCCCATATCCTGAATCGCCACAATCGCTCCGGTCTTCATCGCCTCCAGGCAGGCTTCGATCAAAAGCTTCTCGGCGAACGGATCGCCAACCTGCACCGTCGGCCGTTTCGCCGCGCTCTCGGCATCGAACGCCGCCGACGCCAGCAGGCTGGCGCCGTGGATTCCGTCGCGGCCCGTCGCCGAGCCGACGTAGATTACCGGATTGCCCGCGCCGCGCGCCTGCGCGCTCTGCAAATCCTCGCGCCGCGCCAACCCCAGGCAAAATGCATTGACCAGGATGTTCCCATTGTAGGCCGCGTCGAACATCACCTCGCCCGCGATCGTCGGCACCCCGACGCAATTGCCATAGCCGCCAATTCCGCCGACGACACCCGCGAGCAGATACCCGGTTCGCGGATGCTCGAGCGCGCCGAACTTGAGCGAGTTCATGCTCGCCAGCGGCCGCGCCCCCATCGTGAAGATGTCGCGGATGATCCCGCCGACTCCGGTCGCCGCGCCCTGATACGGCTCGACGAATGACGGATGGTTATGGCTTTCAATTTTGAACACGGCAACCCAGCCGTCGCCGACGTCGATCGCGCCCGCGTTCTCGCCCGGACCGCCGACCACGCGCGGACCGCTCATCGGCAATCGCCGCAGATGCTTCCGCGACGACTTATATGAGCAATGCTCCGACCACATCACCGAGAAAACGCCGAGCTCAGTGAAGCTCGGCGTACGCCCGAGGAGTTTGACGATCGCGGCATATTCCGCGTCGCTCAGGCCGTGGCTGCGCGCCGCCGCGAGATCAACGGTTGGTTCACCCGCGAGGGTCATTTCTGCCTAGCCGGCGCTCGTGATCAACGATCTAAATAGCTTGAGGCCGTCATCTCCACCGGCGAGCGCCTTCTCGACGGCATGTTCCGGATGAGGCATCAAACCGAACACGTTGAAACGTTCGTTGGCGATCGCTGCGATCGCCCGCATCGAGCCGTTCGGATTCGCTTCGTCGGTCTCACGCCCGCCCGCGTCGACATAGCGCATCAGCACCTGTCCGCGTTCCTCCATCGCGAGCAACTCAGCCTCAGGCGCGACGTAGCAACCCTCGCCATGCTTGATCGGCAGCCGCAGTAGTTCACCCTCGCGCGACGCGCAGGTAAACGGCGTGCGCGCATTCTCGATTCGCACCGTCACCTGCTCGCAGATAAACGCCAGCGAACGATTGCGCGTCAGGGCGCCGGGCAGCAGATGGGCCTCGCACAGAATCTGGAAACCGTTGCAGATGCCAACCACCAGGCCGCCGTCGTTGGCGAACCGGATCAAGCTCTTCATGATCGGCGAAAACCGCGCGATCGCGCCGCAGCGCAGATAATCGCCGTAGCTGAAGCCGCCCGGCAGCACGATACATTCCGCGCCCTCAAGGCTTTCGTCCTTGTGCCACAATATCTTCGCGTCTTGATCGAGTACCACGCGGAGCGCGTGGATAGCGTCGTTATCGTCCAATGAGCCGGGGAAGCGGACCACACCCCACTTCATGCAGCGCCCCGCTTCATACGTCTGCGACCTCGAGTCGATAATCCTCGATCAACGGATTGACCAGCAGCCGCTCGCACATCTCGCGCGCCGCGGTTTCCGCGACGCTCGCCGACCCGGCGTCGATTTCGAGCACGATGTAGCGCCCGATATGGACCGAGCTGACATCCGCGAATCCAAGGCTTCTGAGCGCGCCTTCAGCCGCCCGGCCCTGCGGATCTAGGATACCCTTGCGGGGTGTGACGTAGATCTTGACGGTCAAGTTCACGCCGCCCGCGCCGTCGTCAGCCTTCGACCCGCCGCAGCATCTCCTGATACGCCCCCTCCACGTTGCCGAGGTCGCGCCGGAAGCGATCCTTGTCGAGCTTCTCGCGCGTCGCCTTGTCCCAGAAGCGGCAGGTGTCCGGGCAAATCTCGTCGCCGAGCAAAATCTCGCCTTTGTGCCGCCCGAATTCGAGCTTGAAATCCACCAGGATAATCCCGCGCTCATCGAGAAACCCGCTCAGCACCTCATTGACCTTGAGCGCCATCGCGTGAATCGCTTCGATCTCGGCCGCCGTCGCCCAACCGAACATGATCGCATGTTCAGCGTAGATCAGCGGATCGTCGAGCGGGTCCGACTTGTAGTAGTACTCGACAATCGGATGAGGCAGCGCTTCGCCCTCCTCGCGCCCCAGCCGCTTCGCCATCGAGCCTGCGACGATATTGCGCACCACCGTCTCAACCGGCACGATCTGCAGCCGCTTGCACAGCATGTCGCGATCGTTCAGCCGCCGCACGAAATGCGTCTTGATCCCGGCGCGCTCCAGCACTCCGAAAAACAGCTCGGAGAGGCGGTTGTTGATGACGCCCTTGTCCTCGATCGTTCCGCGCTTCTTCGCATTGAACGCCGTCGCGTCGTCTTTGAAATAGGCGATTACGAGGTCGGGGTCGGGCGTCGTGTAGAGCTTCTTGGCCTTGCCCTCGTAAAACATTTCGAGTTTTTGCGGAGCATCTTCCACGGGCAACCTCGCAGCGGATGGTTCAGATGCCTTATCTTACTTGCCCGCGACCCCCCGGCCAAACTTCGCGCTCCTGCCGAGCGCTACAGAAATCCACATCCGGGCGGTTTATTCACAAGCCGCGCCGACGCTGTGGGGCTGGAAACCGGCGTAGCGCCGCGCTAGCGGCGCTAGCCGCATCGCTCACTTACCCGGACGCGGCGTAAAGCGAGCCACCAGTTCCTTTGCGAAGCCCAGGTAATTGCGCGGTTCGAGCCCGGCGAAGGCGGCGCGCGCCTCCGCGTCGAGCGGCAGCCCCGCGACGAACTTCGCCAGCGTCTCGCGATTCACCGCGCGCCCGCGCGTCAACTCCTTCAGCCGCTCATACGGCTGCTCGAGATTGTAGCGGCGCATCATGGTCTGGATCGCTTCGGCCACGATCTCCCAGGACTTGTTCTCGTCGAAGTCTGCCGCCAGCCGCGCCGGGTTCAGCTCGAGTTTCTGCAGCCCGCGCTCCAGCGAGTTCAACCCGATCACGATATGGCCGAACGCGTTTCCGATCGCGCGCATCGCCGTACTGTCGCTCAAATCCCGCTGCCAGCGCGCGATCGGCAGTTTCCCCGCCAGATGATCGAGCAGGGCGTTGGCGACGCCGAGATTGCCCTCGCAATTCTCGAAGTCGATCGGATTCACCTTATGCGGCATCACCGACGAGCCGACTTCCCCCGCCGCGATCCGCTGCGTGAAATAGCCCAGCGCCACGTAGCCCCAGACGTCGCGCGCGAAGCCGATCAAGATCGTGTCCACCCTCATCAGGATGTGGAACAGTTCGGCGAGAAAATCGTGACTCTCGATCTGCGTCGTCAGCGGATTCCAGGTGAGCCCCAGACCCTCGACGAAGTTACGCGAATGCGCGATCCAGTCCACCGCCGGATAGGCGAAGCGATGCGCATTGTAGTTGCCGACGGCGCCATTCGCCTTGCCCAGGTATTCCTGCCGGTGCAACTGCGTGAGCTGCCGTTCGACCCGAAAGGCGCAGATCGCGAACTCCTTGCCGAGCGTGGTCGGCGACGCCTCCTGCCCGTGCGTCCGCGCGATCATCGCGGCGTCCTGATAGCCCCGCGCCATCTCGCTCAGTCGTTCGACAATCCGCGCGAGCGTAGGAATCAGATGGGCCTCGTTGAACTCCTTGAGCATCAACGCCCAGGCGAGATTGCTGATGTCTTCAGAGGTGCAGGCGAAATGAATCATCTCGCGCGGGATCTGCGGACCGCCTGCGGCGAGCTTTTCCTTGAGGAAATATTCCAGCGCCTTGACGTCGTGATTGGTCTCCGCTTCGAGCGCCTTGACCCGCCGCGCATCCGCTACTGTGAACTCGGCGGCGAGTGCGCGCAGTTGCTTCTGCGCCTCCGCCCCCAGCGCCGGCATCGCGTCGATCGCCGGGTTTGCGGCCAGCGCGATCAGCCACTCGATCTCGACGCGCAAGCGATAGCGAATCAGCGCATACTCGCTGAAGTAGTCGGAAAGCGCGCGAGTCCGCGCGCGATAACGCCCATCGCTCGGTCCGACCGCCAGCAGCGCGGCCTCTTCTTCGCTGTAATGGTTTTGCGGAGCCCGACTCATGCGCGCCAGTTTAGCAAAAGCCTCACCGTCCGGCCCCTCACCGCCCGGCGATTACCTGCCGGTTTGACCGAAACCGCCGCTCCCCCGCGGAGAAACTTCCAGTTCGTCGACTTCGATTAATTCCGCCCGCGCCACCGGCGCGATAATCAATTGCGCGATCCGCTCGCCCGGCTTGATCACGATCGGCGCCTCGCCGAGGTTGATCAGGATAACTTTGATTTCGCCGCGATAGTCAGCGTCGATCGTGCCGGGGGCGTTGACCAGCGCGAGCCCTTCCGCGAGCGCGCGGCCGCTGCGCGCCCGCACCTGTCCCTCGAAGCCCGCGGGTATCGCGATCGCGATCCCGGTGGGCGCCGCGGCGCGCTCGCCCGGCCCGAGCGTCAGCGGCTCGTCGAGATCGGCGGCCAGATCGAATCCGGCCGCCTGCTCACTTTGATAACGCGGCGCCGCCGGCGAACTCCGCCGCAGCCGCCGGATTTGCACTTTTGGAGTGATCATCGAAAAGTGCGCTCAGCGAAAGCCGCCCAGCATGGCTCGCATCGAACGCCTATTGCGCTATTTCGTCAGACCCACGCGGGTCGTGCAACCATAAAAAGGGGAAAACGAAGGAACGAGCTACTTGAGCGCGCGCATCGAGAAGCCGCGCTCGTTGAAACAGAGCAGCGAACGCTTGCCCTGCAGCGTCGTCTCGAGCACGCATTCGTGCCCCCACAAGCGCTGCACGAAGGCCATGGTCTTCTCCGCATATTCGAGCTGCAGATCGCGGCCGTCGTGATAATGCTTCAGGTAGAGCGTGCGGTTCTGGCCGAAGTCGGCGTCCTCGACCTTGATCACCGGAATCGAGCCCGCGCCGACGTTCTTGATCATCGTCTCCTTGACCTGCTTCCAGCCCTCCGTGTCCGAGACCTTGTCGATCACCAACTCGTCGCCGCGCGCTTCGTACTCGAACATGTCCATCTCGCGCATCAACTCTTCGGTCAAATAGCGCCGCAAAAAGGAGCTGTCGCGCTCAACCTCGCGCGCTTCGAAAATCTTCTCTTTGCCGTTTTTGACCGGCGCGCCGTACTTTTTGATTTCTTCCGCAGTCGGCGTGGTATGGCGCCGGTACAGGTCTTCCCAGATCTTGAAGCCCAGATGGTACGGATTGATCTGCCCCGGAATCGGCCGCAGAACCTGGTTGTGCCGCACTATAAATTCCAGATGCAGCCCCTGCTCGAGCGCGAGCGACTCGACAATCTGCTTGTGCCAGTAGCTCGCCCAGCCCTCGTTCATGATCTTGGTTTCCATCATGGGCAGGAAATATTTCGTCTCCTCGTCCACGATGGTCAGTAGATCTTTTTCCCACCCGGCCAGAAACGGATTGTGATCGCGGATGAAGAGCAGCAGGTCCTCGTCCGGTTCCAGCGGCGTCCGGCGCGTTTCCGCCTCCTTGAACGGCGGCCGCGCATGCACGCGATGAAACGGATCGACCCGCGGCTGCGCCTGTTCCAGCGCGCGTTCGACCTGTTCTTCGCGGTTGAGCTTCTTGATCGCCAGGTTGCGCCGGCACTGCAGCGCCAATGCGTGCGCGGCGTCCAGGATGTGCTCGACCTTGTCCACCCCGATCGAGGGGTCTTCGGCGTAGCGCCGCACGCGCAGCGCGTGCGCTTTGAAAGTTTCGATCGTCAGTTCCGCGCGCGTCGACTTGTAGGTGAAATTATTCTTGAAAAAATCATTGTGGCCATAGACGTGCGCGATCGTGAGAATCTGCAGCAACAACGTGTTGTCGCGCATCAGGTAGGCGATCGCCGGGTTCGAGTTGATCACCATCTCGTACGGCAGCCCGCTCACCCCGTAATCGTAAAGCGTCTTCAGCTTTTCGTACGACTTGCCGTACGACCAATGCGGATAATGCGACGGCATCCCGGAGTACGCCATGTACCCGAGCATCCCGTTGTGGTCGCAGATCTCGAACTCCTGCGGATACCAGGTCAGGCCGAATTCGGCGGCCTTATCCTGGACCCGCTTGTCCCACTCGGCCAATTCGCGGATTTCGTAGTTCGCCATTTATTTCTTTGATGCGAATTATTCTTTGATGCGATCTTTTGACAGAAAAGCCTTGAACGACGGCCAGATGTCTTCCTTGCGCTCGATCAGCACCGCCTGGAAATTCGCAGCTTCGAGCCGGCGGAAAACATTCAGCATCGAGGATTCGTAGTAGCGCGAACCGAGCGGCTTGATCTCGCCATAACCGAACAGATTGCAGACCTCGGTCAGCTCCTTCGCCGTGCGCAGCGCCGCCGGATTATCCGAATCGAAATTGTCGCCGTCCGAACAATGGAACGCGTAGATATTCCACAACGACGGATGATACCGCTCGGCGATTATATCCAGCGCTTTCTGATAGCCCGACGAGATAAACGTGCCGCCGGCCTCGCCCTTGTGGAAGAACTCCTCCTCGGTCACTTCGCTGGCCTCGGTATGATGGCCGATAAACACGATCTCGACGTTGCGATAGCGCGTCGCGATAAACTGGTACAGCATGAAGAAGAAGCTGCGCGCCAGATACTTCTTCATCGTATCCATCGAGCCCGAGGTATCCATCACGCACATCACCACCGCGTTGGAATCCTCGCGCGTGTCGATCTCGAGATGCTTGTAGCGGAGATCGTCCTGATGAAAGGGGAAACGTTGCGCCTGCTCCTCGGTTTGCTCGTCGACTACGCCGTTGGCGGCGTCCTCGGCGGCCTGCAGTTCCCGGCTCCGGCGCGTCGCCATAATCCGCGTCACGCGCTGGCGCGCCGTGCGTCGCTTGTCCAGCCGCACCCGGATGCCGACGTGGCGATAGCCCTTACGCTTGCTCGATTGGTCCGATGGAATTTCGCGCAGCGCCCGCCGCTCGAGGTTCGGCAACTCCAGATCCTCGAACATAATCTCGATCAGCTCTTCGAGCGAAACGTCGGTCTCGTAATAATCGACTCCCGGCTGATCCCCGGCCTTGCCCTCGCCTTTGCCCTGACCCTCGCCGGTCTTGCCGACGACCTGCCCCGGCTGCGCATTGCCGTCCCCGGTGCCGACGCCCGGCGCATTGTCGCCGTAGACGAAGCGGTATTCCTTGATCCCGCGCAGCGGAACCTTGATTACCTTGTCCTTGTTTTTGCCGATGATCGATTCTTCGGCGATGATATCCGCGATATTCTCGCGAATCGATTCGCGAACCTTTTCGCGATGACGCAAGCGGTCGCCCGCAGAACGGTCCGACCGCTCAGCTTCCGACGGACGATACTCGCGAAAAATCGTGTCGCTCATACTTCGTCCCCGCTACCACCAGTCAACATTATACTCTGTCCGACCCAGTGAAACGACGTGCGTTGCACCCCGCGTCCGCGCAAAAAAGCCCCGCGCGGCTACTCCGAACTGGAATGCCGGGCGGGGCCCCTTGGACGCTTTACCGAATGGCTAATCCTTCCACAGATTGTTCGCGGCGTATTTCAGCACGACATCGACGCACGATTCGCAATAGCCGTGCTCGAGCAGGTTCTTGACCATCGAGTTGTACTTGTCGCTCTGCTCTTCATCGCGCGTGCGCGCCTTCGTGATGATCCGCGACATGTCGCGCACCGAGGTCATCAGCTTCTTTTCGATCGCCTCTTTGAGCGGCTCGTAACTCCGATAGCTGACCTTCTCGCCGCGCCGCGAGGACGCCCACAAATACGCGATGACCTCCTGCCGGAAGCCGTCCGCCGCCGAGCCGATGATCGCTATCTGCTCTTCGATCGACTTGAGGAAGCCCTCATCCGGCACGAGCTCTTCTTTGGTATTGCGATCGCGCACCTTGGTCTTGTTGACGAAGGCCTCGGCATGATCGAGGTAGTTCTGGAAGAGCGCTTCGGCCTGCTCCTGGTACGAGAAAACAAACGCCTGCGTGATCTCCTTTTCGAGCAGATCCAGATATTCCTTGTGCAGCGTGTCCTGCAGGAACTCCAGGTACTGCTTGCGCATGTCGTCGGCGAGGTCCGCTTCCTTGACCATCGAGATCAGCGATTCGCGCACATTGATCGGATTTATGCAGTTGCCGGTGACGTTGTCGGACAGCGCGTTGTCGAGCCCCTTCATGATGAAGCGCGTCGAAATGCCGTTCATGCCTTCGCGCTTGGTGTCCTCTTTCAGTTCCTGCACGTCGATCTTCTTGGTGCGCCCCTTCTCGACCACTTCCTCGCCATTGTAAAGCCGCAGCTTGGTCATCAGATCGCACTTCGAGGTCGGCTCGAGCCGCGACAGGATCGCAAACATCGAGGCCAGCTCGAGCGTATGCGGCGCGACGTGCGCGCGGAAATCCGAGTTGCGGATAATCTTCTGATAGATCTTTACTTCTTCCGACAGCCGCAGATTGTACGGCACCTTGACGACCACGATGCGGTCGAGGATCGCTTCGTTGGTATGGTCGGCCTTGAACTTCTGCCACTCGGCCTCGTTCGAGTGCGCGATGATGCAGGTATCGACATAAACCATGCCGTGACGGCCCGGCGCTGGAATCACCTTCTCCTGCGTCGCCGTGATCATCGCGTGCAGATACTCAGTCTCGTTCTTGAACACCTCGATGAACTCGACCATCCCGCGATTGCCGACGTTCAGCGCGCCGTTCAACTCGAGCACCCGCGGATCGCCCTCCGAGTAGCGATCCAGCTTCGAGATGTCCTCCGAGCCGATCAGCACCGAGGTGTCCTGATTGTTCGGATCCACCGGCGGCACCACGCCGACGCCGACCCGGTTGCGCTTCGAGAAATTCCGCGTCTCAATCGGAAACTCCTCGTAGCGTAGCTGGAATTCCTCCTTCAGCCGGTAGCGGCACACCGGACACAGATCGCCTTCGATATTCACCCCGAGCATCTTCTCGAACTCGCGCCGCAGATGGCGCGGGATCAGATGCAGCGGCTCTTCATGCATAGGACAGCCCACGATCGCGTAGACCGGCGCCGCTTCTTCCAGCCCGCGATGCACTCGCTCGACCAGCGAGCTCTTGCCCGAGCCCACCGGACCCATCAGGTAGAGCACCTGCCGGCTCTCCTCACCCTTGAGTGAGGCGGAATGGAAATAGCGGACGATCTGCGCGAGCGTGCGCTCGATCCCGAAAAACTCGTCCGCAAAGAAATTGTAAACTTTGATCGGCTCGTCTTTGTACAACCGCTTGGTGCGCGGATCGTCGGTCTCGTGGATATTGCGCGTCCCCGTCGTCATCAACATGTCGTAGATGCGCGCGTGCGACATCTTGGTGACGGTCGGATCCGATTTCACGACTTCAAGATAATCGAGCAGAGTTCCGCTCCATTGCTTCGACTCGCGCTCGGCGCGATCGCGCTGGATTACCTGCTCGAAGGTAAGGGTCTCGGCCATCAGCTGACTCCTTGGTTAAGCGACTGAATTACCAAAAGCCATTCACCGTTTAAGTGAACGCCAGGCAGGCGCAGCAGAGGAAAATTGTTGGACGTGCTGTTCTCAAGCGCATCCTCTGGTCGAGTATAAGTACGGCTGATTAAATGACGCAAGACAAACTTTTTCACCGAGGCCGCGTTATCCACATATTTGGCGACTGGTCTTTGCTTGTCGCTGTCGCGCCGCCCTCATTATTTCGACGCTATCTCAGACCCCATAATTCAGCCTCCGTCGAAAACCTCGCTCACCGCCAGGCTTTCTCCGACTACCAGCCGGCCGCGATCATTTTCGACCCGCGCCGCGAACACGCGCTCATCGTGCGCGAACGATACCCACCAGCGTTCTGCGACGGCGCGCGCAAGATAGAACGCCTTCTGCTCCATCGTGCGCAACGCGTCTAGATCGAACGCCTGATTCCACGGTCCGCGCATATGCGATCGCGTCGGCGCGATATCCGCCAGATGCGCGAAAGCCTCCCCCTGCGAGCGCACGACGGCAATCTGATGATCGCTCGTATGGCCGCCGGTTACCGTCGCGACCACCCCGGGCGTCAGTTCGACGTCGCCGGTCACGCCTTCGAGCAAACCCGCTACCGGCGCGAGGCACTCAGCGACGTGCCGATAGGCCGCGCGCAGCCGCTCGTTGCGCGTCCGCTGCGCGATTTCGATTTCACCCTGCTGCACAAAGATCCGCGCGCGCGGGAAAGCCGGTTCAAACCCGCCCGCCGCGCGCCGCCGCACAATCCCGCCGCAATGATCGAAGTGCAGATGAGACAGCAGCACGTGCGTGATATCGCCCGGCTCCATCCCGAGCATCCTCAACCCATCGATCAGCCAGCCCTCTCCATGAGCGAAGATGCGCCGCTCCACCGCGCCCAGCCGATTGCCGATGCCCGTATCCACCAGGATCGCTTCGCCGCCGCGCATGATCAGCGGACAAGTAAGATTGAGGCGGATACGGTTCTGTTCGTCGGCCGGATGCTCCCGCTGCCACAACTCGCGCGGCACCACCCCGAACATGCAGCCGCCGTCGTTGCGCCAGATACCATCGGAGAGAAAGGCGATAGTGAATTCGCCGACCGTGATTTTCTCAGGCTTCTGCATCGCCGATTGCTATTCCTCTTTTACGTAAGCGATCAGATTCCCGTGAGCCACAAGCCCAGCACCAGCGCCGTCGCGCCCAGAATCACGATGGATCCGTACCAAGGCGCCAGCTCGCGCATTACGAAGGGAGGCTCGGCGTTCGCGTCGTCGTTCAACCCGATCAGCTTGCCGCGGCCGATCACGATCGCCAGCGCCCACGCCATCACAGAGAAAATCAGCAGTTTCGCGGTGACGATGATCACGAACTGTCGCGGCAGCGAGTAGCTGTGCGCGCGTGCCGCAAAAGCCAGGTTGATTATGCCTGTAATCGGAACGATACATGCGCATCCGACGGCGAGTCGGTTAAGTAGCGGAAGTGTGCGGACGGCGAACTCCCGCAACTCCGTAGCCGCACCAGCCAGCGCGAGCGACGCCAAGACGAAGCTGCCGCAAATTCCAATCCAGCCCGCGCCCGCCAGCACATGAAGCCACAGCGCCGCGGTCTTTAGCGACACTTTAGCCCGGCAGTAGCAGTCAAAGCGGCGGGTTCGCGCTGCCGTCGAAGCGTCCGCCGCGGACCCCCGCCTACTCGGTTTCTCCCTGGCTCTGTAGCTGTTGAATCTGGCGGCGCTGATTTTCGATCTCGCTCTGCTGCGACTGGATCTGCGATTGCGTCTGCGTCTGCGCGTTATCCTGATTCTGCATATAATTGCCGACGGCGAAACCGCCCACGCCGCCGATCGCGCCGCCGATCGCCGCTCCCGCCGCCGGTGCGCCGACCGCCGCGCCGATAATCGCGCCCGTGCCCGCGCCGACCAGGGCGCCGATACCCGTGCCCTTCTCGCGCGTGCTCAAAGGCTGCCCCGAGCAGCCGAATATCCCGATCACCATCACCGCCGCAACCAACAGTGTGATGGCCTTTTTTGCCAGCGAATTCATTACGCTTCTCCCCCAGTTTTCTGCGAGTCCAAAGCGAGCTGCGGCGTTATCAGCGCCGCAACTCCTCCCATTGCACAGATTCAATCCCACTACCGCTTTACTCCTACTGCCGCGCCTGAGCTTCGGTTGCCGGCAGACCCGCGATCGACTTGCCGTTCTCATCCGCCAGAGCCAATCCCGGCTTGCCCTTGGCGCCGACGTGAAGTTCAGCCCGGTCGTGCCCTTCTTTATCAAACAAAGCGAGCGCCGGCCTGCCCGTGACATCCACTCCGAGACCGGCGCGCGCCAGCCCAGTATTGGAGTCGTATAGCGTGAGGCTCGCCTCGTTGTTGTCGCCCACCGTCAGGCCCGCGAGCAGCTTGCCGTTGCCGCCATAGACCGTGACGCCGTCGCGGCCGCCCGGCGCGGCGCCGATTAGTACGCGACGCGCTCCACTTTCATCGTAAAAGCCCAACGTCGAAACGCCGTCTTTGGCGACGCGCAATTCCGTCCGATCATGCCCGGCTTCATCGTACATCACGAGATCCGCAAGCCCGCTCTTCGATACTTCGAGCGCCGCCCGCTGCATCCCGCTTTTGTCCGTTAGAACAAACTGTTCCGCCTTGATCGTGTGGACGCCGTGCGCGGCGCTGGCAACCGCAGGCGCCAATTGCATCGCGACGACGCCGCCCAGAAAGCCTCCCCCCAGCGTCAATAGCCCGTAAATCCAACCCTTATTCTTGCCCAACTCAAGCCCTCCTTGTCGCAGGTTTCTCCGTACAGGTTCCCCAAGCTTCCGATCGGCAAAGACTTAAAGCAACTGCGCGCCCAGCCGCGCTTAGCCAGGCGCGGACGCCCTTGGCGGGAATCCAACGGCGCCCGCGGCGGGCGCATAGAGCAACCGGTACTCGCGCTGCCCGCCGATGACCTTTTTCACATATTCGCGAGTTTCGCGGTACTCGATATTTTCCACCCACTGATCGTCGTCACCGGGGTACTTTCTGTTCCACGCCGCCACCGCATGTTCGCCACCGTTGTACGCCGCGACCGCCTTGAACGGATCGCCATCGAACATCTCGAACAGGCCTTTGAGATAAGTCGTGCCGATCCGCACGCTGACATTCGGATCATAAAGGTCCAGCGCCGCCGAACTCAGGCCTGCGGCCGGCGCCCAGTGCTCCGCAGTTGACGGCAACAATTGCATCAGTCCGCGCGCGTCCGAGCTCGAACGCGCCTGCGGGTTGTAGAGGCTCTCCTGCCGAATCAGTGCGGCGACCAGCCACGGGTCGAGTTGACCGCGGCCCGCTTCCCCGCTGATCAGCTCCCAGAAACCACGCGGATAGCGCACCCGCTCGGCCGTGAGGCTCGCGATCTCGCCATCGGCCGCCATCGTGTTCGCCAGTTGAATCGCGTCATACCACGCGCCGACCTCTTGCATTTCCGCCAGGAGGAAGCGGCGCAGCACCAGATTATTGATGTCTGCGATCGCGCGCAATTCGGGCGCTTCGAGTTCGCGCAGCCCCACCTCGCGCAGCGCCGCGATCCGCGTCAGATGGAATTGCGCGGTCCCGCTCGACTCCGGAATCGCCCGCGCCGTCGTGTCAGCGTCGCCCGCGAGCGCCAGGCTCACCGGCTCGAGCCCGACCTTGCGGCTCGCGAGGCTCGGATAGTAGTTGCTCGCGGTGCTGACGGCGAGCGCGCGGTAAATCTGCTCGGCGCCGGTCGCCTCCCCGCGACGTTCCAGCGACCGGGCCAGCCAATAGGCAGCGCCGTCGCGATCCGCCGGCGCTGTCATCGTCCTGCGCGCCGCCGCGAAGCCCGCCGCAGCCGCCGCATAATTGCCCTGCATATACTGCAGGAAGGGCGCGCGAAAACGCGCCAGCTCGGCGGCCTCGCTCGCCGCATACCGCGTGATGATCTGAAGATATTCGCGGCGCGCCGCTTCGAGTTCGGCGTCATCCTCGTAGATGCGTCCGATCTCGTACATCGCCTCCGCCGCTTCATTCCCGGTCGCCAATGCTGCCACACGCTGAAAATAAAGCCGCGCCTGCGCGGTATCGTCGCTCCGCCAATAGGAATGGGCGAGCCGGTTCAGCGCCGCGACGGCGTGAGCTCCCGCCGGCGCGATCGCGAGATAGCGCGTCAGCGCCGCCCGCGCAGCATCTTCGTCGCCGCGCGTCGCTTCGGCGCGCATCCAGAAGAGCTCGATGCGTTCCGCCGCCGACGGTCCCAACGCGAGCGCCGACGTCACCTGCGCCAGCGCTGCGGCGAACTCGCCTTCGCGGATCAGCAGGCCGGCTTCCCCGCGACTATAGGACAGCGGTGGTGCGCCCTCGACCCCCGGATGTTGCGCCAGAACGCCATATGCAAGCGCGCGCGCTGCGCTATCGTTGACGCCGCGCGGATATTTCGCGCGCAGGCGCTGCGCCGCGTCGTAAACAGTCTGAAAGTCGCCCTGCGCCAGAGCCGCTTGAGCCACAAGCAGTCGCGCGTCCTGCTCGTTCGCCGGCGCCTCCGCGCGATCAGCCGCGCTCCGCGCCGCTGCGAGCGCCACCGCCGGCTGCCCCACTTTGAGCTCCATCCGCGCGTATTCGACCTCCGCCGTCTCGGCCAGCACGCTCTCTGGGTAGGCCGTGGCCAGATGACGGTAGCTCGCAGCCGCAGCGGCCCAGTCGTTGCTCGCGGCCTGCGCCGCGCCAAGGTAAAAGAGGGCGTAATCAGCCAGCGCCGGAAGCTGTGTCGCCGCCGGCCGCATCGCCGCGATCGTCGCCGCGAAATCCCGCCGCTGCCACGCGCGATAGCCGTCACGAAACGGCGCCGTTCGAGCTCTAGCCGGGTTCGCGTCGTCCGCCGTCAGTTGCGCGCTGAGGCCAGCCGCTATCAACGCCGCGACGGCAACCGTCACGACCGCAATCCCTCTTGCGCGCCAACTCGGTTTCATAACTCGACGATGCAACGACCATCTTAACCTTTTAGCTAGAAATCTGCGCGACGTCCTCAAAACAAGCGGGGCGGGGTGCTCCGCCCCCCCAGAACTACGGGTGAGTCTCCGTCCCCGTTGTGGTTGCGGTGAACCACTGGAAGACGTGACCTTGCAAATCGCTGCTCAACTCTTGCCCCCCTCCCCTTATTCGTAAACGTACCCCTATTCCGCCGATTTGCCGGTGCCCCCGCTTATCGTGCCGCTCTCGATGAATGAGAAATTAAACGGGAATGCACTGAAATCGACACACACGCTACCGCCGGGGTTAAAGAAGCCAAACAACAGGTCGCCGGTCGTGGAATCTCGAGTGGTGAAACTCCCCCCTACGAAGGCGTATTCGCAGGCGTTCGTCGACGTTACCAACGTGCAGCTCTGGATGCTGTTATTGATCAGGCATCCGCTACCTGCGACTGCAATAACCTCAGTCACCCCTGGTTCGGTAAATGCTCCACTGACGAGGCCACCCGTGGTCGTGCCTGCATCATTACTGTAGTCGGAGAGGTCGGAACACATCGTTACCCCACCCACGGTAGTGCAAGAATCACCGTCGATATCGAGTGGGATGCTGACCGCTCGAGCCCGAGAGAGTCGATGTGAATTTGGCCGTCGTGGCCGCATCTGCTGAATTCTGAGCCCCGGTGAAAAAGGTGAGCATCATTGCCGAGACCACGGCCAGAGTTAATCTAACGCGCATTGAAAACCCTCCTCTTTTATAAGTTTGTTGCTTCTCTGGGCGTCCAGAACCGAACGTCGCCTGGATGGCTAGCATAACTTAATTTCAATTGGAATAGTGATGCTCAGACCGATGAAGAGAATGAAAGGTGGCTGGAGAACAACTAAGAATCCGAGCGATTTGCGGCAAAGTGCGGAACTTCATACTCTTTTGGTACATCCTCGAATATGGCCTCGCCAAAGCTGATACTCGCGTCTGCCTCGCCTCGACGGAAAGATCTGCTGGCGGCCGCCGACGTTGCCTTCGAGATCGTACAGAGCGGCATCGACGAGACCCGCGTCGACCACGAAGCGGCTGAGGCCTATGCCCTCCGGATGGCGTGCGAGAAGGCCCTCTACGTTTCGCGCCGCCGGACCGACGCGTTGGTCCTCGGCGCCGATACGATTGTCGAACTGCACGGTGAAATCCTGCTCAAACCCCTCGATGCTGCCGACGCGCGCCGGATGCTGCTCGCGCTCTCCGCTAACACCCATACCGTTGTGACCGCCTTCGCGATCGCCCGCGCCGGCCGCCTGCTCGAAAGCGCGCCGGTCACTGCCCGCGTCACTTTCCACCACTTGGCGCCATCCGCGATCGACGCCTATGTCGCGACCGGCGAGCCTTTGGACAAGGCCGGCAGCTATGGAATCCAAAGCGGCGGCGCGGACTTTATCGCGACTGTTGCGGGCGCGCGTGACACTGTGATGGGTCTGCCTGTTCTTGAGGTGCTCGCCGCGCTGCGCCGCCAAGGCTTCGATGCTGGCTGACCCCGAAATTCAGGCTCGCCTCGACGAGGTGCGCGGCCGGATCGCCGCGTCCTTGCGGCGCAGTGGGCGTCCGCCCGATTCGTGCCGGCTCGTGCTTGCGACTAAAACCCAACCCGCCGCTGCAATACTGGCGGCCTATGCCGCGGGCGCACGCGACTTTGGCGAGAACTACGTGCGGGAGGCCGCCTTCAAGCGCGCGGAATTGGGCCGCCTCCCCGGCGCCATCTGGCATCTGCTCGGCCATCTGCAAACCAACAAAGCCCGCGCCGCCGTGCAAACCTTCGACGTTATCCAGACTCTCGACAATTCTCGCTTGGCCGCAGCCCTCGCGCGACTTCAGCCCGCGCCGCGGGTCCAAACGCTGATCGAAATCAACCTTGGCGGCGAGACGGCCAAGAGTGGGATTGCGCCGTCCGATGCCGAGGAATTGCTCGACGCCGTTCGCGCGCAGGTCGAAGTCGCGGGCCTGATGACGGTGCCGCCACAGACCGCCGAACCCGCCGCCGCCCGCCGTTATTTCGCGCGCCTGCGCGAGTTGCGCGACGAGTTGGCTGCCTCTTCAGGCCTCGCGCTCAGCGAACTTTCGATGGGCATGACTGACGACTACGAAATCGCGATCGCGGAGGGCGCCACTATAGTCCGCGTCGGCCGCGCCATCTTCGGCCCCCGCCCCCCGGCTTAGGGAATGAAATCCTTTCGCGAACCTCTCCGCGCGTTGGTGCCAAACCAACACGACACTTTTGTCATTCTCGTGCGTGGCTGCCGCGCGAAGAATCGCGGATCACCGCGGACTCCCTCAGACGACATTGGTACTTTTAGTAAGGCCACGTTACTTTGTGTCATTCTGAGCGCAGCGAAGAATCCCGGATCTTTTTATTTAAATTCCCAACCTCCAAGATCTGACGCAAGACGAACCAACGCCCACCGTACACAGTACCTTTGCAGTGCAGACAGATGACAGCCTCATTTCCATTCGGAATTAAAAGGTCTTCATCCTCTAGCCTTGTCGTGCTCGACAAGAGCTTTCTGGACGGTAATAACGCCGCGAGCCTAAGATATTCTACTGAAAAGGGATGGCTCTTCGCTCTGCCCGAAGTGCTGATGTACGAGCACTTTCGGAAAGAAGATAACCGGCGTACCGCAAATATGTTTAAACTTCACGCGATCGAAGACTCCGTGTTCATTCTTCCCGGCATCGGTGAGATGTTTCGAGCGGAGGGCGAGAATCTGAAGCCGGCCACGACGTTCATGCCGGCAAAGCGAATCGCTTTCATTGTTGAGCAGGGACCATCATGAAAATATTTCGAGCTTGATGGAAGCTCACTAAGGTCCGTGGAGGAGCGGACCGCCGACTTAAAAACAGAAATGCATACTCTTGTGGGTGCGTGGAACGAGATACGAGAAATGCCGGATGTGAAGAATGCTAGCCCTAATGAGTTGCCGCAGGTAATTTAAAGAACTATCGGAGAAAGTAAAAGACGACCGCGAGGACATGCACGGATTCTATCGGAATCATCGACATGAGCGGTTTCCCGCCCCGGAAATTATCGATGAAAAATGGTCATATTTCCGTCAGATTCAAGTAATGCTCCTCGCGGGGCTCGATTTTATCAAAAGGTACAGTATTAAAGTCCAGCCAAATGAGGAGACTCTATTCAACGAAATGTTGGACTTAACGTATTTGGTAAATGCCTTGCTCGTTGGAGGATTGGCGAGCCGTGACGCGACCATTCTTAGACGATTTAAGTTCTTGTTGCCATCGGGGACAAGGCTTCGTTGATTTCGCCTTGGTTCTTACAAGCTGCCAGCGGGGAAGTTATCAATAGGGCTTAAAGTTCTTCAGCGGCCGAGGCTGCGCTTTTCGCGCTCCGCCAGTTCGAGATCCGCGTCAACCATCAGCGCGACCAGTTGCTCGAAGCGCACGCGCGGCTCCCATCCGAGCAGCCGGCGGGCCTTGCTCGCGTCGCCTATAAGCACGTCAACCTCGGCGGGCCGCAAATGACGTTCGTCGAACTCGACGTACTTCTGCCAGTCAAGTTCCAACCGTGCGAAGGTCAGTTCGAGGAACTCGCGCACCGAGTGATTCTCGCCCGTCGCCACGACGTAGTCGCTCGGCTCGTCCTGTTGCAGCATCAGCCACATCGCCTCGACGAAATCGCCGGCGAAGCCCCAGTCGCGCCGCGCGTCGAGGTTGCCCAGGCCGAGCTTCTCCTGCAGGCCCAGCTTGATCCGTGTCGCGCTCCGCGTGATTTTGCGCGTGACAAAATTCTCGCCGCGGCGCGGCGATTCGTGGTTGAACAGGATGCCGTTGGCGGCGAACAGCCCGTAGGACTCGCGGTAATTGATCGTCTGCCAATGCGCATAACACTTCGCGCAGGCGTACGGGCTGCGCGGGTAGAACGGCGTGGCCTCGCGCTGCGGATTCTCGACCACCCGGCCGAACATCTCCGACGATCCCGCCTGGTAATAGCGCACCCGCCGTCCATGACGGACATTGTGATCGCGAATCGCCTCCAGGATGCGCAACGCGCCGAGCCCGACCACGTCAGCCGTATATTCCGGCTGATCGAAGGAAATCCGCACGTGCGACTGCGCTGCAAGGTTGTAAACTTCGTCGGGCCGCGTCTGCTCGATGATCCGCCGCACGCCGGTCGCGTCGCCCAGATCGCCATAGTGCAGTTGCAGACCAGCGGCGCCCGCGCCGTAACCGCGCCGCAGATGGTCGATGCGACCCGTCGCGAAGCTCGACGTGCGGCGCACTATGCCATGAACTTCGTAGTCTTTGTTCAGCAGAAATTCGGCAAGATACGAGCCGTCCTGGCCCGTCACTCCGGTGATCAGCGCAACTTTGGCCATGTATAACTTTTATCGGCAAGGCCATGTTGATTCAACTCACGGATTACAGATCGTCCCTCAGCGCGCGACTACCCTGAGTTCTCGCACAGGTCGCGGCTCATCAAACACCTGCCAGATTCAACAGGTGACAATCGTGAACGTTGCGGGCGCCACGCTGGGTAGGGTCGGAGTCCACTTGGGATACATGTTGGGATGGACTTGACCCGCTTTCGTAGACGGTGTTGGGGAGGAAGAGAGAAGGAGTTCCCCGATGCCAAGAACCCATCCGCCATATGCGCCGGAATACCGGCGCCGGATCGTCGAGCTAGCGCGT